>Ga0129308_1000225_pt1 | contig 100585 bp, 94 predicted proteins | sample L827metagenome_FD_94440 | JGI IMG/M metagenome (GOLD analysis project Ga0129308, IMG submission 94440) | Ring-tailed lemur group fecal microbial communities from Wisconsin, USA - L827 metagenome | ecosystem: Host-associated > Mammals > Digestive system > Large intestine > Fecal | place: USA...
AAAAAAGTAAAGGCAGAGAATAAAATACTATACTCTGCGACAACGAAACAGACCGCTGAAATCCTTATAAATCAAGGATTTGCAGCGGTTTATTTGCTTTCTAACTGTCAAAGATGGGATTATGACATATTTACAAAAACATGGCAAGTAGGTTGCCTATTTTTTGGAAGTGTGCGATAATTAGGCTTGCAGGAAGTGAGAAGAGCAATGCAGACGAAATTAGTAAAAATAGATTGTGAAAAAATTGATACCAATGACATAAAAGAAGCGGCGGAAATTATCCGGGCGGGCGGGCTTGTGGCGTTCCCCACCGAGACGGTTTACGGGTTAGGGGCGGACGCCTTAAGCCCGGAGGCGGCGAAGAAAATTTACGAGGCGAAGGGCAGACCGTCGGACAACCCGTTGATTGTCCATATCTGCGATTTTAAAGAGCTGGTTTCCATTGCAAGGGAAGTCCCGCCGGAGGCGGAAATTCTGGCGGAAGCCTTCTGGCCGGGACCGTTGACCATGATTGTGTGGAAAAATGAGAAGGTTCCCGAAGCCACCACCGGGGGAATGGATACCGTGGCAGTGCGGATGCCGAATCACCCGGCTGCGCTGGCGTTAATCCGGGAGAGCGGCTGTATGATTGCGGCGCCCAGCGCCAATACCTCAGGGAAACCAAGCCCCACGGAGGCGGGGCATGTGGCGCTTGATATGGATGGGAAAATTCCCATGATTTTAGACGGGGGAGCCGTAGGGATTGGAATCGAATCCACGATCGTTGACCTGACGGAGGACGTGCCCATGATTTTGCGCCCCGGCTACATTACAAAGGAAATGTTAGAGCAGGCATTGGGGAAAGAGGTACGGGTAGACCCCGGAATTATTGCAGATACTTCTGATAAGAAGCCCAAAGCGCCGGGAATGAAATATAAGCATTATGCCCCCAAAGCGGATTTGGTGCTGGTGGAGGGCGAAGAGGCGGCAGTGATAGCCAAAATCAATGCGCTGGCGGCAGAAAAGCAGGAATCCGGGAAAAAAGTGGGTGTGATTGCCACCGATGAGACAAAGGGGCGGTATCATGCCGATTTTGTGGTCAGTATAGGGGCAAGAACGGACGAGGACGCCATTGCAAGGCATTTGTACAGAATACTTCGTGAGTTTGATGATTGGGAGGTTGACGCGATTTATTCGGAGAGCTTTGCCACGCCCCGGATCGGACAGGCGATTATGAACCGTCTGATGAAAGCAGCGGGGCATCAGGTTTTAACCGTTGAATAGGAGAGGGTTTTCAATGAAACAATATGACAGAGTACTGTTTGTGGCGGAGAGCGGAACTTGCCGTGCGCCCATGGCAGTAGGAATTTTAAAGGAACAGACATTAAAACATCCGATGGAAATAGAAGCCAGGGGGCTGGTGGTGCTGTTTCCGGAGCCGTTAAACCAGAAAGCGGAGGCGGTGATGATTAGCAACGGCATCAATATGGAAGCATACAGGTCGAAGCAGCTGACAGAGGAGGATTTTACAGACCATACCTTAGTTCTTGTAATGGAGCAGAGCCAGCGGGAAAAGATACTGGAAAAATACGAAAATGCAGATGCCGGCAGCGTGTACGTGCTGACGGAGCTGACCGGAGATGAGCTGGAGATATTAGACCCATACGGGGGGACGCTGCAGTCCTACGGTCTGTGTTATGAGACAATGCGAAAGACCATCCGGAAGCTGACAGCATTATTAAATGAAACAGAAGCCGTCAGTGAGGCGCAGGAGAGAAAGGAAGAGGAAACATGGGAAAAATAGTTGTGATGGACCATCCGCTGATTCAGCATAAAATCGGCATTATCCGCCGGGAGGAAACAGGCTCTAAGGATTTCAGAACCTTAGTCAGCGAGATTGCCATGCTGATGTGCTATGAAGCTACCAGGGATTTGAAGCTTTCCGATGTGGAAATCAACACCCCTATCTGCAAAACCACGGTAAAAGAATTAAAAGGAAAAAAATTAGCGGTTGTGCCGATTTTGCGGGCAGGTCTTGGAATGGTGGACGGTATGCTTGCCATGATTCCGGCAGCGAAGGTGGGGCACATTGGTTTGTACCGTGACCCGGAGACGTTAGAGCCGGTGGAGTATTACTGCAAGCTGCCGGAGGACTGTGCCAACCGGGAAGTATTTGTGGTAGACCCTATGCTTGCCACCGGAGGCTCTTCTGCAGCAGCTATCCAGATGTTAAAGGACAAGGGGGTAAGGAATATCCGCCTCATGTGCATTATTGCGGCGCCGGAGGGCGTGAAAAAAATGCAGGAGGCGCATCCGGACGTTGACGTTTATATCGGAGCGTTAGACGACCATCTCAACGAGCACGGCTATATTGTGCCGGGACTTGGGGATGCGGGGGACCGTATTTTTGGTACAAAATAGTGATGCCCGCACCTGGGAAGCTGGGATTGTGTTTGCAGTCATTTTTGTTTTTTAGAAAAATGGTAACTATTTGGGACAGATACGAAAAATGTGGAAAGGCAGGAGTACGGACATGAGTGGAAAGAGAGAAGACTACATTAGCTGGGATGAATATTTTATGGGGGTTGCCAGTCTCTCGGCGATGCGTTCCAAAGACCCCAATACGCAGGTGGGCGCCTGCATTGTGAGTGAGGACCATAAAATTCTTTCCATGGGCTACAACGGTTTTCCAATCGGGTGTTCCGATGATGAATTTCCGTGGGAGCGGGAGGGCGAGCCCTTGGAAAATAAATATTTTTATACGACCCACAGCGAGCTCAATGCCATTTTAAATTACCGGGGCGGCAGCTTAGAGGGCGCGACCATGTATGTCACGCTGTTTCCCTGCAACGAGTGCGCCAAAGCGATTATTCAGTCGGGAATCCGCAGGCTGGTCTATGACAGTGACAAATACGACGGGACGGCGGCGGTGACAGCCTCTAAGAGAATGCTGCGGGCTGCCGGAGTGACTTTGCAGCAGTATGAGCACAGTAATCGAAAAATTGAAATTATCTTATAAACAAAGGGGAAAGATGTACGGAGAGGTGCTTCTTTCCTTTTTGTGCTTTTCTGACCGGAAAGGGGGACCCAGTCGAAAAGAAGAATATTTTATAGAAAAAATATACAAATTGCACAAAATGTAGCCAAAATTCCAGAAAATGGCAACATTGTATATAAATGAATTTGATTATAGCGTGGACAAAAATAGGAAAAATGTTATAATAATAAATGTGGTGCTTTTTTTGCAGGAAAATAATGGTAATAAAGTACCAAATGAGGTATAATAGATGGAGAAAAACCGAAAAGTGTTCCAATGCCTGACTTTGATTTTACAGTTCGGGTTAAATATGATTGTTCCGATTTTCATGTGTACCATGTTAGGCGTCTGGCTGGGGAAAAGATATGATATTCCTGTCATTACGGTTCCTCTTTTTATTGTAGGGGCGCTTGCCGGATTTACGAACATTTTCAAGATGGCAAAAAAAATTTACGGACAGGACAGAGAAGATGTTAAGAAGATTAAATGACGCATTACCGGGGTTAGTTCTGGGAATTATTTTATATGGAATAGCAGTGGAGCTTGCCGGGGTATGGTTTGTGGAGGATAAGCTGCGCTACACTACCGGGCTTCTTATCGGCATTCTTCTTGCCTGTGGAATGGCAGTCAATATTGCCGTGGTGCTGCAGGACTCTGTGGATACCTATGGTGCATCTCACGCTCAGGCGAAAATCATTGCAAAATCCGTACTGCGGTATGTGGTAGTGGTGATTGTGTTTTTTGTGATGATGAAGTGGAACTTAGGTAATCTTTTTACCGCATTTATCGGTGTGTTAGGCTTGAAAGTATCTGCATACTTACAGCCTTTCATTCATAAAGCAATAGCAAAACTACAAGGAAGAGGTGATGTGTCTTCGGACAGTGAAAATAGTCACTCTGCTTGAAGGAGGTGAAATTGTGAATAACGCAATTTTGATGGAGTCTAGTGCGGATAACATTGACTTTATGATACATGGGATATTTTCCTATGAACTCTTTGGTCAGACGCTCTGGATTACAACATCACACGTGTGCATCCTCATCATAATGCTGGTGCTGTTGGTGTTTGCCATTGCAGCAAACCGCAAGATGAAGCACGCAACCGAAGTCCCGGATGGTTTCCAAAATGTCATTGAGCTTATTGTCGAGAAACTCGACGGAATGGTTATGGGAACCATGGGAAAAATTGCCGGACCGAAGTTTGTGAACTATATCAGCACAATCTTCATATTTATTCTGATGAGTAATATTTCCGGCCTGTTTGGTTTAAGACCGCCAACCGCCGACTACGGCACAACATTAGCACTTGGTCTTATTACATTCTTCTTAATCCATATCACGCAGTTTAAAAACATACCGCTGAAACAGATTTGGAAGGATATGTGTTCACCATTACCGCCGTGGCTGCCAATCTGGTTCCCGATTAACTTAATCAGTGAGATTGCAGTCCCCATTTCTTTATCCTTACGTTTGTTCGCAAACGTATTGTCAGGAACGGTTATGATGGCGCTGGTTTACGGACTGCTCAGCAAGATAGCGATTATCTGGCCGGCAGCGCTTCACGCATACTTTGACTTGTTCTCAGGAGCAATTCAGACCTATGTATTCTGTATGCTGACCATGACCTATATCGGTCAGAATTATGATGCGGAGTAGGCAGGATGTGTGAAAAGGTTTTCCGGGGTGCAGGAGCGTCCTTTCGGAAACCAAAGTTTATACCCCAAATTGTCCTATGTGCCGGGAAACGGCAGGGACGAGAGAAAAGCCCGAAAAGGGAAAACATTTTTTAGGAGGATTTTTCTATGAATATTACAGGACACGATTTAATTATGGCATGTTCAGCAATCGGAGCAGGTTTAGCAGTTATCGCTGGTATCGGACCTGGTATCGGACAGGGTATCGCAGCAGGCCACGGCGCTGCAGCAGTAGGACGTAATCCGGGAGCAAAGGGTGACATCATGTCCACCATGTTACTTGGTCAGGCAGTTGCAGAGACAACAGGTCTTTACGGTCTGTTAATCGCAATGCTTTTACTTTTCGTACAGCCTTTGGGCTAAATCGCATCAGGCAAAGCCTGATGCTTTAGAAGAACGCAAAAGCGGCGTTCTTCCCCTAATATTATAAACGGAAAGGAGGCCAAACCTTGGAGGAAATGACAAGACTGTTTAATCTGGATGCCCAGCTCTTACAGGACACCATACTGTTGGCGGTTGCTGTATTTTTCTTATTCCTGGCGTTGTCGTACCTGTTGTTTAACCCGGTGCGCAATATGTTGAGAAACAGACAGGAAGGCATTGCAAATGACATCAAATCCGCAGAGGATGACAAGAAGGATGCCGCAGCGTTAAAGGCGGAGTATGAAGCGAAGCTGAAGGATATTGATAAAGAAGCAGAACAGATTTTAAGCGAAGCCCGCAAGAAAGCGCAGATGAATGCATCACGCATTGAGGGTGAAGCCAAGGAAGAGGCTGCTCGTATCATCCAGAATGCCAACGAGGAAGCGGAGCTTTCAAAGAAACGTGCAATGGATGAGGTAAAACAGGAAATGATTACCGTTGCTTCTATGATGGCTGCAAAGGTTGTGGCTGCAAACATTGACGCAACCATACAGGAGACGCTGGTAGAAGAGACGTTGAAAGAAATGGGTGATTCGACATGGCAAAGCTAGTATCAAAAACATACGGTGACGCATTGTTTGAAGTTGCCTTAGAGCAGGGAAAGCTGGATGAATACTGGGAGGAAGCCGCAGCGGTGAAAACTGCCATGGAGGATAACCCGGAACTCTTCAAATTAATGACTCATCCGAAAATCGTAAAAGAAGAAAAAATTAAAATAATCGAAGACATATTTGCAGGAAAAGTTTCCGCAGAGCTGGTGGGACTGCTTCGCATGATTGTGGATAAAGACCATTTTGAAGAAGCAGAGGCAGTGCTTTCCTACTTTACCGATTGTGTGAAAGAGTACAAAAACATCGGTACTGCCTATGTCACAAGCGCCATGGAGTTATCCGGCGCACAGAAGGCGGCAGTGGAAAAACGTCTGTTAGAGACCACCAGATATGTGAAATTTGAAATGCACTATGCAGTGGATTCTGAGCTGATTGGCGGAATGGTAATCCGTATCGGCGACAGGGTCGTGGACTCCAGTGTCAGAACCAAATTATATGATTTGACACGTGAGTTATCAAAAATACAGTTGAAAGCAGGTGAATGCGCTTCATGAATTTAAAACCAGAAGAAATAAGTTCCGTAATCAAAGAACAGATTAAACGATATGCAGCGCAGTTAGAAGTAGCTGACGTTGGTACTGTTATCCAGGTAGCAGATGGTATCGCACGTATTCACGGTCTTGACAACGCAATGCAGGGCGAGCTTTTGGAATTTCCGGGCGAAGTATACGGAATGGTATTAAACCTTGAGGAAGATAACGTGGGCGCCGTTTTATTAGGTTCCCAGAAAAATATCAACGAGGGTGATACCGTAAAGACCACCGGACGCGTGGTTGAGGTTCCGGTTGGAGACGCCATGTTAGGCCGTGTTGTCAATGCATTAGGTCAGCCGATTGACGGAAAAGGACCTATCGAGACCGATAAATACCGCCAGATTGAACGTGTTGCATCCGGTGTTATCTCCAGAAAATCCGTAGATACACCGTTACAGACCGGTATTAAGGCAATCGACTCCATGGTTCCCATCGGACGTGGACAGCGTGAGTTAATCATCGGTGACAGACAGACCGGTAAGACCGCTATTGCCATTGATACCATTATCAACCAGAAGGGGCAGAACGTAAAATGTATTTACGTTGCCATCGGTCAGAAGGCTTCTACCGTTGCCTCTATCGTAAAGACTTTAGAAGAGTTTGGCGCAATGTCTTACACCACAGTGGTTGCTTCAACCGCCAGTGAGCTTGCACCGTTACAGTATATTGCACCATATGCCGGATGTGCGATTGGTGAGGAATGGATGGAGAATGGTCAGGACGTTCTTGTTGTTTATGACGATTTGAGTAAACATGCAGCGGCATACCGTACACTCTCTTTGCTTCTTAAGAGACCGCCCGGACGTGAGGCTTATCCCGGAGACGTATTCTATCTGCATTCCAGACTGTTAGAGCGTGCGGCCCGTCTTTCCGATAAATTAGGCGGCGGTTCCTTAACAGCACTGCCGATTATCGAGACCCAGGCAGGCGACGTTTCCGCTTATATTCCGACCAACGTTATTTCCATCACCGACGGTCAGATTTATCTGGAAACAGAGATGTTTAACTCCGGTTTCCGCCCGGCTATCAACGCAGGTCTTTCCGTATCACGAGTAGGTGGTTCTGCACAGATTAAAGCGATGAAGAAAATTGCCGCTCCTATCCGTGTGGAGTTAGCGCAGTACCGTGAGCTGGCAGCCTTCTCTCAGTTCGGTTCCGAGTTAGATGCCGATACCACGGAGAAGTTAGCACAGGGTGAAAGAATCCGTGAAATGTTGAAACAGCCGCAGTATCAGCCGATGCCGGTAGAAAAACAGGTTATGATTATCTATGCAGCTACCAGAAAATATCTGTTGGATATTCCGGTTGCAGATATTCTTGCCTTTGAGAAAGCGCTCTTTGAGTATGTGGATACCAAATATCCGGAGATTCCGGAGGCAATCCGCACCGAAAAGGTTATGAGCGAGGAAATTGAGGCAAAACTGGTAAAAGCCATTGAAGAATGCAAAACCAATTTTATGAAATAAAAATCCGGTAGAAAGGCGGTGCTTAAATTATGGCGTCCATGAGGGACATAAAGAGAAGAAAAGGCAGCATACAGAGTACGCAGCAAATCACAAAAGCCATGAAGCTTGTTTCTACCGTAAAACTGCAGAAAGCCAAAAACAGGGCGGAACAGACGAATCCATATTCTGATTATATGTATCGGACTGTGACCTCCATGCTGGCAAAATCCGGCAGCATCGACCATCCTTATTTAAAAAAGGGTGATTCCGATAAGAAAGCCGTGGTTGTGATTACCTCAAACCGTGGTCTTGCCGGAGGATATAATTCAAACATCACAAAACTGGTGATGGGGAGCGAGGATTTTTCCGCAGAGGATGCAGAAATCTATGCCATCGGAAGTAAGGGTCGCGAAACCCTAGAACGCCGGGGATACAGCATAAAGGAGGACAACTCTTTTATCATTGAATCTCCGTCCTATGAGGATGCGGCAGCCCTTTGCAAAAAGATTTTGCAGGCATATACCGATGGGGAAATCAGTGAGATTTATCTTGCGTATACCCATTTTAAAAATACCGTAAGCCATGAGCCGACCCTGATTAAGCTTCTCCCGGTGGAGATTGACGAGGCGGATATGGAGGAGAGCGCAGCTTCCGCGAATGTGCTGATGAATTATGAACCTAATGAGGAAGAAGCGTTAGACATGATTATCCCGAAATATGTCACCAGTTTATTCTATGGTGCGCTTGTGGAGGCGGTTGCCAGTGAGAATGGTGCGAGAATGCAGGCAATGGATTCTGCCACCAGCAATGCAGAAGAAATGATAAGTGATTTGACACTGAAATATAACAGAGCGCGTCAGGGCTCTATCACACAGGAGCTGACGGAGATTATCGCCGGAGCTTCTGCTATCTCTTAAACAGGCAGTAAGGAACTGTCACGAAATAAATTTTAAGTTTCCCGTCCGCAACACACCATATATTCAAGTGTGCAGCGGACGGAAGTGCAAATTTATTTCTAAACAGTTCCTAAGAAGAAAAATAAGAACAAGGAGAAATAAGCGATGGCAAATAATATTGGTAAGATTACCCAGATTATTGGCGCCGTTCTGGACATTAAGTTCACAGAAGGCAGCCTGCCGGAGATTAACGACGCTATCAAGGTTCCGACCAAAGACGGTAAAGAGCTGGTAGTGGAAGTATCCCAGCATTTGGGTGATGATACAGTAAGATGTATCGCCATGGGTTCCACCGATGGACTGGTACGCGGCATGGATGCAATCGCAACAGGTGCGGCAATTACCGTGCCTGTAGGTGAAAATACATTGGGACGTATGTTCAATGTATTAGGTAATCCCATTGATGAAATTGACCCGCCCACAGGCGTGGAGCACTGGCCGATTCACAGACCGGCTCCGGCATTTGAGGAGCAGGCGACTTCTCAGGAAATGTTAGAGACAGGTATCAAGGTCGTTGACCTTCTCTGCCCTTATCAGAAGGGTGGTAAAATCGGATTGTTCGGCGGCGCCGGCGTTGGTAAAACCGTATTAATCCAGGAGTTAATCCATAACATTGCGACAGAGCACGGCGGATATTCCGTATTCACCGGAGTTGGAGAGCGTACCCGTGAGGGAAATGACCTTTACTACGAGATGAAGGAATCCGGCGTTATCGACAAGACCACCATGGTATTCGGTCAGATGAACGAGCCGCCCGGAGCACGTATGCGTGTGGCTCTGACAGGACTTACCATGGCGGAGTATTTCCGTGATAAGGGCGGAAAGGATGTGTTGTTATTCATTGATAATATTTTCCGTTTCACACAGGCAGGTTCCGAGGTGTCCGCACTGTTAGGACGTATGCCTTCCGCCGTTGGTTATCAGCCGACCTTACAGACGGAGATGGGCGCGCTTCAGGAGCGTATTACTTCCACGAAGAATGGTTCCATCACTTCCGTACAGGCAGTTTATGTGCCTGCCGATGACTTGACGGACCCGGCTCCGGCGACGACCTTCGCTCATCTGGATGCTACCACCGTATTGGAGCGTTCCATTGCAGAGCTTGGTATTTATCCTGCAGTAGACCCTCTTGGCTCTACTTCCCGTATCTTAGACCCGCGTATCGTAGGTCAGGAGCACTTTGAGGTTGCCCGCGGTGTGCAGGAGATTTTACAGAAATACAAGGAGTTACAGGATATTATCGCAATTCTTGGTATGGATGAGCTGTCCGAGGATGATAAACTGGTGGTAAACCGTGCAAGAAAGGTACAGAGATTCTTATCCCAGCCGTTCTTCGTTGCAACTCAGTTTACCGGACTGGACGGAAAGTATGTTCCAATCGCTGAGACTATCCGCGGCTTCAAGGAGATTCTGGAAGGAAAACATGATGATGTGCCGGAGAGCTACTTCTTAAATGCTGGTACGATTGATGATGTTCGTGCAAAAATGAAATAGAACTGCACGGGAAAAGTATTAGCAGAAAATGGAGGATGCGTATGGCAGATGAGAGTAAAATTTTTAAAATAGAGATTATCACGCCGGATCGTATTTTTTATACCGGGGAGGGTGATATGATTGAATTTACCACTGCATCCGGTGAGGTTGGTGTATACAAAAAACATATACCGCTCACTACTGTTCTTGCACCCGGCATTGTGAAGATTCACAAGGAGGGGGAAGAGGACGTTATCGCAGCGGTTCATTCCGGTTTTGCAGAAATTCTGCCGGAAAAGGTGACGCTTCTTGCAGAAATTGCGGAATGGCCGGATGAAATTGACAAGGGACGTGCGGAGGCAGCGTTAAAGCGTGCGGAAGAACGGCTTGCCAACAAGACAGAAGCAATCGATGTAAAACGTGCGGAGTTTGCGCTGCGCAAGGCTCTGGTGCGGATTGATATTGCGAAATAAAAATTTATGAAGAAAGAAGGCTGCCGGATTTGCGTCTGGCAGCCTTTTTGCTAAAAGTTTATGTTTGGGAACAAAATGTATATAATACAGAAAATTAACGGCTTTCCTCAATGAGCCGTAACATGTTTTCCGCAAAGGAAACAGCCGTCTCCCTGTGAAATTTCATATTTTTATCAGTGGCGTAGCAGTCTAAGGCGTCTTGGATAAGCGGGTGGTATTCCGGCGGCAGATGACGGATTCCCCATTCTCCGCCTTCTTTTTTGGAAAGGTAGAGGTTATCCTTTAAAAATGCCAGCACCCGGCACAGATTCAGGATGATGTAAATGGGCTGCTCTAAAATATCTTCCCTGGCAGCTTCAATGTCACTGCAAATACTGTCAATATAATTTTCTACTGGCACATCAGCGAAAACGGTTTCGATTTTTTCTCCGTATAATACAATTCCACAGTGGTGAAGCATTGTAAAATGTGCGGCTAAATCAATATCTGTCCCTTTCATGTTCGTTACATAATCCTGTGGATTGTCAAGAAACCATTGCAGGTGCATAGGGGAAAAGTGCAGCTCAAAGGGAGTTGGATAAACAAAGGGATTGCAGTAGTTTCTTTTTACGATACTTATTTCCAAACCCTTCGCCGGAGCCTGCTGGTTCAGTGCCACAATCCGGTTCAACCATTCTGTTTTCCGGGCGTCTGAAATTGTTTCCTTAATAATAATGATGAAATCTATGTCACTTTTTTCAGAATTGAAACATCCCATTGCCAGGGAACCGTGCAGATAAATTCCTGTTAAATTTTCGCCGATGATTTCTTTTGTGGCGGATACCAAATCGTCTATGATATTTTGACAGTTCATAATGTGTTCCTTTACAGCTATTTGAGAAGAAAATATATATATGCAACAATATTGATTATAGTATGCAGATAATTCGTGTAAAAATCAATGGAAAAATATTAAAAACTAACACTATTTTACATGAAAATAAATTGAAAGCTCATTTAAAATAACATCAATATATCTGTTATCATGTAAACCGTCGATTTACATTTATTCTCGAATTAGCGCTTCCGGTGTGGTGGTGTTGCTTCTGCGCATATGTTAGAATTATCACATACAAATTTGTATTTATAATAACAGCAGCCGGCATGAATAAGGAGAGGATATTAGAATGAGCTTAGGACAAAACATTCAATTTTTAAGAAAACAGCAGAAAATCACCCAGGAGGGGCTGGCAGAGCGCATGTCGGTTTCACGCCAGACCGTATCAAAATGGGAATCCGGCGAGGTTATCCCGGAATTAAACAAACTAATTGAGTTAAGCAATCTGTTTGCCTGCAAGTTAGACACGCTGGTGCGGGAAAATCTGGCAGCAGATGAGGACATTTATTCGGAGATTATAATTAAAACAGTGAAGCCCTTTCGGATGGGACGCTATGTTATGATTACTCCCAATCCGGAGGACGATGTAAATGCATATTTAGACGCATGGGCGGAGAAATCGGGACTTTTAGCGGCTGCGCCGGATGCGAAAAAAATCGGATGGGATTTCCCATACGTTTCCTTAGAGCTGCAGAACCGATTCAACCTGCGGGGCTATGTGGCTGCCTATATTCTGCCGGAGGGATTTGAGCCGTCCTGTCCGGGCGTGGAATATGCCGACCAGTCAGAGGCAGACTACGCGGTAATTACGATTTATAATCCTTTCGAAGCTGCCTTTGAGCGTATTCCCAACGCATATAAGCGCATTATGAAATACCTGGAGGCAAACGGATTTAAGGAAAAACCAAAGCCGGATGTGCTATCCTGCTTTGAATATGTTTATGAAAAGGATGGCATGACCTGCATGGATGTGTATATTCATGTGGACAGCGTCTCTAAAGCGGGAGTTTTTCATAAATGCACTTCGTGGGTGTGAGGTTAGAAAATAGTGCATGTCCAAAAACTCTGAATCCGACATGTTTTTAATTTTTATATGATTTCTTATTATATAAAAAAGTGCAAATGCACAAAAAATAGTAATGCCTATTGAAGTTAAATCGATTTAATGGTAGAACGACATTACTAAAATCCGTGCAATGCACAGAAATAAGGAATGATAATATGGAGATTAAGAGGGATATAGTAAATGGAACAAAAAAGCCTTGGAGAAATGACGAAGGATTTGTAATTATGGGCATGAAGTATTTTCTGCTTAATGTGGATAGCCTGGAGTTTTAGTAGGCAAAATGTAGGAGATAACGCGATATGATAAGAAAAGGCTGCCCGGCGCGGATAGGCTCCTTTCTAAGTAACAGTTCTTGATTGCCCTGCTGCTTGGAAGGAGTTTATCCACGGACAGTCTTTTTGATTGCCCTGCTGCCCGGAGGGAGCATATCCTACGGACAGCTTTTTTGTTGTTTCAACTGGAAGAAAAATTAGTAACTATCTTTCACCTAGGCAACGGACGGCTGGTAAGCGGCATCCTCCAGGGCAGCCTCTGCCTCCGCATGAAGCCTGTTGTATTCGTCAATAAATCCATCCATTTTTCCAGCCTCCAAAGCCAGTTCCTCGATTACGTTATTGATGGTCTTAAACCGCTCTGCATTGTCGGAACACATGGCGTTGGTTTCCTCGGCGGAAGCGCTGATTTCCTCGCTGGTGGAGGAAAGGGTATTGGTGCTGTCAACAAGCGTCGTATTGCTTTCCCGTAAAAGCTTCGTTTTCTCGCCCATTTCCACTGCATTGTGTTTCAGTTCGGAAAGTCCGCTGCGGATAGAGCCGAAATTATCTTCAATATCATGTATCATGGAAACCTGGGAGCTGATTTTCTCCATCACATGGTCCATGGAAGTGATGGTATCAGAAGCATTTTCATTTAATTTGGTAATAATATCTTCAATATTTTCCGTAGACTGCTTGGTCTGCTCGGAAAGAACGCGGATTTCCTCTGCCACAACGGCAAAGCCTTTTCCGGCTTCCCCCGCTCTTGCTGCTTCGATGGAAGCGTTTAAGGCAAGGAGATTTGTCTGGGAAGAAATCTGCTGGATAATGCCGATGATTTTCTGCATATCCTTGGTATGGGTGTGGAGAGCCGCCATGTTGTCTTTTACCATGGTATTTTCCCGCTCAATCTGTTCGGTCTGGGTCACGATATCGGAAACTAACTGCTGACCGGATTTTACATTGTGGCTGTTTTCCCTGGAAATCGTCTCTAAGGTATCGGCGATGGTCACGGTATCGTCAATGACGTCCTGAATCCGTCCGGTCATTTCTGCCTGTTCCTGAATATTTCCTACGGTGGATTCCATGCTGACAGCCACATCGCCCATTGCCTGGCTGACGCAGTTGGTGGATTCAGACATTTCCTCTAATAAAGCGTGGATGGTCTGGGTGGAAGCGTTGACGGATTTGCCCACTGCAATAATGGATTCCATCATGTCCTCCTGTTTTTTCTTGCGGGCTTCTAACTCTGCCATTTCCTCTTCGTTGTGAGCCACAGCCACCTTGGTTGCCATGCAGATGGCAGTGCCGATAATCAATATGGCGGCGGTGGTAAGAAATACCTCGTTTTTCTGGGTGACGGTGTTTGCCCCAAGGGCGTAAATGGAATAGAAGCCGTTAAATACAGTGAAAAACATATTGAGGACAGCTACCAGAATCTCAAATTTCATGTCAAAGTACATCATCATGCTGACCATAACGGGAATCAAAAAAAGGTTAAAGGAAGTTGTCTTTACAGAGAGACAGACAATTTCAAAAATAATAATGAAGGATACCAGCGCCACGCGGCGGTAACCGGTAGAAAGCGGGTTTCTAAAATAAGAAATAAAAGAAAGGATTGCCGGAACAGCAATCATGCCTGCGATAATCAGTGTGTGGCGCACGCCAAAGGTTCCCTGGGTTAAAGTAGCAAGGTATACCAACATAAGGAAAACGGAAATAATCGTAATTGTAACGGTGACGCAATAATTTGCTCGTTTTAGGGAGCGCTCCTGTAAGGTAAGTTCTCTTGTTTCGTTCATAGTAAATTCCTCCTGTCATAAATGCAGCGCTGCAGGCTTACTGTCCGGAGTAATCCCGCAGAACTCCATGCGAAATGAAAAATGTCTATGTCTGCTGGTGTTTTGTCATCCGTATCTTAACACCAACGTTTCTGGTTCTAATATAAACGTTGGTGTTGGTCTAAGGTCAAGAGAAAATATTAGTTAATTTCAACTTTTTTTGGTGGAAAGGAAACAAATTGTAGAAAAACAAGAGAAAATTCAGAAAATTATAGTACCTAAGGCGGGGAAAAGTACCAAAAAAGTACCACTGCCCTGCCGGATAAAAAATCTATGTATCACAGAAGCGGGAGATATATCTCATAAAAATTAGCGATGCTGTTGTTGCTCGTCAGACTGTAAACATAAAAGGCGTATCCGTTGGGAGCGCATTGATATCCCATTTTGGCAGCATAGTCAAAAATAATATCAAAATTCCAATCCAAAGGCCGGTCTGCCGGAAAAGAACAGACTGTATAGAGACACTGGCAGGAGCTTTGCACCGGAAAAAAGTCTTTATGGGAGTTTAACTCTGTAAGCTCCATCATGGGCTCCCGAATAACAAAGCGCAGAGCCTCAGTCTGATATTGCGCATGATTTGTCTGAGACAAAACATAGCAGAAATTCCCAAAGGAAAAAGAAGGAGAATTAAAGACGGACGTCAGCTCTGCAAAGCGCAGCTCTGCAAAATCCTGCTGGTAAATAATATACCCGGTAGGCAGTGATTGGAGGCTGCAGGCGTCTATTCCTTCCTGGAGCCGCTCTAAATGATGTTTCATGAAGCGCATTTTTTCGATTTCAGCCTGAAGCTCCTGAATCCGGTTTTCCCGTTTGGCGATAAACTCGGAAAACTGTGCGCTGACTTCCGGAAAAGAGGAAACAGTGAGGGTGCTTTTGATTTCGGACATACTGACGTTGAGCTGGCGGTAAAGGTAAATTCCCATTATCCGGTGTATCTCGTCGGATTCGTAATAGCGGTATCCGTTTTCAGGATTTCTGAGAGGGGTCACAAGTCCCTCTTTTTCATAGAGACGGATGGTATCCGTACTGATACCCAGCAAAGCGGCAACGTCGTGGATGGTATGTCGGTTTTTCATAAAGCACCTCATCATGAAATTTTTGGTTGCTTCAATTATATCGTGAGCATAGCTCGCTATATAATTTCGCCGTTCACCAATCATGCAGGCATGTTGGTTCTCTTACGCTCATTATAACATGAAAATGGGGAAAAGATAAGGAATTTAGGGGATTTTTCATTGTGTTTTTGCCGGTTTTCGTGTATGCTCAAATTATAACAGCAAAGGAGAAAAACTGACACCGGGGAAGAATGGAGAACGATAGATGAAAATGTATTTTGTGCGTCACGGAGAAACGGATTGGAATGTAAATAAGAAAATTCAAGGCTCTGCTGATATTCCTTTAAATGAGAAGGGCAGAAGGCAGGCGGAGGAATTAGCGGCACAGCTGGTAAAACAGCGCAGAGCGGGAGAGTTTCAGGCGGTGCGGGTTTACACATCCCCTCAGCTGCGGGCGGCAGAAACAGCGGAAACTGTGGCGGAAGCCCTTGGAATTGCCTGTATTCCCTTAGATGGGCTGCGGGAGATGAGCATGGGAAAATGGGAGGGCATAAGCTGGAACAGAGTGCGCGAGGAATTTCCGGGAGAATTCAGGGCGTGGAACCGTCACAGGCGCTACAGGAAAACGCCGGAGGGGGAGAGCTACCAGGATGTGATTTCCCGGGCGTTTGATGCCATTGCCTGTATCCTGGAACAGGAGAAGGAGGATGTTCTGGTGGTGACCCACAGCGCAGTGCTGATGGCGGTGCGCTGCTATATGGACAACTGCCCCTTTAAGGAGCGGGAAATGTTAGGACGTTACTCAGCCCACAATACGGAAGTGGTGGAGCTTTCGGGGGAAGAGCTCGCGGAGGCGGTAAAACGGTTCCGGGAGGAGGAACTTGCGTAGGCGGTGAAACGGTTCCGGGAGGAAGAGCTTGTGGAGGCGGTGAAACGGTTCCGGGAGGAAGAGCAGTTATCATAGCGGAGTGGGAGAATTTTGCTTTCTGAAAGAAATTTTATATTGGAATGTAATAGAAGCATGGCTGTATGGTCATGCTGTTTTTATTTCATAGGAAAGACCTTGCTGCATTAACGTATAAAAGTGATGACTTTCCTATGAAATAAAAAGCCCTCCGGGCAGGGCACAAGATGTCCGGGGGACATCTGATCTGTGCCGACCGAAGTGGAACGGAGAGCGCACCTCGCGGAGAAGAAGTTAATCGCTTTGCGATACCGCTCGGGCGCGAAGTGTGCGGCAAGCGCACACTTTATTTTGCACAGACCTGTGCAGAGGAAACATGTTGCCAGAGCGGCGCACGGGTCGCGCGGCGAGTAGTGGAGAAGGACATTCCCCTACTCGATTTTTATATAATTTGAACAAATTTGCATGTTGCGTTTTGTGAATGATTTTGACTGAAAATGATTGACTGTGACCGAATTTGAAATTATAATACAAGTAACAGATGCGAACGAAATTGAATGAACTTGACGGAAAATGGAGGACAAAAATATGCTGACAGAGGAAAGATTTGCAAAAATTTTATCCATACTAGAAAGTATGGGGAGCGTGACGGTGCAGCAGCTGATGACAGAGCTGGATGCGTCCGAGTCCACAATCCGAAGAGATTTAACCGCTTTAGATGCAGGCGGTCAGCTTATCAAGGTGCATGGAGGCGCTGTTTTAAAGAATACGGTTTACAGCACCAGGGACGACGAGGTGGTACACCGCAAGGAGCAGAACAAGGAGGCGAAGGAAATTATTGCGAAATACGCTGCAGGCCTCATTGAACCGGGGGATTTCGTCTATATAGACGCCGGAACCACCACGGAGCGGATGATTGATTACCTTTCCCACAAGAATGCGGTTTTTGTGACAAACGCCATTACCCACGCAAAAAAATTGGCGGGGAAGGGATTTACGGTTTACATCCTCGGCGGGGAATTTAAAGCGGTAACGGAAGCCATTGTGGGGGAAGAAGCGGTGGCGACGTTAGAGAAATATAATTTCACCAAGGGCTTCTGGGGCGCGAACGGCGTCAGCCGGCAGAGAGGATTTTCCACCCCGGAGTTAAAGGAGGCAATGGTAAAACGGAAATCCATGGAAAACTGCAGAGAGCGGTATGTTCTTGCAGACGAGAGTAAATTTAACCAGATTTCCAGCGTTACCTTCGGGGATTTTGAGAGTGCGTCGGTGATTACAACCGGGCTGAGCCAGAAGATTTTCCAGAATTGCAGGAATATCATTCAGGTACCGCAGCCGTAAGAAGATACATTTTCAAGAAAACAACAGGTTTGAAATAAGAAAAGGATAAACAGAGAAAGGAGCGAGAAATTTGATTTACACGGTAACATTTAATCCATCCTTAGACTACATTGTGACGGTGCCTGAGTTCACCTGCGGCAGGGTCAACCGCACCAGTGAGGAAAAGCTTTTTCCCGGAGGAAAAGGAATCAATGTGTCGATTGTACTTAAAAATCTGGGAATGGAAAGCACGGCGTTAGGCTTTTTTGCAGGCTTTACCGGAGAGAAATTAAAAAGCCTGATGGAAGAAAAGGGAATACGGGCGGATTTCATTCCGGTAGAGGAGGGAATGACCCGCATTAACGTAAAGCTCCGTTCGCAGGAAGAGACGGAGATTAACGGTCAGGGACCCGCCATAGGGGAAGCGGATATCAAAAAGCTTTATGAAAAATTAGATGAGCTTTCGGAGGGGGATGTTTTGGTACTGGCAGGCAGTATTCCCGATGTGATGCCAAAGACGATTTACATGGATATCATGGAGCACCTGCAGGAAAAGAAACTGCATATCGCAGTGGACGCCACGAAGGATTTGCTGGTAAACGTGCTGCAGTACCACCCGTTTCTGATAAAGCCCAACAATCATGAGCTGGGAGAAATTTTCGGCGTGGAGTTATCCCAAAAGTCAGAGGTCGTTTTATATGCGAAGAAGCTGCAGGATAAGGGCGCGAGAAATGTGCTGGTTTCCATGGCAGGAGAGGGAGCCGTTTTAGTGGCGGAGGACGGAAGCGTTTATGAGGCAAAGGCGCCGAAGGGAAAAGTGGTAAATTCCGTGGGAGCAGGAGATTCCATGGTGGCAGGTTTTCTGGCAGGTTATTTAGAGAGCCGGGATTATGAGAAAGCATTTTACATGGGGCTTTGCACCGGAAGCGCTTCGGCATTTTCGGAGGAGCTTGCCTCAAAGAAGGAAGTAGAAGTACTTTTTAATCAATATAGAAAATAATTTAGGAGGAAGGAATTATGAGAATCAGAGATTTGCTTGCAGCGGACAGCATTCAGCTGAACGGCGCTGCCGGGGGAAAGGAAGAGGTGCTGAACCAGATGGTGGACCTGATGGCGAAAAGCGGAAAAATCAGGGACATCGAAATTTACCGGAAAGGAGTATTTGCCAGGGAGGAAGAGGGGACTACCGGAATTGGCGAGGGAATTGCCATTCCCCACTGTAAATCGGATTCGGTGGAGCGTCCGGGTCTTGCGGCAATGGTGGTAAAGGACGGCGTGGACTTTGATGCGCTAGACGGGGAAAAGGTCAGCCTGATTTTTCTGATTGCTGCGCCGAATACAGAGGATAACGTACATTTGGATGTGCTGAGCCGTCTGTCGGTGATGCTGATGGATGAAAATTTCACCGCATCCCTCCGAAATGCCAAAACAGTAGAGGAATTTTTAAAGGTAATTGATGAGGCAGAGGCGGAAAAAACAGAAGAAAAAGCAGCAGAAACCCTGCAGGCAGGGGGAAATACAGCAGAGAGGAAGCTTATTCTTGCAGTGACGGGCTGCCCGACGGGAATCGCACATACTTATATGGCGGCGGAGAGCTTAGAGAAGAAGGCAAAAGAGCTTGGCTGCGACATTAAGGTGGAAACCAGAGGCTCCGGCGGTGCAAAAAATGTGCTGACAAAAGAGGAAATTGCAAAGGCGGACTGCATTATCGTTGCAGCCGATACCCAGGTTCCCATGGAGCGTTTCAATGGCAAGCCCGTGATTTCCTGCAAGGTGGCGGACGGAATCAGCAAATCAGAAGAACTGCTGAAAAAAGCCATGGGCGGAAATGTTACGGTTTACCATGCGGGAAATGCAAAAGCGGAAGCGGCGGAGGAAGAGGGCAAAGACAGTATCGGACACCAGATTTATAAGCACCTGATGAACGGCGTTTCCCATATGCTGCCCTTCGTGGTAGGCGGCGGTATCTTAATCGCCATTGCATTTTTGATTGACGGCTTTTTGGTAGATTTAAACGCCCTTCCGATGGAGGAAAGAGCAAACTTCGGAACGATTACTCCTATGGCAGCCATGTTTAAATCCATCGGCGGTACGGCATTCGGCTTTATGCTTCCGATACTGGCAGGCTTTATCGCCATGAGTATTGCGGACCGTCCCGGTCTTGCAGTCGGTTTTGTAGGCGGAGCCATTGCGGCAAACGGTACCTCCGGTTTCTTGGGCGCATTGGTGGCAGGCTTTTTGGCAGGTTATCTGGTACTGGGGCTGAAAAAGCTGTTCTCAAAGCTGCCGGACAGCTTAGAGGGTATCAAGCCGGTGCTGTTATATCCGTTAATCGGTATTTTCCTTGTGGGCGTGATTATGACTTACGTGGTAGAGCCTCCTATCGGAGCTTTGAATACTTTAATCAACAACGGCTTAAATGGAATGAACGGTGCAAGCGCAATTATTCTGGGCGCACTGTTAGGCGGAATGATGTCTGTGGACATGGGAGGTCCTGTCAATAAAGCGGCATATGTATTTGGAACGGCTTCTATTGCAGCAGGAAATTACAATATTATGGCGGCGGTTATGATTGGCGGAATGGTGCCCCCTATCGCCATCGCATTGGCAACCCTGTTCTTCAAAAATAAATTTACGGCAGAAGAGCGGAAGGCAGGACCGACAAACTTTATTATGGGACTTTCCTTTATTACAGAGGGAGCAATTCCTTTTGCAGCCTCCGACCCGCTTCGGGTACTTCCGGCATGTATTGTGGGTTCGGCGGCAGCGGGCGCCATCTCCATGGCATTTGACTGCACCTTAATGGCTCCCCACGGCGGTATCTTCGTATTCCTGACCGTAGGTCATCCGTTACAGTACTTAATTGCCCTGGCAGTTGGCTCCGCCATCTCCTGTTTCTTACTGGGAGTATTGAAAAAAGAGGTAAAATAAAAATAATGTTATGGAACCGGCAAAAAGAGCTGCCGGTTCCGGAAAGGGATAGGTGTAATAATGCAGGAATTAAAATATGTGATTAAAGACAAAGAGGGTATTCACGCCAGACCGGCAGGGGCGTTTGTAAAAGAGGCAGCGTCATTTCCGTGTAAAGTAACGATTGCAAAGGGAGAGAAGGAAGTGGACGCAAAGCGGATTTTCGGAGTGATGGGACTTGGCGTAAAATGCGGAGAGGAAATTACAGTCCGCACCGACGGGGAGCAGGAGGAAGAAGCTATCGCGGCTCTCGGTAAGTTTTTAGAGGGAAATCTGTAGAAGCAAGGCAGCAGTAGTATGCGGGGGTGAAAGGATGGGAAGTATTATGGTATTGGAAGGCAAGAGCGTATTTGGAGGAATTGCCATCGGTAAATTATCAGTATACGGAAAAAAAGACCGTGCGGTAAAACGAAGCAAAGTTACGGATACGGAAGCGGAAAACAGCCGTTTTTTAGAGGCGAAGGAGGAGGCGAAGCGCCAGCTTGCGGGCTTCTACGAAAAAGCGGTAAAGGAAGTGGGGGAAGTCAATGCGGCGATTTTTGAAATTCACCAGATGATGTTAGACGACCCGGATTATCTGGAATCCGTCACCAATATAATAAAAACCCAGGAGGTCAATGCGGAGTTTGCAGTGGCGTCCACCGGGGACAATTTTTCCGCCATGTTCGCCGCGATGGAAGATGACTATATGAGAGAGCGCGCCGCAGATGTGAAGGATATTTCCAACCGTGTAATTTCAATCCTGCAGGGCAGCGCCGCGGGAGCTATGACCGGGGAGGAGCCGGTGATTTTACTGGCGGATGACCTTGCCCCCAGTGAAACCGTGCAGCTTGATAAATCCAAGGTACTGTCTTTTGTGACAAGGCACGGTTCCACCAATTCCCACACCGCGATTCTTGCCCGCACCATGAATATTCCGGCATTAATCGGAGTGGATTTTCCGGAAAAATTAAAAGAGGAGCCGTCCGGTGAAACCAGCGCTTTGGGAAACGCGGCGGCAGGGACGGACAGCGGTGAGGCGTTAGATGGAATGCTTGGCATTGTAGACGGTTATCAGGGAAAGTTTTACATTAACCCGGATGAAGAAACCCTGGCGAAGTATCAGAAATTAAAAGAAGAGGATGAGCAGAAGAAACGCCTCCTTCAGGAGTTAAAAGGGAAAGAGAATGTAACCTTAGACGGAAAGAAAATCAATCTTTACGCAAATATCGGCGGTGTGGCAGATGTGGCAAACGTTCTCGCCAATGACGCCGGGGGCATCGGTTTATTCCGCAGCGAGTTCCTCTATTTGGAATCGGAGGACTACCCGACGGAGGAAGCACAGTTTAGCGCTTATAAAACGGTAGCGGAAAATATGGCTGGGAAAAAGGTGATTATCCGCACCTTAGATATCGGCGCTGACAAACAGGCAGGGTATTTTAATCTGGAGAAAGAGGAAAATCCGGCGATGGGCTACCGCGCTATCCGTATCTGCCTTGACAGAAAGGAAATTTTTAAAACCCAGCTTCGGGCAATTTACCGTGCGAGCTATTACGGAACGATTTCCATTATGTTTCCGATGATTATTTCCGTGGCAGAGGTGCGGGCGATTAAGGAAATCATAGGGGAAGTGAAAGCGGAGCTTGACAGGGACGGACTGCCTTATAAAGAGGTGGAAATCGGCATTATGATTGAGACTCCGGCGGCGGTGATGATTAGTGATTTGCTGGCGAAAGAGGTGGATTTCTTCTCCATCGGAACCAATGATTTGACACAGTATACACTGGCGATTGACAGGCAGAATCCCAAACTGGACAGTATCTACGACGCACATCATGAAGCGGTGCTTCGGATGTTAAAAATGGTGGTGGATAACGGTCACAAAGAGGGCTGCTGGGTCGGTATCTGTGGAGAGCTTGGAGCAGATACGGAGCTGACGGAGACGTTCCTTAGGATGGGATTTGACGAGCTTTCGGTCTCACCGTCTATGGTGCTGCGGGTGAGAGATAAGATACGGAATACGGATTTGAGTAAATAGGAATAGATGATAATGAAAAGCCTTCTGTATTTTTGGGCTGCATGGAAAGATTGTGCAGCTGAAAAATGCAGGAGGTTTTTCTTATGTCGGGGAGATTAGTTTGGATATATTTTTTGCATGTTTAGAATGGTAAGGGGGAAATCCATTGTAAATGAGAAAGAAACTCATGTTGGCTTGGAAGCAAGGTGTTTTCCGGTTGTGGTATAGACACTTTAGTATGGTAATGTTATAAAAAGGTGTCGTTTGCGGATGTAAACAAGGTAAATAAGGCTGTTTGAAAAGGCAGTGGGAAAGAGGGAGTTAGAGTGAAAATGAGAAACAGAAGAAAAGTGAAAAACTGGGTTATTTTAATTTTGACCGTGGCAATGCTGGGAAATGTATTGGAGGTCAGTGCGGGTGAAAGTATTCACGGGGCGGCAAACATTGCCGGAAATGTGAGTGGGAACGGAATCACAGGCAGCGCCAGTGCGAGAGGAAATGTCAGTGAAAGTGGAAATGCCAGTGAGAGAGAAAATGCCAGTGCAAGCGGAAATGCGAGTGCGAGTGGAAACGCCAGTGCAAGCGGAAATGCGAGTGCGAGTGGAAACGCCAGTGCAAGCGGAAATGCGAGTGCGAGTGGAAATGCAGTGAACGCCAATGGGAATGCGAGTGCGAGTGGAAATGCAGTGAACGCCAATGGGAATGCGAGTGCAAGTGGAAACGCCAGTGCCAGCGGAAATGCCGGTGGGGCTGCCGGGGCGGTATCTGGTGAGTTAAGTGAGGAAGCCAGTGCGTCGGCATATTTCGAGGATGAGAGCGCCTGCGGGACGGTATCAAGTAAAGTGATTGGTACGCTGCAGGGGGTAAAGGATGATGCCGTTAAGCCTTATAAAGATTATTATTATAAATCGGTAACGACGAAGAAATCGAAATATATTTTGAATACTTATAATTATTCGCAAAGTGATTTGAATAATTATTATAAAGGCATGTTTGGACCAACGGTGAGTGGGACGTGTTCTATTGTGGCTGGAACAAGTATGGCAGAATATTACACCAGAAAAGGATATGCAAGTACATTGAATCATAGCAGTCATAAAAAAATATTTACATCAATGGTACAGATGGGATATGGCAGTGGAGCATATGACGGAGCTTCCACTACGGATAGCAAATTTTACAAAATAATTTCAGCTTATTATAAATCCTATAAGAAGAATAACCGAGGTTATTTTGAAAAGTATTCCTGTGATAATTATATTAATGCGTCTAATCAAGGTGGGAAACCTGTAGTAGGGCATTTTCATACAAGCGGTACAGGACATTCTATGGTGATTGCAGGTTATTATGATGTTACAGTGAAGTATCAGAAGACAAAAAATTCAAGAATGCAGACAAAAACCACAAGATACTATGCGGTAAACGATGGGTGGAAAAATTCTACTTCCGGAGACTTGAGAATTTCTTATATTGATAGCAAATATTTAAAGAGTATTACAAGAATTCAATAGATAGAATCTAAAAACCGGAAAATTACAGGAAAAGATGAAAATGGAGTTGTAGTTATTGTAGATGAAGCTTGAAATTAAGAAAAATATATGAGGGAGCACTGGGGATGACAAATAAGAAAAACAAAGTCAAGACAGGAATTATACTATGTGTGGCAGTAGTAGTTATAGGAGGTGTATTATTATACGTCATACAAAATAATACCCTGCTAATGGCGACGGATATTGAAGTGTTTAAGTGGAATGAGAAAAGTACGGATGTTGTCATTCGTGGAAATGTGAAGGATGTTATAGTAGATGACATTGACCTTATCACAACCTTTCGTTCAAAGTCTCAGAGGGAAGATATGGCGGCTACGAATGCCAGAGACTATTTGGGAGAAATTCTTTATTATAACGGTGGGAGGGAGCCGTTTCCAGCAAGTTTATTTTTGGTGGATAATAATTATTACGTTTTATTTTATAATGATACGGTACCTGAACCATATTATATTTTGCAAAATTGTCGGCTTAATTATAGTTTAAGTAACGAAATGATTGTTGCGCCATGCCCGGTAGATTTAAGTGTAAGCGCCCAGTTAATGGAATGGCTTTGGGAAGAAGGAATTAATGAATTGGACATCTTGTTTGATAATTGTACTTTTGAAGAAGCCAAAGAATTTTATGCAAGGCTGTCAGAAGAATATGTAGTGATAGATGAGGAAAAGGAACAAATTATATTAGACGCTTACGAAATTAGAGAAGATATTTCTTACGATAAATACATCACCATAGATTTTAAAAACCGGACAATTATGGGGAAAGACGAAAATGGAGATACAATTATTGTAGATGGAACCTGAAAAAGGAGAAAATTTATATAGGGAGCACTGGGAATGACAAATAAGAAAAACAAAGTCAAGACAGGAATTATACTATGTGTGGCAGTAGTAGTTATAGGAGGTGTATTATTATACGTCATAAAAAATAATACCCTGCTAATGGCGACGGATATTGAAGTATTTAAGTGGAATGAGAAAAGTACGGATGTCGTCATTTGTGGAAATGTGAAAGATGTTAGAGTAGATGATATTGACCTTTCGACAACCTTCCGCTCAAAGTCTGAACGGGAGGATATGGCTGCTACAAATCCAAGAGATTATTTAGGAGAAATAGTTTATTATGATGATAATTTATCATTTCCTGCAAGTTTGTTTTATACAGATAACAATTATTATGTGTTGTATTTGAATGATACCGTTCCGGAACCATACTATATTTTAAGGAATTGTAATTTGGATTACGATTTGACGAATGAAATGATAGTTGTTCCGTCACCAGTATATATGTATATTAGTGACATTGCGTTTGAATGGTGCAGGGAGCACGGTATCAGTGAGTTGGATGTTTTGTTCGATAATTATACCTTTGAAGAAGCCAAAGAATTTTATGCAAGGCTGTCAGAAGAATATGTAGTGATAGATGAAGAAAAGGAGCAAATCACAGTAGACGCTTACAACATCAGAGAAGATATTTCCTATGATAAATTCATCACCATAGATTTTAAAAACCGCACAATTACAGGAAAGGATGAAAATGGAGATACTATCACCGTGGACGGAAAATGGGAGAAAAAACAGGAATAAGGGTTGCAAAATTATATCTGGCGGCAGTCATTTTGTTTCTGCCATTTTATAAACAAAATAATTATTTTGACATGACATACGCAAAGGCAAAATTTCTCTGGATAACCGGAGGAACTTTGCTGTTTGTGTATCTGGGGATAAGATTAAAAAATATCTGCCGGGACAGGAGGAAGCAGATTCATTGTCTTGGGAAAAAAGGCATTTCTGCATTTGGGCGGAAACTATCCGGATTAGATATAGCTGTGCTTTTATTTGCCATAAGTGTCTGGTGTTCATTGATAGCAAGCCGGCATCGCAGTGCGGCATTCTGGGGAAACGCAGGCTGGTTTATGGGCTGTCTGACGATTATGATTTTAACAGGAACCTATTTTATTCTAAAAAAATACAGCATTGACAGTAGATTTTTATTAGGGCTGTCCGCAGTTTCCGTAGGCATTTTAGGGATATGGGGAATGTTCCATTCTTTTCATGTGGATATTGGAAACCTTCATGAAGGAATCAGCAATGATTTTTATGATTACATCATGACCATCGGAAATGTAAACTGGTATGTGGGGCTTCTGTCTATGATTTTTCCCATGTCATGTATGCTGTATTTTTCGGCAGAACAGAGAGCGCCTCGGACACTGGCAGTTCTTTATACGGATATTATTTATTACCACTTAATTATCTGCCGCAGTAACGGAATTTTTTTAGGCGTACTGGGCGGCGGAATGGCACTTTGTATGTATGTTCTTACCTATAAAAAAGCTATCCGGAAGCTATTGGGGCTAATACTGCATTTTAGCCTGGTTTCCGGATTTGTCTGGGGGATTCTTCATTTCTATTCAGGGCAATTTGTAGAAATCGACAGCATATTTTTCTTCTTTATCGAGAGAAAAATATGGTTGGCTTCCGGTATTATAGCTGCCGTAATTTTAGCGTTCTCTGATTTTACAGCCGACAGGAGAAAATGGGAAAACGGAAAGTTATTCAGATGGGTAAAAAAATACCGCTGGCAGTTGTTTTTTCTTATTCTAATAGCAGGAATGGGAATGTTGCTGATTTATGAAGCATATAGTTTCCGTGATTCTTGGGGGACGAAACGGGGAGCGCTTTGGATTTACTCGGTTAAAATCTGGCAGAAATATAAGTGGAAATATAAAATTTTCGGGTGCGGCTGTGACTGTTTCGGCATTGTGTTCGGGAGCGTTTATGGAAGCTATGCCAATTATGATGCATACCTGAACGCTCACAATGAATTTTTGCAATATCTGGTGACGACAGGGCTGGCTGGAATGCTGTCTTATGGTTTTATCTGGGTTATGGTCATCCGGAATTTTATCATCCAAAAGAAAAAAAGCAAGATAATGTGGGTACTGTTTTCAGGGCTTTTGGGGTATCTGGGACAGTCGTTGGTGAACAATCCCCAGGCATTAAACTATGCAGTGCTGTTTCTTCTTCTGGCATTATACAGTCGGGAGACAGCCTGGAAAAATGTGGTGCATAAAAGTCAGAACGGATTTTAAAAAGTGCCGGGTTTACCCGGCGCTTTTTTTGGTTATAATATAAAGTAAAAATGACGAAAATATGCCCCTGCAAACCTGCGGCAGCAAGTGTGAAAAAGGGCAGAAATGAGGGAAAATATGAGCAGCTATCTATTATTGAAGCAGGGCACCATCCATAATGCCATAGAAGAGGAACCGTTTATTGCAGATATTTTAGTGGAAAACGGGAAAATCAAAAAAATTGCTCCGGTATTGGAGGGGAAAATCGTAAATGAAGCGGAGGTAATTGACGCCACGGGAATCGACATCTATCCGGGGTTTGTGGACGCCCACTGCCACTTAGGGCTTGACGGCTTTGCGGTGGGCTTTGCCGGACAGGATTTCAACGAACTGGGGGACCCGGTGACGCCCCAGCTTTCTGCCATTGACGCCATCAATCCCCAGGATGAAACCTTCCAGATGGCGAGGGAGGGCGGCGTTACCTGTGTGTCCACCGGACCGGGCAGCTCCAACATCATCGGCGGAACCTTCTGCGTCATCAAAACCTATGGAAAGCGGATTGACGATATGATAGTGAAAGAAAAATCCGCCATGAAAATTGCTTTCGGCGAAAATCCCAAAAACTGTTACAAGGATAAGGGGGTTTACTCCCGCATGTCAGTGGCGGCAAAGCTGCGGGAGGTGCTAAACCAGACCATAATTTATGACCGGAAGCTAAAGGCGGCGGGCTATCCGGATGATATTGATTATTCCAAGCTGCCTGCCTATGATGTAAAATTAGAAGCAATGCTCCCGGTTATCCGCGGTGAAATGCCCTTAAAAGCACACGCCCACCGGGCGGACGATATTTACACGGCAATCCGCATTGCCAAAGAGTTTGGGTTGGACCTACGGATAGACCATACCACGGACGGAGCGCTGATTGCCGATGATTTGGCAAAGGAGGGCTTTCCGGTGGCAGTGGGACCGTCCTTCGGACATGCAACCAAATATGAGCTGAAAAATAAAGGCTTCCACACCCCGGTAATTCTGGCAAAGGCGGGCTGCCAGGTATCCATTATCACGGATTCCCCGGTGATTGAGGAGCGCTTCCTGCCACTTTGCGCCGGACGGGCGGTTTACTGCGGGCTCAGCGAATTTGAGGCGCTGCAGGCGATTACCATTAACGCTGCGAAGCATATCGGTGTGGAGGAGCGGGTCGGCAGTATTGAAGAGGGGAAGGATGCGGATTTTGTTCTGGTAAAAGGGTCACCTTTTGCGGTGGATACGCGGATTTTGTATACGATTATTGACGGGAAGGTTATTTTTCAGTCATAGCAGGGAGGCAGAACAGAAGGAAAATACGCGAAAGGACGCTTGAACTGCCAGGCGTCCTTTTGCATGCCTTAAAAAAGTAGTTTGCCGAGGGGAAAAGGTATAATAAAGGAAAGAGAATAGTTTCATATGTTGAAAATGTGCTGGAAATGTGATAGAAGTATTATTGCTACAAATAATCATAACACTATTTTATAGAGATAGATAAAACAGGAGAACAATGATGGAAAAAATTTCAATCCGTTATGCAGCAGTCGAAGATTACGAACAGGTTGAGCAAATCATGAAACAGGTACAGCAATTACATATCGACTGGCGTCCCGATACCTACAAACCGGTGGACACCGTTCTGCCATACGAAGAGTTTCAGGAAGCCGTCCGCCAGAAAACATTTATTGCAGCGGAGCAGGAAGGCGCAGTAGTCGGCATCCTTTCCTACCAGTCTAAGCATGTTGAAGCGGACCATCAGGTCACAAGAGATGTTCTGTTTATTGACTGCATCGCAGTGGATGAGCAGTGCAGAGGCAGGGGCATTGGGCGTAAATTACTTGACTTCGCCCAAAATATTGTGCGGGAGAAGCATTTTGACAGCTTTGAGCTGCAGGTCAATGCCAGAAATGTGAATGCCAGAAAAATGTATGAAAGCTATGGCTTTACCGAAAAATCCATTAATATGGAACTACTATAATATAAAATAAAAGGCAGCCAAAACAGTATGAGAGTAGTTTGAGTTTTGTGTAAACGCCAAAATCTGATATAAAATTTATGAATTGTTACGAAAGGGCAGAATCGGTATCTGGGTTCTGCCCTTATCTGTTATTGTGTGTTATTTTAATAAAATGGACTTTTTTTGCAAATGGATGAAACTTTCTTTACCCCCACACAGTCTAATAGACAGAACAACCAAAAAGGAGGCGAAACACTTGGCAGGGCTACCATGGAAGAAAACAAAAGAGAAAATCATAGAAGAACTGCTGCTTGCGAATTACAATCAGTATTTCCGGCTTGCCTGCAGCTACGTCCACAATGACGACGACGCGGCAGATATCGTCCAGAACGGAGCGTACAAGGCAATTAAAAACAGCGGAACTTTAAAAGAAGAAGCCTACGCAGCGACATGGCTGTACCGTATTATGTTAAATGAAATATTCTCTTTTTTAAAGCAGAGAAAAACGGAATCCATAGATTTTATACCGGAAGAACCCAAAACCGAAGATACATACGAGGACGTCGATTTAAAGCGGGCGTTAGAGGAGTTGCCGGAGGAAGAACGTTTGATAGTGGAGCTGAAATATTTTGAAGATATGAAATTAGAAGAAATTGCAGCGGTGATGGATTTAAACGTAAACACCATAAAAAGCAGGCTCTACCGCAGCATCCGGAAATTAAAGCTGCGGTTAGAAGAGGACTGGCAGTATTCATGAAGTTTTTAAGCTGAAAAATCAGGAAAGGAATGGTTCATAAAATGAGCAGCAGAGAAGAAAGATGGAAGGAAATGAAGCAGGAATATCAAAGTCACAGCATGTCAGAAAGGCAGGTGGAGGAAATGAAAAAAAGAATGGAGCAGGCGAAAAGGGAAAACAGGAAAGAGAGGAAACAGCATACGGGCAGAAAAGCGGCGGCGGCAGCAGCGGCGGCAGCAGTTATTATTTCGGTATTGCCGAACACCTCTGCAAATGTGGCGTATGCCATGAGTCGTGTTCCCATCCTTTCCAAATGGGTGGAGGTAGTTACCTTCCGGGATTACAAGTATGAGGACGACAGAAATACAGCCGACATTAACGTGCCGGAGCTTGTACCTCAGATTTCCACCGAAAAGGGTACTGATACAGCAGATGAAAATGCAGAAAGCGTTGACACACAGACAAAGGAAAATATCCAAAAATCTGCCGAAGAAATTAACGCAGAAATCCAGGCAATTACAGACAGGCTGATCCAGGAATTTGAAGAGAATTTAAAGAACCAGGAGGGCTATCAGAGCATGCAGGTTTCCTCTGAGGTGATAGCTGCCACGGAAAAATATTTCACCTTAAAACTGATTTGCTATCAGGCGGCAGGCAGCGGGGCGGAATGGGATTACTTCTACACCATAGATTTGGCAACGGGAGAACGGTTGAATTTAGCAGACCTGTTCACTGATGGCAGTGATTATGTCACAGCCATCAGCGATAACATTAAAGAGCAGATGAAGGAACAGATGGCGGCGGATGAAAACAAGATATACTGGCTGGATTCCGACATGCCGGAATGGGACTTTAAGGAGATTACAGACGAGACAGGCTTCTACCTGAACGAAAAGGGAGAGGTTGTCATCAGCTTTAACGAGGGGGATGTGGCTCCGATGTATATGGGCTGTGTGGAATTTACGATACCGAATGAAGCTTTAGCGGATATCCGAAAATAGAAATTTGAAATAAGGCAAGGGATGCGGAGGCATCCCTTGTTTGCATATTTGTATGGGAAAAAGAGTAATGTTGTGTTAAAATATTTATTGAAAAGATAGTGTAAGGAGAACCCCAAATGAGAATTTTAATCACCAACGACGACGGCATTACCGCCGAGGGCATCCGCCGTCTTGCCGCCATGGCAGCGGAGTTCGGCGAGGTATGGGTGGCGGCTCCTGCCTCCCAGTGCAGCGCCATGTCCCACAGTCTGACCGTGCGTGGGTATATTGAGATAAAAAGAACCCCTTTCCCCGTGGAGGGCGTCACCGCCTACAGCGTAGGCGGAACCCCGGCGGACTGCGTGAAGGCGGCGGTACATGAAATCATGCCGGTAAAGCCGGATATTGTATTCTCCGGTATTAATTTCGGCTACAACGCAGGAGCGGATATCCTCTATTCCGGCACCGTAGGAGCCTGCATGGAAGCCCTTCTTCAGGGCGTGCCTGCCATCGCTTACTCCAATGAACCCAATGGAAATTACGGGGCGCTTGAGGCGAATATTTCAGCCATCACAAAAAAACTGCTTGCTGACATGCCTCAGAAAAACGAAATCTGGAACGTTAACTTTCCGGGCTGTATGGCAGAGGAATGCCGGGGCATCCGATGGAACTGCGTTCCCTCAAAAACAGCCTTCTATACCGACCATTACCGCAGAACAGATTTAGAGGAAAATCATTTTCTGTTAGAGACAGACGGCATTCCCGCCATAGAAGCGGAGAAGGGCACGGACATTGAGGCGCTGATAGAAAACTATATTTCCATCGGAAAAATAAAAAATGCAATTTTGTAAAGGAACGGAGCGTTTTACATGAATAAAAGAAAAAGAACACAGGCATTCTTATTAGTAGCAGCTGTTGCCATGCTCTTTCTTTTTTCGGCGGGAATGCCGGGGCAGACGGTGCAGGCGCAGCAGGAGGCAAAACAGGTAGATGTGATTTTTACCCATGACACCCATTCCCATTTAAACAGCTTTTCCACGGTGATTGACGGGGAGGACCAGGTGTTGGGCGGATTTGCCAAAATCAAAACTATGGTGGACAGCCAGCGGGAAAAGAACCCAGATACCCTGGTGTTAGACGGCGGCGATTTTTCCATGGGGACGTTAGTGCAGACCGTTTACGAGACAGAGGCTGCGGAGCTTCGTATGTTAGGGGAAATCGGCAGCGAGGTGACGACTCTGGGAAACCATGAATTTGATTACCGCTCTAAGGGGCTTGCCAACATGTTAAAAACGGCGGCGGCAAGCGGCGATGAGGTGCCTGCCATGGTGGTCTGCAACGTAGACTGGGAAACCATGGAGGAGGAAGGCTTAACCGAGGGGCAGTCGCTGATTGCTGAAGGGTTTGACGCTTATGGGGTGGAAGATTATGTGGTGCTGCAAAAGGGAGAGGTAAGCATTGCGGTGACGGGAGTTTTCGGAATGGATTCCCTTGCCTGCGCACCCACCTGTGAGCTGCAGTTTTTGGACCCTGTGGAGGCGGTCAAAGAGACAGTGGCTAAGATACAGGAAAATGAAGAGGTGGACATGATTGTCTGTGTGTCTCACAGCGGAACCTGGGAGGATGAGTCAAAATCCGAGGATGAGATTCTGGCAAAAAAAGTGCCGCAGCTGGATTTGATTGTCAGCGGGCACACCCACACCAAATTAGAGGAGCCCATTGTCCACGGGGATACTTACATTGTTTCCACGGGGGAATATGGCATGAATATCGGCTCCCTTTCCATGAAACAGAAGGAAAACGGCAGGTGGAGCATGGAGCGCTACGAATTGCTGCCGGTGGATGAAACTGTGGAGCCGGACGAGGCGGCGCAAGAGAAAACGGACCGCTTTTTTGAGGCGGTGGACACGGACTATCTGGCAGATTTCGGGTACACCAGGGAACAGGTGCTTGCCGTCAATGATGTGGAGTTTTCTGCCTTAAAAGCGCTGTCCGAAGAGCATGAGGAACAGAATTTAGGAAATATTATGTCTGACGCTTATGTCTATGCCGTTACCAATTCACCGGATTTTGACGGCGCCGCGGTAGATGTGGCAGTGGTTCCCAGTGGAACGGTGCGGGATACCTATACTACAGGGGATATCACCGTGGAGAGCGTGTACAATTCCTTTTCTCTCGGAATCGGGCGTGACGGGATACCGGGTTATCCGCTGATTAGCGTTTATCTTACGGGAGCGGAATTAAAGACGGCGGCGGAGATTGACGCTTCTATTTCCGATTACATGACCACTGCCAGGCTTTATACCAGCGGGCTGCAGTTTTCTTTCCATCCAAAGAGACTGATTTTAAATAAAGTCACGGACGTTTACCTGGTGGGAGCGGACGGCAGCCGGATAGAGTTAGAAGATGATAAACTGTACCGCGTGGTGGCGGATTTGTATTCCGGTCAGATGCTATCGGCGGTGACGGATATGTCCTACGGACTGTTGTCCTTAGTGCCGAAATATGCGGACGGAACCCCTATTGAGGACTTTGAGGATGTTATTATCATGGAAAACGGCAGGGAGCTGAAAGCGTGGGACGCCATTGCCAGATATATGGAGTCGTTTCCTGATACCGACGGTGACGGGCTTGCCAATGTCCCTGCCTCCTATTCGGAAAATCAGGGGAGAAAAGTGGTGGAGGACGGCGGTAATCTTTGGGATTTGATAAAAAATCCCAATAAATATGCGGTTATCATTGCAGCAGCAGTGCTTCTTTTTATTTTCCTGGTTGTATTGGTGGTAAGATTAGTGGTAAAATTGGTAAAACGAAAAAACAGGAAAAAGTAATGCTGCCATTATGGGAGAGTAGAGTATGAGCGCACAGGATAAGACAGAGCAGGTGTTGCGGGATATTCACCTTATGTTTGCCAACAGCGAGGTGTATGCGCCGGATACCAGTAAAGTCATTGTAGATAAAAAACAGATTATACAGCTGCTCCGTCAGCTCAATGTATGTATTTACGAATTGATGGACGAATACGATTTGACCCAGCGCGGGAGAGATAAGTCGGAGCGGGAGGCAAAGAAAGCCGGGGAGGCAATCGTAAAAGACGCCAGCCGGAAAGCGGAGGACGTCTATGCCGCATCCGTTATCTATACGGATGAGGCGCTCCACCGGGTACAGGATATCATGCAGGAAACCATGGATTCCGTCCGTGGGATTTATGAGAAGCTGAATGAGGACATGGCGGCGGAGAAACGCAAGGTTCACCGCAATCAGTCCGAGCTGAAGGGTCATCTGCAGAATCTTGTGGACACGGAGAAATACTTAAAGCTCATTGAGGATTCCAACCGGGAGATAGAGAAGGAAAAGAACCGGGAGAAAAAGGATGCGGATGCGCTTTCCTACAGCGCTCCTGCCATAAAGCCGGAAATCAAGGTCAATCCGGAGTACTTTGAGCGTGCGGGAATCCCCCTTGAGGTTGTGGATTTCGGAGCCGGAGACGAAAGAGAAGAAGAGTTTCCGGAAAAAATCAGTGTGACGCCGGAAATTACCGTGAATTTAGACGCAGAGTATTTCCGGTGGAAGGAAGGCGGCGCGGCAAGCGTGGCAGAGGAAAAGAAAACGGACAGACATACCTTATTTTCCAAAAAAGACTGGAAATAAATTTTACAGGATAAAGCAGGGGACGTTTCAAGGGTGAGCAAATGCAGGCTGCCTCTGAAACGTCCTTTTAAAATGGAATTAAGAGAACCTTAAGAAATGCGGACTATATCTGTTTATATTTTCCTGTTAAAATAAGCGTATCTGAAAAATTTGTGGCGGCAGGGAGCATTGGATATTCATTCCTGTGGACACAGTGAAAGATAATATGACAGGAACGCAGTGAAAAGGAAGGACAGCAGATAGAAATGGAGGACACCATGCAGACGATTTTAGTGTGTGATGACGATAGAGAAATTGTGGAGGCGATAGAGATTTACCTGCAGCAGGAGGGCTACCGGATTCTAAAGGCGTACGACGGAGAGGAAGCCTTAGAGATACTGAAGGAAAATGAAGTGCACCTGCTGATTATGGACGTGATGATGCCCCGGCTTGACGGTATCCGGGCGACCTTAAAGATTCGGGAGGAGAGCAGTATTCCCATTATTATCCTCTCGGCAAAGACGGAGGATGCAGACAAGATTTTAGGCTTGAACATCGGCGCCGATGATTATATGGAAAAGCCCTTCAACCCGTTAGAGCTGATGGCAAGGGTAAAATCGCAGTTAAGGCGTTACACTCAGCTGGGCAATGCCATGGAAAAAAGCGGCAGCGTCTATTCGGTGGGAGGGCTCGCCATTGATGATGATTTAAAAGAGGTGACGGTGGACGGTGAGGTGGTGAAGCTGACGCCGATTGAATACAACATTCTGCTGCTTCTGGTGAAAAACCAGGGCAAGGTATTTTCCATCAACCAGATTTATGAGAGCATCTGGAACGAGGATGCCATCGGGGCGGACAACACGGTGGCAGTACATATCCGCCATATCCGGGAAAAAATCGAGATTAACCCCAAGGAACCCCGGTATTTAAAGGTGGTATGGGGCGTCGGTTATAAAATAGAGAAGAACTAACCGTAGGCGGAGGTTCATATATGGAAAGGAAAACATATACCTATAGCATGAAGCTGACGGGCGTCATCTTCCATCTGTTTTTTAATGTGGTATTTACCGTTGCGGTATTTCTTCTGGCGGCGATGCTGGGGAAAAATATTTTTTCCCTAACGGATATCGGCACGGACGATTTTTTCAGCTCCGCTTACTACACAAAATGTATGGAGCAGAAGTGCATTGATTTAAGCGAGTATCTCCATTTGGAGCAAAAAGGGGAGCAGCGCAGTACGGAGGAAGAGCGGAAATATCTGCAGTATACCAATATCTTTAAGCAGGCGGATTCCAATTTCTGCTTTTGGTACAAGCAGGACGGCGTCTGGTACACCAACCAGCCGGATACGGAGGAAGGGCAGGTTTTTGATACCCAGACCATTCTCATGGAGGCGAAAACCATGGGAGACTTTCTGCTCTATGATATGGAGCTGAAGGAGTTTGGCACCAACATTAAGGGCTTAGAGCAGTATTTTTTAGGCGGGTACAACAGCCAGATGTACTGGCCGCTGGAAAATGTAGTGCTTGTCTTAGGCGTAGATATCCAGCTTTCTGCGGAGGATGACCTTTACGATGCAAGGCAGGAGTACGAAAAGTTGCATCCCTGGATAAAGGTGAGTATTGCCGGGGCGGTTATCAGCCTGATGGGGTGGATTTTAAGCCTGGTCTACCTGACCTTAGCTACAGGGCACAGGGAGGACGAAGAGGGAATCCACTTAAATTTTCTTGATAAAGTAAAGACGGAACTGCTCTTTGCCGTATTTGTGGTGAGTATCAGTGAACTGCTGATGCTAATGGGGCGTCTCAACAGCCAGACCTGGGATGTTTCCGGGCTTTTAGTGGCGTCCGGTACCGTCAGCCTGATAATTGACGTGCTGTTTCTGCTCTTTTATTTGAGCATGGTGCGCCGCATGAAGGCGGAGGTGATGTGGGAGAACAGCCTTGCCTGCTGGCTGCTGCGGGGATTGGAAAAATTCCTCAGAGAGCGCACGGTTACGGTTCAGATATTACTGGCGTTTGCGATTCATATGGTGGTCTGCTTTATCCTTGCCGTGGGGGCGTTTCATTATCAATCGGTCCTCTGCCTGATTTTTCTGCTGGTTTTCTCGGCAATGGAGGCTTATCTGCTTTTACGGAACGCAGTGGAGCATGACCAGATATACCAGTCGGTGAAAAAGATAACGGAGGGACAGTTAGATACTAAGATTTCAGCGGAAGAGCTCCATGGCGAGGACAGGAAGTTAGCGGAGGCAATCAATAATATCGGGGCGGGGCTTCATCATGCGGTGGATGACAGCACCAGAAACGAGCGTATGAAAGCAGATTTGATTACCAATGTTTCCCATGATATTAAGACGCCGCTTACTTCTATTATCAATTATGTCAATCTCATAAAATTAGAACAGATTGAAAATGAGCGGGTAAACAATTACATTAAGATTCTGGATGAAAAATCCCAGCGGTTAAAGCAGCTGACAGAGGATTTGGTGGAGACTTCCCGCATTACCTCAGGTAATGTAAAGCTGGATATGCAGCAGATAGATTTGGTGGAGCTGATTTATCAGACGGCGGGGGAGTTTAACGAGAAATTTGAGAGTAAGGAGCTGACCATTGTCACGAAGCTTCCCAAGGGGGAAGTGATGATTCTGGCAGACGGCAGGCAGCTCTACCGCGTCATTGAAAATTTATATAACAATGTAGCAAAATATGCGCTGGAGAAAACCAGGGTATATGTGGATGTACAGGCAGGGGAAGAGACGGCGGTCTTTTCCATCAAGAATGTTTCCGAGAAATCGTTGGCGCTGGAAAACAGCAATGCCGGAGATTTGACGGAACGGTTTATCCGGGGAGATTCTTCAAGAACTACGGAGGGAAGCGGATTAGGGCTGTCCATTGCGAAAAGTCTGACCCAGCTGATGGGAGGAACCTTTGAAATCGGCGTGGACGGGGATTTATTTAAGGCAACCATTTGCTTTCCGATTTGGAAGGAAGGGAAAGACGGAGCAGAACCGGAAGGGGAAGAGTAAAAGCAGAAGCGGGTGTTATGGGAGGTGTTTTGCATGGTAAAAGCAGTGATTTTTGATATGGACGGGGTTTTGATTGATACGGAAAAATGGCTGGTGAAATATTGGTGTCAGGCGGCGCAGGAAGCAGGTTTTCCCATGGAGCGGGAACATGCCCTTGCTATCCGCAGCCTTGCGGGGGAGTATGCCAATCCGTATCTAAAGGGAATCTTCGGGGAACAGTTTTCTTACTGGACCATCAGGGAGCGCCGCAAGGAGCTGATGAACCGGCATTTAAAGGAGCACGGCATTGAGAAAAAGCCCGGAGCGGAGGAAGTGCTGGACTATCTTCACGGAAAGGGCATGAAAACAGCGGTTGCCACTGCCACCGATCCGGAGAGGGCAAAAAAATACCTGACAGAAATCGGGATTTATGACAAATTTGACAAGGTTATCTGCGCTACCATGGTGGAGCATGGAAAGCCGAAACCGGACATTTACCTCTATGCCTGTGAGCAGATAGGAGAGAAGCCGGAGGACTGCCTTGCGGTGGAGGATTCGCCCAACGGCGTGCAGTCCGCAGCCTCGGCGGGGATTCGGACGATTATGGTGCCGGATTTGACAGAGCCGGATGAAAAAACCACCTCTTTGCTGTTTGCAAAGCTGCATTCCCTGTATGATATTATTCTTTGGATGGAGGATGATGAGGGAAAGCTGTGATACCGGAAGCACGGCTGGGAATGGCAGTCGGACGGAGGGAGATTGGGGAGAAAACAGGAATAATTGTGATAATTTTAACGATTTAGCGTGGAAAAGTACTTGATTTTTCCGCGCTCTATCTATATAATTTCATAACATAGGCGGCTATGGAAAAACGACAAGGCTAAGTCCGGCAGTTTCCCATGGCTTCGGAAGAATAACAGGCACATAGAATTGGAGGAACAGTATGAAATTATACGATAGCGGTGTTTATCTGGTAAATGGCACGGAATTAGTTGCGGACGGTCCACAGGCGGCAGCTGCCATCCAGAGTAAAACAGGACAGAGCGTGACAAAGGAACAGGCGGCGCAGGGGACGATTGCTTATGGCATTTTAAAAGACCATAACACATCGGGCAATATGGAGCGCCTGCAGATTAAATTTGATAAACTGACTTCCCATGACATTACATTTGTTGGCATTATTCAGACAGCCAGAGCGTCAGGACTTGAAAAATTCCCAATTCCATATGTTCTGACCAACTGCCACAACAGCCTTTGCGCCGTGGGCGGAACCATCAACGAGGATGACCACATGTTTGGACTGACCTGCGCAAAAAAATACGGCGGCGTCTATGTACCGCCTCATCAGGCAGTTATCCACCAGTTTGCAAGAGAAATGCTTGCAGGCGGCGGCAAGATGATTTTGGGCTCTGATTCCCATACCCGTTACGGCGCCCTCGGCACCATGGCAGTGGGCGAAGGCGGACCGGAGTTAGTAAAGCAGCTGTTAAATAAAACCTATGATATTGATATGCCGGGCGTTATCGGCGTATACCTGACGGGAGCTCCGCAGAAAGGGGTAGGTCCTCAGGACGTGGCGCTTGCCATTATCGGCGAAGTATTTGACAAGGGCTATGTCAAGAATAAAGTCATGGAGTTCGTAGGACCGGGTGTGGCAAACTTAAGCGTAGATTTCCGTATCGGCGTGGACGTTATGACCACAGAAACCACCTGCTTATCCTCTATCTGGCAGACCGATGAAAAAGTAAAAGAGTTTTACGCCATCCACGGCAGAGTGGAGGAGCACAAAGACTTACAGCCGGGAGCAGTGGCATACTATGACGGCATGATTGAGATTGATTTAAGCCAGATTAAGCCGATGATTGCCATGCCGTTCCACCCAAGCAACACCTACACCATCGAGGAACTGAATGCAAACCTCATGGATATCTTAGACGACTGCGAGAAGCGCGCAGAGGTAAGCTTTGACGGAGCGGTAAAATTAGATTTAAAGAGCAAGGTGCGTAACGGCAGACTGTATGTAGACCAGGGTATTATTGCAGGCTGCGCCGGCGGCGGATTTGAAAATATCTGTGACGCAGCGGACATCTTAAAGGGCGCAAGCATCGGACCGGACGAATTTACCTTAAGCGTATATCCGGCAAGTACGCCGATTTATATGGAATTAGTGAAAAACGGAGCTGTAGCGGCATTGATGCAGACCGGAGCTATCGTAAAGACCGCTTTCTGCGGACCCTGCTTCGGCGCAGGAGATACTCCGGCAAACAACGCCTTCTCCATCCGCCACTCCACCAGAAACTTCCCCAACAGAGAAGGCTCCAAGGTGCAGAACGGACAGGTTGCCTCTGTGGCGCTTATGGACGCCCGCTCCATTGCGGCGACGGCGGCAAACAAAGGCTATCTCACTGCTGCTACTGATGTGGACGTGGAATTTACGAAACCGAAGTATTTCTTTGATAAGACCATTTATGAGAATCGTGTCTTTGACAGCAAGGGAGTGGCAGACCCATCCGTGGAAATCCAGTTCGGTCCGAACATCAAGGACTGGCCTGTTATGAGCGCATTGCCTGAAAACATGGTATTAAAGGTAGTTTCCGAGATTCACGACCCGGTTACCACCACGGACGAGCTGATTCCTTCCGGTGAAACTTCCTCCTTCCGTTCCAATCCGTTGGGACTGGCAGAGTTCGCCCTTTCCAGAAAAGACCCGCTTTACGTGGGACGCGCGAAGGAGATTCAGAAGGCGCAGAAGGCAGTGGAAGCAGGAGAATGTCCGGTAGAGGCATTGGAAGAATTAAAACCGGTGATGGCGGCAATCGAAGCGGCTTTCCCGGAGAAGAAATTCAGTGAGGACCACAGAGAGGGCATTCTTGGCTTCGGCAGCACCATTTTTGCAGTAAAACCGGGCGACGGCTCTGCCCGTGAGCAGGCTGCCTCCTGCCAGAAGGTGTTAGGCGGCTGGGCGAATATTGCCAATGAATATGCAACCAAGCGTTACCGCTCCAACCTGATTAACTGGGGTATGCTGCCGTTCATCATTCCGGAGGGAGAGCTTCCGTTTAAGAACCTGGATTACCTGTTCCTGCCGGATATCCGCAAAGCGGTGGAGAATGCAGCTTCCGAGGTGACAGCTTATGCAGTGGCTGACGGCGGCATGAAAGAGTTCAAGCTGCAGCTTGGCGCTATGACTGATGATGAGAGAGAAATTATATTAAAGGGCTGCCTGATTAACTATTACCGCGGCTAATAAAATAAGAGAAATTCGCCATGCGATATGCTCCCCCTTAAGCAGACAAGGGAAATAACCAAATCTGCTTAAGGGGATTTTTGGTATATAAGGAAGTATTGGAGGGAATAACAGATTCAAATAATAGAAAATTTATCCGACAAGTCAGCTTTTGCGGGAATGGTCAGAATGACAAAGAATTGGGCTGTAACTGCTTACATTATTTGGACAGGATTTATGAAAAGAGGGTTGAAATATGCCAAAAATCTGGTAATATGGTACTATAGATATTTACAAAAAGGGATGAATGACTGAGGAGGAGTTTTATGACAAAGGAGCAGTATAAAAGAGCGAATGGAAAGGTATTTTCCGTAATTGTTGTAATATTGGTGTATTTTCTGCTTTCCCAGGGAGCGTATGCTGCGGTAAACGGCTTAAATGCACGGATTATTGCACAGCTTGCAGGAGCAGTGGTCGGACTGGGAGCGGCAACGGTGGGTTATCTGGGAATGAGGGAGAAGAGAGCAGGAGCGATTACCCTGCTTTGCGCCGGAATGCTTGCCTATATGATATTGGCGCTGACCGGGACAAATATGCTTACGTTTGTTTATGTATTTCCGATTATTTTTGCCTCTATGGTGTATTTTGATGTCAGGCTGGTGGCATGGTGTAACGGGGCGTCAATCGTTGTCAGCGTTATTCGTTTTTTCCTGCTGAATCAGGGAGATAACCAGAGTGACCTGGTCATGGTGATTCTTGTTACGGTTCTTGCCGCTTATGCCTCAACGGCGATTATTCGTCTGCTGATAAAATTCAACAGCGAGAATATGCAGGTGATTACCGATGCGGCGGGGGTACAGGAAGAAAGCAATAAAAAGATGACGATTGTTGCGGAGAATATTATGAAGCATTTTGACGGAGCCATGAAAATGCTTGATAATCTCCAGTCCAGCATTGACACCAGCAATTCAGCAATGAACGATATTGCGGAAAGTACGGACAGCACGGCGCAGGCGATTCAGCGGCAGGCGGATATGTGCATTGAGATTCAGGACCATACCGATGCGGTAGAGGCAAGCATTAAGGAAATGATTGATGTTTCAAAGAGAACGGGAGCTACGGTTGCTGAGGGAGCTGAGGTAGTGAACGATTTGAATCGTCAGGCACAGAATGTAAAGGACGCCAGCCAGGAAACGGTGGAGGTAATCGAGAGATTAAATTCTAAAGTGGAAGAGGTACAGGGCTTTGTAGGCTCTATTTTAAATATTTCCAGTCAGACCAATCTTCTTGCGCTGAATGCTTCTATCGAGGCAGCCCGTGCAGGGGAGGCAGGAAAAGGCTTTGCGGTGGTGGCAGAGGAAATACGCCAGCTCTCTGAGCAGACGCAGACGGCGTCCAATAACATTACAGCGATTATCCAGGAGCTTATGGAGGATACCAGACGGGTAAATGACAGTGTTCAAAATTCCGTGGAATCCGTTACAAAGCAGAACGAATTAATTGAAAGCACCAGAGAGAAATTTGCGAATGTAAATGACGAAGTGGAAGAACTGGCGAAAAATATTGATGCCAGTGAAAGGGTAGTGGGAGATATCTTAAACAGCACCAGCGTTATTTCGGATAATATTACCCACTTGTCGGCAACCAGCGAGGAAGTTGCGGCTTCCTCCAGTGAGGGACTTAGAACCTCAGAAGCCACGGTTACGGATATGAGGCAGTGTAAGGAAATCTTGGAAGATATCTATGAATTGGCAAAGGATTTGAAACAGTCGATATAAAAATCGTTCAGGAGAGTGTAAAATAAAGTGTGTAAGTTACCGGTAACAAAACTTACGCACTTTATTTTTAATTTAAGGCGCGCTATACTTAGCGAAAGGATAAAAGAAAGATGAGTGCAGCGTTTTACCGGATTAGGAAGGTTGCCAAATACTTGGAACGGTAAATATCTTTTTCAATATCTTCTTTCATTTCTTCGTAGACGCCATCTTCTTTTGCCTCCCGAATATATTCTTCCAGTTCGTTTTCAGGGAAACCATATGAAAAAGCAATGCCGAGAGTGTCTGAAGAGTAGCTGCATCCCTTCGCATCTTCTGTCAGGATGTCTCCGCTAATTTGACATAGATATGGAAAAAGTGTTTTCCGCTCTTCTGAAAATACATCTCTTCCTTCAAAAATAGCTTTTATATTACCAACTTCGTCATTGTTTATCTCTATTTCTGTAATTTTTCTTTTCTCTGTAGTCAATAAAAGAGCTGAGCCGAAAAAATAGTAATTATTGTCATATTTTTCATATTTTCCAAGTGCGTTGATAGCTTCTTTAATATCACTGCCGAGTAAAATTTCTATTTCGTTAATGCGTATTCCCTTTTTGGCAAATAATTCAATTTTCATATTGTCTTATCTCTCCTATAAATTTTTCATAAATATAATCTTTCATTTTCTTTGTACAGATTTGTTCTAAAAGATATTGTTCACCGCTGTCTTTTATCAATTCTGCGGCAGAATCATATCCATTTTCTTTGGCATACTTTTCTTCTTCTATTTTCAAATCATCTAAGGTTAGACTGATTTCTCCTGTTCCGAAGTAATATTTTGCGAGTTCCCATTCTCCTTGAAATTGCCATGCATTTCTTTTTACCTGTGTTCTGTCTAACTCAAAGGAGGTAAGTACTTCATCAACTGACAACTGATACAAGTCGCCATATTTTTGGTATTTTTCCATCAGAGTTTGATAGCGCATTTCTACTGCTTGTTCAAAATCTTTTGAAAATGTGCTGTTTTCGATTAAGTGTTGTGCCAGATTGTCTTCGATTTCTGTTAAGGCTAATTCATATAAGAGTTTTTCGGCATTTTTTTCTACATTTGCATAAAATTCTTCTTTAGAAGAAACTCCAAATTCGTTTTCTAAAAAAGCTTCTGTCAGTTCCGGATATACATATTTTTCTGCTGACTGTATTTTCAAATCGTAAGAGGCTGCATTGTCAACTTCTTCAAAAAAAGTGCCAGCTACGGGAGCAAGCTCTGCTTTATATCCGATTTCTTTACCAATGAGAGATTGTTCAATTTCAGTATCAAAGCAATCATCTCCAATAATAAAGTCCATTTCCATATCCTGGTAATCGGTAAGGGGATGTCCGGTTGTATCGTATAAGGTGACTATTACATATACGAGATTACCAGTTTCAATGGGCATATTACCACAATCCTGTAATGTTGTATAATCGGACAGCCAATACGCCACTTCTGCTTCTAATTGTTCATCTGTAACTTCAACCTTCGGTGGTTGTATGTTGTAATCAGTTTGCACTTCGCCAATTTCAATAATGTTACTCTTTTCCAGATTTACAGGCTGTGTGTTTGCACAGCCTGTAAACCAAATGCTTATAAAGAGAATAGATAATATTAATTTTTTATTGTTTATCATAATTATTTTTTATAACCAAGCCCTCTTGTGTATGAAACCATATCGTTAATGGCAGCATTATATTTTGAACCGAATTTTTTTTGGACATCTCTAATGCCTAATTGTTGTGCACCAAGGAATTCTCCGTTTTTTATTTTTGCGGCTTCCTTGCTACGAAATGTTTTTGCTGACAAGGAACTGCCCCAACTTGCAGTTTTTTGATGATCGGAGGTAATCATACGTATTGCCGGTCCTTTATATGTGCTTAAAGGGGAGACATTGTCAGATGGCATATGATGTCTCTGACCATCATATGCTGCCATTGAACCATATTTTCCACCGGCAAAATTATATCTGACAGTTGAGCCGCTAAAAGAGATAGTATCTTTCCCATCTTTTGCAGTTCCTGAAACAACAATCTTCTCCTGGACAGTTTGCCCCTTAGATGTGTTCCATGTCCAAGATGTATTACCTGGTTTTAATTTTTTTAATGTTTTTGTTGTGCTTTTCATAAATGCACCTGAGTTTTTATATATTTTACAAGTTAGATTGACTTTGTCTATAGCGTCTTTGCCTAAATTAGTCACAGTGATTTTGTAACTCGCAGCTTTTGGCGTAATTGCGATGGTTACATAGTTCGTAAGGGATCTTGCTAATGAGGGAACTGCCGCATTTGCTTCAGGTGTTGTGTCAATTTCTGTGATTTCGCCTGTGTCAAAGTTGAGCGCTAAAACCAATTCTTCTCCTTCTGCTTCCGGATATTCGTCATCCAAATTTGCTGTTTCTGCTTCTGGCGTGAGATTTTCAAAAGCATAGGCACTATCATGCATTGGCGATAAACATAACGCAGCTATTAATGCTGCGGATAAAACTTTTATTTTATTTTTCATTTTAAAAATTCATTACTATAGTAATTTGTTTTCCTTTCTTAGAGATTTATTTTTCTTGGTAAAGTTTATGTATCAGTACTGTTACAAGGTAGTATTTTATAACAGATGCAGGGGAAAATCAACCACCTTTGTAATGATTTGCTGATTTCTGTATGATTGTGATATTTTTATGGGAAAACGACATTTTCACCATCTTGTAATTTGCAAAACCATCAGAATAGGGTATAATGTTCATATAAGCAGTGAGCATGCACTGCGGATGAAATGAATCGGACAGACAGGAGGACCCAGCCTTGAACAACGAAAGACAGACACCGGACAAACAGAAAACAAATCCGTGGGATATTAAACAATACATCATCATCGCGTTGGTAATCTTTGTTACGTTCTGCTGCTGTACGTTGTTTTTCTTCATGATATACCGCTATAACGGCTTTACGGGCTTTTGGAAGGAACTGGCGGGCATTCTGCAGCCCATTACCATCGGCGTTGTAATCGCCTATCTGTTAAATCCTGTCATGAAATTTTTAGAGGGTCATATCATAAAGTTTTTAGAACCCAGAATGAAAAATCGGAAAAAGGTACAGAAAATTGCAAGGGGCGTTGCCATTGCGGGAGCGTTGCTGTTTCTGGTGCTGATTTTTGTACTGCTCATAGCAGCAGTGGTTCCTTCGATTATTCAGAGCGTTCAGAGCATCATGACAAAGCTGCCGGAGGAAATCAATAATTTAGTGGTATGGGTGGAGGATATCACCAACGGCAATACACAGATTTCCACCATGGTGGAAGATGCGGTGGAGTGGGGCACCAGTGTCGTAAGCGGTTTCTTTGAGAAGGACGTGCTGACGAAGGTGCAGACCTATCTGGCATCAATTACCAGTGGCGTTATTTATGGAGTAAAGTTTATACTGAATATACTGGTGGGGCTGATTGTGTCCGTCTATGTTATGGCAAGCAAAGAGGTTTTCGCGGGACAGGCAAAAAAAATTGTTTATGCGGTTTTTAAACCGGTGCGTGCCAATGTGATTGTGGAGACGGTCCGCAAGAGCAATGAGATTTTCGGAGGATTTATTTCCGGTAAAATTTTAGACTCTGCCATTATTGGTCTGCTTGCCTATATCGTGCTGGTGATTATGAATATGCCGGACACGATATTAGTTGCCGTGATTATCGGAGTAACCAATGTAATACCGTTTTTCGGACCTTTTATCGGGGCGGTTCCATCATTTTTGATTATTGTCCTGCAGGACCCGGCAAAGGGCCTTTATTTCCTGATTTTCGTCATTATTTTACAGCAGATAGATGGAAATATCATCGGGCCGAAAATCCTGGGAGACTCCACAGGCTTGTCTTCCTTCTGGGTAGTTTTTGCCATTATGGTTTTTGGCGGGCTCTGGGGCTTCCTCGGAATGCTTCTTGGCGTACCCATCATGGCGGTCATCTATTATATTGTGCAGCGCAGTGTTTCTTATTTTCTTAAAAAAAGAGGACTTTCCGATGATACTTCGGAATATGTATATCTTACAAGCGTGGACAAAAAGACAAACCAGATGATTTATGAGGAACAGCCCGAAAAAAAGAAGAAGAAACAGGAGCCGGAGCAGAAAGAATCTGACAGTTGATGGTATCGCTGCTTTTTCGATAAATTTTGACATGGCTATGTGCGTATGATAAAATGAGCGCATGTGAGAAGTATATGCGGCGGGGAGCGAAACAAAAGGAAAAGCACGTTCTGAGGTGGCAAAATTGGACAAATATGAATATAAACTTAAGCTGGATCAGATGAAATCTTTGACTGCGGAAAAAGATTACCAGAATGCGGCGGTTATTGCGGATTCTATCAACTGGAATAAAATAAAAAATGTCAACGCACTGGTAAAAGCAGGCGAGATATACGAAAAGGCGGGGCGCTATGAGGAGAGCCGTGAGATTCTCCTGATGGCGTACGACAGGTCGCCTATCGGCAGAATGATTATTTACCGGCTGGCAAAAGTAGCAATTAAGATGAAGAATTATGATGAGGCAAAGGACTATTACCAGGAATTTGTGGAAATTGCGCCTCATGATAATTTAAAATATGTATTGAAATATGAAATTTGCAAGGCACAGGGTTCTGATAACAAGACGCTGATTGGCATTTTAGAGGAATTAAAGGAACAGGAATACACAGAAGAGTGGGCGTATGAGCTGGCATATCTGTATCACAAGGCAGGTATGAGTGAGAAATGTGTGGAGGCATGTGACGAGCTGGTGCTGTGGTTTGGCGAAGGTCCTTATGTGGAGCGGGCGCTGGAGTTAAAAATGCTCTATCAGCCCCTTTCGAAGCCCCAGGAGGAGAAATACCGCCAGTTCCGCCAGAAAAAGGAAGGCGTTGTGGAGGTTCGTCCCGATGATGAGTTAGAGTCCGGGGAGATTGTAAGCGAGCCGGTTCAGATACCGGACGTAAAGCTGTCTCCGGAACGGTTTAATACCCAGAATCTGCAGGAAGAGCTGCAAAAGAGTATGCAGCAGATTATGGCGGCTACGGAAAAAGAAACCGTGGACGACGGCATGGACAACATTAAAAAACTGGTGGAAGAAATTCCCTACTTACAGCTCCAGAAGGAAGAACCGGAGCAGGAGACATACCAGAGGCATATTGAAACCGATGCAGAGATTGACAATTCTTTAAAAATAAACTTTAAAGAGCTTTTATCGGAAGATTATGACGGGCAGATTAGCCTTATGGTTCCGGAGGGCGGGCAGAGAGTGCCGCAGATAACGGGGCAGATGAGCATTGATGAGATATTAGCCGAATGGGAGCGGACGAAACGTGCGGCGGAAGCGGCAATGCAGGAGGCAGAGCAGCGGAAGTTGGAATCTGCAAAGGCAAGGGCGCTGCAGGAAGCAGGAGATATCATGGAGCGTCTGGTGGATATTATCCCCAAACTGGATTCCGGTCTGACACCAAGGGATTTGCTGGAAGAAGAGTATCTTGAAAACGGCAATATCGGTGATGATAAGGCGGCAGAGATGGTTGCAAACATGAACCAGATACTGCAGGAAGAGATAGACCGCCTCGCCTCTGAAAATGCAAGAATAGATGAACGGCTTGCAGCGGCAGCGGAGCAGCTGGCACAGGGAGCAGAACAGATACAGCCGCAGTATACGGATTTGCCGGAGCTTACAGGCTTAGAGGAAATTCTGGCGGCAGAAGCGGCGGCAGCGGTTGGCGCACAGACAGGAGTATATACAGAGGAGCCAGCAGGAACCTACGCGGAGCAGTCGCAAAGCGGATATGCAGAAATACAGCCGGAGCAGTCTGGAATATATGTGGCAGAACAGAACGTATACGGACAGCAGCCGGAAACGGATATGCAGACAGCATATGGACAGCAGTCAGAAGCAGGACATATGGCAGCAGACACACAGTCTGGAATGACTGATACAGAGCAGGAGGAACTGCCGGAGCTAGCGGGCTTAGAGGAAATTCTGGCGGCAGAAGCGGCGGCAGCGGTTGGCGCACAGACAGCAGCGTATACAGAGGAGCAGGCAGGAACCTACGCAGGAGGTCAGCTGGAGCAGCCAGACTATGGCGGTCAGCCGGAAGAAGAGCTGGATTTCTCTGAGGCAGTCATGCGCCAGTTAGGAAAACCAATTCCCTCCGAAGAGGATTTGCTCCGTCAAGCCCTGTCGGGACAGACCAAGGAGCTGCCTCCGGTGCACCGGGAGATGAAACCGGAAGCAGCGGAAGATACCGTGATAGAGGGACTGGCAGAGGATATTGTAAAAGAGGCGGTTCAGGAAATAAACAAGCCGCAGGCAGCAGTGAAAGAAGAGCTGCCGGAAATTAAAGAGCCGGAGGATGAGAGCAGTTTTAAGACAATTACGTCTTTGGATAAAGAGCTGCGGGCAATCTTTACATATTTTGTACCCATCAAGGGAATGGAGCAGCAGCTTTGCCAGGCGATGACGGGAGCTGCGAGACGGCTGCTTTCAGGAAAAACAGCCTCCACCGGAAACATGATTATCCAGGGTGGAACAGGCAGCGGAAAAACGGTGCTTGCTACAAGTATGGTAAAGGCATTGCAGAAAGAAACAGGACGTCCCAACGGCAGGATTGGAAAAATAGAAGCCTCCGTACTCAACCAGAAAGACGTTGCAGCCCTGCTTAAAAAAGTGGCGGGGGGCTGTCTGATTATTGAGAAGGCAGGGGGAATTTCCAGGGAAACAGCAACCAAGCTGGCGCTTTTATTAGAGAGTGATACCAGCGGAACCTTTGTAATTATAGAAGATACCCATAAAGGCATTGAAAAGGCGCTGCGGAAGGATATCGGATTTGCGTCAAGGTTTTCGGAGAAAATCAATATTCCTATTTTTACCAGTGACGAGCTGGTGACATTCGCAAAAGCCTACGCCAATGAACTGGGGTACACCATTGATGAGATGGGTGTGTTGGCGCTATATAACAGTATCAGCAATATCCAGAAGTACGACAGGGCGACGACCCTGACGGAGGTAAAGGATATTGTGGACCATGCCATTGCGCGGGCAGAGCGGGGCGGGCTGAAAAAAGCATTCAGCATTATCACGTCCAGAAGATATGATGATGAAGATTACATTATTCTTCGTGAGAAGGATTTTGGAATCTGAGAGATGGGAAAATAGATTTATTTCCTGTCATAAATAAAGATAAGAGGGGTGTAAGCTATGGCTAATTTTACTGAATTGGACCGTTATTTATTCGGGCAGGCGACACATTATGATATTTATCGTAAGTTAGGTGCGCATATTACAGACCAGTATGGCATTCGGGGTGTGTGCTTTAATTTATGGGCACCCAATGCAGAACATGTATGGGTTATCGGTACGTTTAACGGCTGGGACGAAACAGCGAATGAGATGGAGCGTTTAGAGCCGGAAACCATGGGGGTTTTTGAATTATTTATCCCAGGGGTGGAAGAGGGAGAACTTTATAAATACTTGATTGAAACAAAGGACGGAAAACGTCTTTACAAGGCGGACCCGTATGCAAATTATGCGGAGCTTCGTCCGGGAACGGCTTCTGCCATTGCAGATATCGACCATTTTAAATGGAGCGATACAAGATGGATGGAGGAGCGGGCAAAGACAAAGGATATTTACGGACAGCCCATGGCAATCTATGAGGTACATCCGGGCTCCTGGATGCGCCATCCCTGCAGGGAGGACGAGGGCTTTTACAGTTACAGGGATTTGGAAGAGCACTTGATTCCTTATGTGAAAGAGATGGGATATACCCATATTGAGCTGATGGGAATTTCAGAATATCCCTTTGACGGTTCCTGGGGGTATCAGGTGACGGGATATTATGCACCGACCTCCCGGTATGGAAAGCCGGCGGATTTTGCACATTTTGTCAATGAATGCCATAAAAACAAAATCGGCGTTATTCTTGACTGGGTTCCGGCGCATTTCCCGAGGGACGCTCATGGACTGGCAGAATTTGACGGAACCTGCCTGTATGAGTATGCAGACCCGAGAAAGGGCGAGCACCCGGACTGGGGAACGAAAATTTTTGATTATGGCAAAAACGAAGTGAAAAACTTCTTAATCGGCAGCGCCCTCATGTGGATAGAGAATTATCATATAGACGGACTCCGTGTGGATGCGGTGGCGTCCATGCTCTATCTGGATTATGGCAAACAGGAAGGACAATGGGTGCGCAACCAGTACGGTGATAATAAAAACCTGGAGGCAATCGAGTTCTTCAAGCATATCAATACCCTGATTTTAGGAAGAAATCCGGGAGCTGTGATGATTGCAGAGGAATCCACCGCATGGCCGAAGGTGACAGGCACAGTAAAAGAGGACGGACTGAATTTCAGCTATAAATGGAACATGGGCTGGATGCACGATTTCCTGGATTATATGAAGTTAGACCCGTATTTCAGAAAAGATAATCATCACAAGATGACCTTTGCCATGAGCTATAATGAGAGTGAAAAATATATTCTGGTGCTCTCCCATGACGAGGTGGTACATTTAAAATGCTCCATGCTAAATAAGATGCCCGGCTTAGAGGGAGATAAATTTAAGAATCTGATGGTGGGCTATGCCTTTATGATGGGACATCCCGGCAAAAAGCTCTTATTTATGGGACAGGAATTTGCACAGCTGCAGGAGTGGAGCGAAGAGAGGGAGTTAGACTGGTACCTGTTAGAGAATCCGAACCATGCAAATATGCGGAAATGGGTAAAAGCGCTGCTTCATCTTTACCAGAAGAACCCGGCGATGTATGAGTTAGACAGCAGCTGGGGCGGTTTTGAGTGGGTGAATGCAAACGATGCGGAGCGCAGTGTTTTCAGCTTTATCAGAAAGAGCAAGGACGGCAAAAACAATCTGCTCTTTGTCTGCAATTTTACTCCGATGGAGTGGAAAGATTACAGAGTGGGCGTTCCGAGAAAGAAAACCTATAAGCTGGTTTTAGACAGTGATTCCGAGGAATTTGGCGGTAACGGAAAGAAACGTCCGTTAGCGTACAAGGCTATGGCAAAAGAGTGCGACGGCAGGAAATTCTCCTTCGCATACCCGCTTTCTCCGTACGGCGTGGCGGTATTCCGTTTCTAGCATAGCGCCTCTGGATGAACCGGAACGCATTATACTGGTGCAGGACCTTATTTAGAGGAACAGACCGTACGCAGGTGATTTCTTTGGAGAGAAAAACTTAATAATTAAGCTGATGTGACCGATATATACATTAGCTATGGATGGCACAAAGATTTCGAGGGAACGAATGAATTGTGCCATTCTTATGTCCTTTTTTGGAAAAATGGGCGCTGCAGCGGAGGGGTATTGCCTGAAACAGCGGGCAGGCGCAGCGGAAAATAAGAAAACAGGAGATTTGCCGTATGAGAGTAGAGCAGAGCCAGAACCAGAATATCATAGAGATAATGCAGCAGAGCAGCAGGCAGGGGGAAGTGCAGGAGATTTCGCCCTTCGGTGCAGCAGTCAAAACATCAAAATCAGAGGAAACAAACGGGAAATCCATCAATGTGAAAGACGCTACCTACTTAAATCCGGCAAAGGAAGAGCAGAAAAACATTGCAGAGGAAATCGAAGAAGGGACCTCCATGGATGCCACCCAGCGGAAAAACCAGATGGCAGTGCTCTCTAACACCACCTCGGAGGAAGATTTCGCCAAGATGCAGCAGGAAGGATTTTCCTTAGATAATACGACCTCCAACACCATTGTCACCGTCACAGATAAAATTAAAGCGGAGCTGGCAAAGGCGGGGGCGGATGTGTCCTGCTTTGGGGATGAACTGACGGCGGAGCAGATAGAGGCAATCGCCGGAAGCCCGGAGCTGGCAAGACAGTTGAGCGAGGCATTTCAAAAGGCGGATTTGCCGTTGACAGAGGATAACCTCCGGGAAACTGTGGAAATACTTGGCATGGCAGGTTCTCTGTCCACACCTTCTGACGGGGCAGTGAAATATCTTTTGGATAACCGGTTAGAGCCTACCATTGAAAATCTTTATATGGCGGAGTACAGCGGCAGCGGCAGTTACTATCCGGCGCCGTCGTTGGATATTTCTTCTTTTTCTGAACAGATACAGGCGGTGATTCAGACCGCAGGCTTAGAGGTCAATGAAGAGACGATGGAAACCAGCCGTTGGATGCTGGAAAATGACATACCCCTGACTCCTGATAATATTTCCTATGCCATGGCGTTAAAGGAAATGGAGTTCCCGGTTTCGGAAGAGGTAATGGTGGAGCGGGCAGCCATCGCCGTGGAAGAGGGCGGACGTCCGAAAGACGCCATGGTGTTAGAGGGCTATACGCTGGCAGAGCGGGCACAGCGGGCGATGGAGATTGTGGAAGCCGCCACGGATGAAGACGTTGCCTATGTGGTGGAGCATGGCATGGAGCTTACGTTAGAGAGCCTGCAGCAGGCGGCGAACCGCATGGCAGGGCAGGACGGTGCGGCAGGAGCGCAGTTAGCGGGCGCAGGACAAAGTGCGGCAGGAGTGCAGTTAGCGGGCGCAGGACAAAGTGCAGTAGGAGTGCAGTTAGCGGGCGCAGGACAAAGTGCGGTAGGAGTGCAGACGGCGGGCGCAGGACCAAGCGCGGTAGGAGCCGTCGGTGGTCAGTCAGGTGCAGCAGTCAGTCAGAATACAGCGGAACAGTCAGGAACCGCAGTCAGCCAGCCCGCAGAGCAGTCAGGTGCGGCAGCCAGCCAGAATATAGCAGCGGGACAGAGTGCAGCAGTAACAGGGCAGGGTGCAGCAGTCAGTCAGTCAGCAGGACAGTCGGGAAGCGCAGTCAGCCAGCCTGCAGCACAGAATGAAGCAGTAACAGCGGAGCAGAATGCAGCAGTGACAGGCGCAGGAAACGCACAGGAATACACCCAGAGCGGCTTAAACTTAATTATAGCAAAACGTCAGTTAGAAGAACTGCGTCTTGTGATGACGGCACAGGCAAATTATGCACTGCTGAGACAGGGCATTTCCATTGACACGGAGCCGTTGGAGACTTTGGTGGCGCAGCTAAAGGAGATGGAAAATTCCTATTATCAGCATTTGTTTGCAGCGGAAAACATAGAGGCTTCCGAGGAAAATATTGCTCTGTATAAGGAAATCACCGGGCAGGTGGAGGATATCAAGTATGTTCCGGCGTATGTCCTTGGAATGAAAGAGGCGGACGTTTCTACGATAAACGGTGTCCATAAAGCGGGCACAGCCCTTAAAGATACCTTTGAAAAAGCAGGAGAGCGCTATGAGACTCTGATGACAGCTCCCCGTGCTGATTTAGGAGATTCCATTCAGAAGGCATTCCGTAACGTGGGTGATATTTTAGAGGATATGGGTCTGGAAAATTCCGAAGAAAACCGCCGGGCAGTGCGTATGCTGGGGTATAACGGTTTAGAGATAACGGAAGCCTCCATTACGGAAATGAAGGCTGCTGATGAGGAGGTACAAAGAACCTTTAAAAATATGACGCCCTCCGTTGTCATGGAAATGATAAGACAGGGCATCAATCCGCTGCAGATGGATTTTGCAGAGGTAAACCGCATCGCTGAGGAAATCAAAGGCGACAGTATCAGTGGGGAGGAAACCCGCAAATACAGCGAGTATCTCTGGAAATTAGAGCAGAACCATGCTATCAGCGAGGAAGAACGCAGCTCTTATATTGGAATTTACCGCCTGATAAAACAGGTGGAAAAAACTGATGGGGCGGCTATCGGCGCTCTGGTAAACCAGGGAGCGGAGCTTACCATGAAAAACCTTTTGACTGCTGTCCGTTCGGAGAAACGCAGCGGTAAAATGGAATATACGGTGGACAATGATTTTGCAGGGGTGGAGAAAACCACGGTAAATTCCATCACGGAACAGGCGGAGGCGGCATATCAGGCAGAAACTGCTTACCAGAATAACTGTCTGAAGGATGTGTTAGATGATATGACGCCGGAAAAACTGCGGGTGATGATGCAGCAGACGCCGGAATGGGAAAACATGACGCCGGAGCAGTTAAAAGCTGCCTTAGCCCAGACCGAGACGGACGAGAGCCGGATGGACATGGCGTATGCCAAGGAGCAGTTAGAGCAGTTAGAGCAGGCTGCCAATGTGACGGAGGATATTTATCAGGTATTGCAGAAGTACGACATTCCTAATACCATGGCAAATGTATTGGCGATGGAAAGCATGATAAAAGACCGAAATCAGATGTTCCGCAAGATTTTCGGCAGCGGTGTGAAGTCTCCGGAGGAAAAACCGGGAATTGAGGATTTAGAGGAAATCAAGGAAGAACTGTTAGAAGAGTTTGGCGAGGCGGTTTCCGAGCCGGTGGATATGGCAATCGCCCAGGAAAAATTAGGGGAACTGGCAGAGAATGTCATGAAAACCATGATTAACAGTGAAAATGTCACCAGCCTTGATGTGCGGGAAATGCGTCTGCTTTCCGCCCAGCTTTCCGTCAGCAGCCTTTTAGCAAAAGAGGAACAGTACTGCGTTCCGGTTTTAGTCAATGATGAGATGATGAACGTCTCTGTGAAAATTGTCCGGGGCGTGGATAAAAAAGGTATCGTGGATATCATGATGGAAAGCGAGCTGCGGGGCAAGATTGCAGCCACCTTCCAGGCGAAGGAAAATGGTATCAGCGGACTGATAGCCACGGACAACAGCGAGACGAAGGAGCTGTTTGAGAAGGAGCTTGGTGCATTGACAGGGGAACTTTCCAAAGAGGGAGAGACAATTTCTGATATTCACTGTGCTTATATTGATGATTTGGATTTGAACCATTTTTCCATGGGAATGTATGGTGTGGAAGCTGACTCTGAAACTACAGCGGATAAGGAAAGCGAGAGTTACAAAGTGCAGACTTCCAGACTGTACCACATTGCAGAGCGTTTCATTAAAAACATAAAAGAAGCCCTGTAGAAATTACTGTTTTTCTAAATATTCCATAATCCCTAAATAGATGGCATTCACCAGTTTATCCTGATAATCGGGAGACAGTAAAAGTTCAGCTTCTTCGGGATTGCTTAAAAACCCACATTCTACAATAACGGTAGGTGTGGGTGTTTTTTTGAGCAGATAATAGCTCTCATTGGCTTTTGCCACCCGCTTGTTTTCCGGGTCCGCATTGGTAATCAGGCTGTTTTGCAGAATATCCGCCAATTCTTTTCCACCTGCGGACTGTCCGTAATAAAAAACCTGGGCGCCCTTTATTTCCGGGGAGGGATAGCTGTTCTGGTGAATGCTGACAGTAAAGAGAGGGTTGGCGTCAGTAATAATCTGACAGCGTTTCTGCATATCCTCCGCCTTTTTGTTGGTGCTGCTCTCGGAGTAAAGCCCGCTGTCGGTTTCTCGTGTCAAAACAATCTCTAAATCTTCTTTTTCTAAAACCTCTTTTAATTTCAGAGCGAGGGCAAGGTTGATATCTTTTTCTAAGGCATTGTTGACGCCCACTTTACCGGGGTCGCTGCCCCCATGTCCTGCGTCGATGACAATGCAGGTCTTTTTTTCTTTTGCTTCATCACTCTGTACAAGGATAGCGCCGCGGTTTGCTAAAAGGAAAGCAGCGGCGATAAAGCAGACTGCCATGATGAGTTCTATCTTTTTCTTCATAAAAAAATTCCCGGAGATTTGCTTATAATAAATTATTCGCAAATTCCGGAAATTATGAACGTATTCCCACAGAGCTGTTTGCAGGAAAATCAGTTAATATATTTGATAATGGTATCCCAGACAGAGGACGATTCTAAACCGAGTTTCCAGAATGAACCTCCGGCTAAATTGTTAGACTGCAATACCTTTAATTTTTCTTCCAGTGACAGGGCATCCTCCACCCAGATTTTGTAGGTTACGCCGTTGTTTTCATACTGAACATAATATTGTCCGGCTTCCTCGGACCAGACCGGAGTAGCGCCGTTGGCGTTAATCAGGTTCTGTATTTCTGCCATGTTAGTGGCGTAGGTGCTCAGTTCGAAGAGGGTATAGCTGTCAGCGCTGCCGCTTTCGTCATCGTTGTTTTCTTCCGTGCCGTCTTCTGCTGTATTCTCTGTATCTGCGGTGGCTGCGTCCTCCGAGGTTATAGGTGTCTCCATCCAGACACGGGTATAGAAAGGCATACCCATAATAATCTGTTCTGCGGGAACTTCTTTTAAGGTATTGGCAACTCCTTCTTTTACAAAACCGATAGAGGCAACCGGACCTGCTTCTTCAGAGCCGGAATAATGTTCGTCGTATGCCATCACCACCACATAATCGGCAAACAGCGCCTGCTCAGCCCGGTTATAAAAGGCGGTGAATTCAGTTGGCACGTAGTTGTCCACTGACAGGACAATGCCGTTGTTGGCGCATTTTAAGGAAAGCTCCCGGATAAACTGGATATATCCGTCACCGACTTCGCTGCTTAAGGACTCGAAATCCACGTTGATACCGTCCAAATTGTACTGGATAGCAGCGGAAATCAGATTGTTGATAAGGTTTTCGCGCCTGGAAGTATAAGTTAAAACCTGAGTGGAATCCACATCCTTGTTTTCTAAGTTGCTGACTAAAGCCCACACCTCAATGCCGTTCTGGTGGCAGTATTCTACATAGCTGCTGCTGGCGAGGTTTGCAATATTTCCGTTGTTATCGTTCAGATAAAACCAGGTGGGGGAAATGACATTAATCCCCTTGGTATTCTGCAGGACGGAAGTTACCGTGGAATTAGCGTCCGCATTGGTCACCTGATGCCATGCCATATTGATTTTAAAGTCCTTGCGGATATGGGTAAATTCTTCCGGTACATAGCTGCTGGCAGCAGTCTGCGTCGCAGTGCTTCCTAAGGTTTTGGATTTTACATAGCCGATAATGCCGTCTGCGGTATAAACCTTTGTCCAGGTTTCGTCCGGCTCTAATACAGTCACCTCCGTACCCTTTTCCAAATCTGCAAGAATCGGGCTCTTGATACCGCCCTGGTAGCGGATTTCCGTGTTCTTTTTGATGGAGGCGGTTTCGTATTCGCCCCATTCATTGGTGAGAAGGATACGGTTCGGCTCTTCCACAGTCACATAGGATAAATCTGAATACAGCGCAACAAAATCTACGGCGATATAAGCGGTAGATGCGTCCGCCTTTACGATGGTGTGCCCCAGGGATTTTGTATCCTTAGTGACGGTGTAACTGTCACTCTCGGCATTTACGGTAATCAAATCCGTGGGCGTGGTGTAGAGCAGTTTATTTTCGTTGGCGTCCCAGTAGAAACGGCTGTTGATGGAGTCGTGTACCAGCTGGTAATCTAAATAAACCACACCATTTATCATACGTCCCTTAGAGTCGATGACTTCACGGTTTAAAATGATGGCGACATCTTCGTCACCTGAAAGCTGGTAGTACTCGGACAAATCCTGCCGCTCCTTAGAAGGAGTGTACTTTTCGATGAGACTGCTTAAAACCATGAACAGGAGCACTACAATAATGAGGGCGCCTGCGGCTAAAAACGGGACAATTTTTTTCTTCATTATGAAATTCCTTTCTTCTTATGAAATTCCTTCCTGTTGCCTGTCATGGCAGGCAATTTATATAAGGATGTCAAAATAGTGGATATTGTGTAATATTTTGTACCACCATATTGTAGCATAAGAATATATAAATTCAAAGGTGTTTGAAATCTTAATTTTTTTTGAAATTTCTCTATGGGGAGCGCCAAAATCCGGAAGGGATTTTGGCTCCCACAGATTCTCTCTTTTTTCAAATTTTGTGAACTTTATTCACTGTTATAAGGCGGGCATTGAGGTACTCCGCCCCGTTGATTTATTGTAGTAAGTTTACCTATTATTTGTTATTTTTCCTGATTTTATCAAAATGGATTTCCCGCAGCACCCCCTCGTCAAAAACGTAATCTCTCATATAAGTGTTTTCTTCATGGATACAAAGCTCTTTCGCCACATGCTCCGGGTCGCTTTTTGAGCCTTCTAACCAGATGGTAATTCCCCTGTCCTCGAAAGAACTGAGTTCTAAATAAAGTTTTTCTAAATGTTCATTTTGCAATGTTTTATCCCCCGTATGTTTTACTTACCAAAAGGAATCCGTCAGTTACAATGTGATATATTCTGGCGGGTGACAGTCTGCTAATCCCCTGTAGCAGAGATAATAGTAAGCGGCAGAAGGTTATTCTAACAACTCCTGCAGGATAGAAAAAAATTCTTTCTCTATCCGAAATGGATTTTGGATGAACGGGACGCTGCGGAGGAAAATGTGATACTGTCCCGAAAGTTCACGCAGTATCTTAGGCTTTCCCATTTCCATAAGATACAAAAACCCGTCTCCTGAAGATGTTTTTTGTGTAATCTGAGTTAAGGTTGTTCGGAATGTATTTATTTTCCAGGGCGCAGGATTCCCAATGATGATTTTTCTGTCACAGCGGAGCAGCTCCGAAAAGTCGGCTTCCCCTGCGCTGCCAAGGTCTAAGATAAGGTAACGATAGCCCTGGTTTAAAAGGCAGGGAAGCTCCTTTACGGAGGCATTGGGATAATAGTCAACATCATAAATGCGGAAATAAGAGCGGCAGCTGTTTTCTGCCTGCCGGAAAGGAAGCTTGCCCTCCGTCATAAGAAAACGAAGTTCATTTCTCCCGTGAAATTCGATGCAGGCAGTTTTTTTGCCCAGCTTAGAGCCGCATAAATTTGCCAATGCAATGGCTAAATGAGTGACGCCGGCGCCGGGGCAACAGCCCATGATACCGATGGTCATATGAGGTTTTGTCCCGTTTCCACCAATGCCGAAAATGAAGATGCACCTCCTCTCTTTGTATGATTTGCAGAATAAGCCGTTCCTTTTTTCTGCCCGCATGAAAAGGACTGCGGTCAAAGGGAAAGCAGTAGACACGGTTTTTTAATTGTCTGGCGTATTTTTTTGCAGCTTTTTTGTTATCATAATTACAGATAAAAATCAGTTTTTCCTGCGAAGCAAGTCTTTTCGCCAGGGCAAGGGCAGCGGGAATATCCCAGAGACTGCCGCTCATGACAAGAAATACAAGGTCATTGTCCGCCTGCTGTAAAAATTCTTCGATGCAGGTTCCGTAATCCCGGACAAGGATGGCGTCCTTTGGCAAAGGATTTTCGATGCCGTCTCCATAAGAAGGAATTCCGGCAAAATCTTTGTAACGGAAGATGCCTTCCTGCTCTTTCCAGAAAAGGTTTTCCTCCGCCATAGCGGCAAGGCTGTCCGAATGGTCCATCGACAGGTAGACGCTTCTTTTCTTTTTCCGGTTTAGAATGCTGACAAGTGATACTGCAAAATGTGTTGCGCCTGCTCCGGGTCTGCTCCCGAGAACGGCTATTTTTGTGATGAGATGAGAAGTGGACTGACACGCCGTATCTGTGGCGTTTCTCTGGGAGGAAAGAAGCTTCCCCGCTTCAAGAAGCGCATGTTTTAAATCTGCGGCTGACTGATACCGTTCCGTTTCCGAAGCGGCGCACGCCTTTTTTATGACGTAAATGAGTTCTGGAGAACAGGGGGCGCTTAGGGCGTCCGACAGAAACAGGAGCACCTTTCCAAGACTGTAGATATCGGAAGCGGCGCCTACTGCATAGCCTGCACACGCCTCCGGCGCCGCAAACCCGTCTGTTCCGTAATTTTGGATAATTCTTCCGGAACCGGTAATAAATGAAGCAACGCCAAAATCGACTAATTTTATCTGATTTCCACATAATATAATGTGCTCCGGTTTTAAATCCTGATACAGGATAGGGTATGGAGCCAGATGATGCAGATAATCAAGAATGCCGCAAAGCTGAATGCCATATTCAATAATCAGTTCCTGTGATATGTTTTCCTGATGGAGTATAAAATCCTCCAATGAGTCACCCTGGATAAATTCTTCGACCATGTAAATAAAGTCATCATCTTCGTCGATATCATATATAAGGGGGATACCCGGGTGATTAAGAGTTTTCAGAAGGTCTGCCTCTGCAAGAAGGCTGCTCCCGAAAAAGACAGAAGATTTATCTGCTGCATGATTGCAGGGCGCCGTGCTTTTGGGGATACACTTGATGGCGCGGTAAACCTTCAGTTTCAGATGTCTGGCAAGATAGACGGTACTGCTGCTGCCAGTACCAAGAACCGTGATGATACGGTATTTGCCGAACAAAATTTTTTCTTCTATGCGATACCGCTCCTTTCGGGGCGTGTCAGTTTCGCATCTCACGCATATTTTATAACATGGATGGCTTTAAATTGCAACGATTTTTGTAAACTTTGTATATTTTTCACAAAAATGCAAGGAAATTTTAACGGAAAACATGGTTTAGAAAGTTTTAATCAATGGCATACTTTACATCACACAGGCATTTGATTATAATAGATGTACAGTTTACAAGGTTTTCCGGATGAAGGAAGTGAATGTATGAAAATAGAAAAAGTAAATGATAACCAGATTCGTTGTACTTTGACGAGAGAGGATTTAGCAGAGCGCCAGATTAAGCTCAGCGAGCTTGCCTACGGTACGGAAAAGGCGAAGATGCTGTTTCGCGATATGATGCAGCAGGCTGCTTATGAGTTTGGTTTTGAGGCGGACGATATACCGCTTATGATAGAGGCCATCCCCCTTTCAGCGGATACCATTATCCTGGTAATTACCAAAGTAGAATATCCGGAGGAGCTTGATACGCGTTTTTCAAAATTTTCGGAACCGGATGCGGAGGATATGTACGAGGATGCGATGGCAGGCGGTTTCCCGCCGTTGTCTGAGGGGGCAGACGATATTTTAGGACTGTTCCGGCGGCAGGCGGAATTACAGGCGGCAGAGGATAGAGAGGAAGAACAGGAAGTTCGTTCCTTAAGGGAAGGAAACAATCAAAAAGAGGAAATGCCGGTAAATGTACTTGTAGACATTACGAAGCTTTTTGTTTTTCAGGATTTATCAGAGATTACACGTCTTGCCCGTGTGCTGAAGGGCTTTTATACCGGAGCCAATGATTTGTACCGGAACGAACAGAACCGGAATTACTATCTTCTGGTGAGCAAGAGCAGCGAGTCGCCGGAGGCGTTTAACAAGGTATGTAATATTCTTTCCGAATATGCTTACCAGCAGACTTATACGCCGGCAGCAGGAGCGTTTTTTAAAGAACATTTTAAGGTGGTTTTAAAAGGGGATGCACTGCAGACCTTAGCGGAATTATAGGGAGAAAAGGAGATTGCCGGGGCAGTCTCCTTTTTTGCACAAAAAAAGAGACTGTTTTTGGAACAGTCCCTCATTTTCCGAAAAAGGTTATGCAAGGTCTTTGGCAAGGAAATCGTTGATTTCATTTACCAGAGCGTCCGGCTCGATGCCGTGAACCATGGCTGCCTCTTCGATTGTCTCCATCTGGGAAGATGGGCATCCAAGACAGTGCATTCCGATATTTAAAAGAATTGGTGCGATATTCTGGTCAATCTGAAGTAATTCACCAATCATGGTTGATTTTGTCACCTGTGCCATATTTTGTTTCCTCCTTATTTGGTGTAATAGGGCTTGTACCAAAAGTATGCCCATAACGTGCTAATTATAATATGAATCCTGTAAAAATGCAAATCCTTCCCGGCATATTTTTCAAAATTGCCCTTTAGCGAAGGGAAAAGAAGTCCGATATATAAAGCAGAGATTAGGACAGGGAACGTCAATAAAACTGCAGGGATGCGTGAGTAGTGATAGATAGAAGGAGAACGGCAGTATGAGAATTAATTATAACGTGTCAGCGGCGATTGCCAATAAACATTTACTTGGGATTGAGGATAATCTCAGTTCGGCGATGGAGAGGCTTTCCTCCGGACTGAAAATCAATCATTCCAAGGACAACCCGGCAGGTATGGCAATTTCCAGCAAAATGCAGGCACAGATTGACGGCTTGGATCGTGCATCCCAGAACGCCTCCGACGGTATTTCCGTGATTCAGATTGCGGACGGTGCGCTGAGCGAGACTACCAGCATTTTACAGCGTATGCGTGAACTGGCAGTACAGGGAGCCAGTGATGCTACCATGACTTCGGCGGACCGGGAGGCAATCCAGAAAGAGATTACTTCTTTGAAAGAGGAAATCAACCGGATTTCCAGGGATACGGAATACAATAGCAAGACGCTGCTGGATGGTTCTCTTGACACCAGGGTTTATGCGCAGCATGCCACACGAATTGATATTTCTGACCATGTAGATGCGGGACCGTATCAGTTAGAGATTACAGCAGCGGCAACCCAGCCGGATTCTGTGACGGCAGGAAAGGATTTTAACGATACCACGACACAGATTGGGCAGTCGGGCACTCTCGAAATCAATGGCTCAAAGGTGGAGATTTCAGAGACAGATACCATGGATGAGGTGTATGAGAAAATCAGGGCAGCCGCAGAAGCCGCAGAGGTGACAGTCGACAGAGACGCTGCCAGCGGGGAGCTGACCTTTACGGCGAATGCTTATGGAAAAAGCAGTCAGCTGAAGCTTTCCACCAATGATGAGGATTTGGCAGCAGCCCTTGGTATTGCGGCAGCAAACGGCAACGATTGGGTACAGAGCGGAAATGCTTACATATATGGTACGGCAAAGACGGATTCCACCGGCAATCCGGTAGTGGATGACGACGGAAATCCGGTGGTGATAGGACCGACAGGAACGGACGCAGAGGTTACATTCCCGGACCCGAAGGTTGGATTTACGGATACAGCTACCGTCAACTATGACGGAAATAAAATTATGATTTCCGATTTAGGCGGATTTTCCATGACTTTCCTGGCAGAGGCAGGTTATACCGGAACCATTGATTTTGATGTGACGGATATCGGAACCATGACGCTGCATATCGGCTCTAACATGGACCAGAATATGGACGTCCGGATTCAGGAGGTTTCCTGTGAGAGCCTTTATATTGACGATATTACAGTTGTCACTACGAATGGGGCTTCCAGGGCATTGTCGCAGTTAGATGACGCTATCGCAAAAGTAAGCGAGGTGCGTTCTAAACTGGGTGCTTATCAGAACCGTTTGGAGTACAGTGTGGATAGCTTAGACACCTTTGAGGAAAATATGACAGGGGCAATGTCAAGAATCAGTGATGCGGATATGGCGGAGGAAATGACAGACTATACGCACTTAAATGTATTGAATCAGGCGGCGATTTCCGTATTGACCCAGGCAAATGATATGCCGCAGCAGGTGTTGCAGATTTTACAGTAGGGTGATTTAAAATTGCCATGAAGAAAGGTGGATTCTGTCTTGAAAAAAGAACAGATACAGGAATTTACCAGAAGGATAAGCCAGAGCAATAAGGGCGGTCTGGTGATTGTAATGTACGATATTTTATTTGCCTATCTTGCGGAGGCGAAAGAGGCGTATGAAAAGGAGCAGTGGGAAGCCTACAAAGAGGCAGTCCGCCATGCACAGCGCACCATTGACGAGTTGATTTCCGCGTTGAATTTTTCCTATGACCTTGCTGCCGAGCTTTACCGGATTTATGTATTCTGCAGGGATAACCTTGCAAAAGCTGTGTATAAGCGGGATGTGGAGGAGCTGCTTCTGTCGGAGCGTCTGATGAAAAAATTGTATACCGCATTTTCCGAGACGATGAAACAGGATAAGTCAGCGCCTCTCATGAGTAATACCCAGCAGGTATATGCCGGATATACTTATGGGAGGGATGACCTGGTGGAGACTTGCGGAAATTATGATACATCCAGAGGATTCTTAGTGTAAGAATCCTCTATTTTTTTGATGCTTGCCAGCAAAAATTTATAGCGCATTTGTACGGAATTGAGTTCGTAAATATAACAGTCAATCAGGTCCGGGTCAGTGGCATTTCCAAGATTGTTATAGGCGTCCTGTAAATCTCTCGCCGTCTGGTGGAGGTCGTTCATAAGCAAAGTATAATGTTTATCGTTGGTCTTTTCTGGTTGAAAAACATGCAGCATATTAATCCTCCGTTCTTAATTAAAATAGTTAGTATCAGTATAAGCAAAAAATTCCAATTCTATACAGGTTATTTGTCATAAAAATGGTAAATCGGAATAAATTAGCAAAGAAAAAAGACAGGCGGATGAGAATGGATAAAATAACGGCTTTTGGAATTATGGCGGGAATGCTGGCATTGGTGTTAGGGATTGTGCTTTTTAAGCAGAAATCCCAGGTGATTTGGAATTTTTTGGTGCGGGCGGTATTAGGGGCAATCTGCATTATTTTCACCAATGATTTCCTGGCGGCACAGGGAATCGCAGTGGCGGTGGGCTTAAATCCAATCAGTCTTTTGACAGTGGGAAGCCTTGGTTTAGGCGGGTTTGCGGCGCTTTATGGAATTTTGTTCGCACAATTTTTGTGAAAAATTTACGAAAATAGTTATTTTTTCAAAAAACTCTGGACAAAGGAAAAACGGGTTGCTATAATGCGATTCACAAACATACAAAAGGGGTGATGAATTGGGGAAATCATACAACTTACATTGCTGAGCCATTTGACCATGGCGGTGGTGATGGATTTCGGAAACGAAAAAATCAGTAACCGGCTGATTGTTTCCGGCTTATTTTGGGGACTTGCATTCCGACTGCTGGGGGAAGGGAGTGCAGGATTGGTTCATTTTCTGGTGAACATTTCTATTCCGGTTATCTTATTATTTCTTTTATTTCAAATGCGCGCAGTTGGCGCAGGCGATATCAAGTTATTTTCCGTTGTGGGTGGATTTTTGACAACAGAACAGCTGCTTTATGTGATGTTAGCTGCATTTGCGGCAGGGGCATGCATTGGACTTATTAAGCTGGCATATCGGGTCAGAACCACAGGATATCAATTCGGAACAATAACAGTCATCCATTTTTCAACAGCGATTTTAATAGGGTATTTTTTTATAGTCTGGGGGTGTGGGATTGCGTAAATTGACGGTGGCATTCTGCGATACGGACGAAGTGTACCGCAGCAGGTTTGTCGCATATTTGATGGAGCATAAGGCAAAGGAGGTGACGGTGTGTTCTTTTTCGGAGCCGGAGCTGCTCTTAGCTTATGCCGGGAAAGAGGATTATGACGTCATTATACTTGGAGAGGGCTGCGCTCCGTTAGAAAAAGAACTGTGTCAGGTAAAAGCTCCGGTTTTAAAACTGGTGGAACAGCTGCCGGAGTGTGTGGCGGAGGCGACTGACTATCATGCGGGACCGCGCAGCATGATGACAGAGGCGCTTAAATACCAGCCGGTGGAGACTATCTGGCATGAAGTGCAGGTTTTGACAGCCGGGAACCGTGGAAACTGTGTGACGGGGGTGGCGTGGAAGTTAGAGGTAATCGGCGTATGCTCGCCGGTGAGACATGAGATGCAGCTGCCGTTCTCGTTGCTGCTTGCCAGGGTTTTGGCGGAGAAGAGAAAAATATTGTATCTGAATTTCATGAAGTTTTCCGGCTTTCAGCAGAGCTTTGAGTTTTGCGGAAACTGTGATATGGGAGATGTGGTTCTGCGTTTGCGGAAAGGGACGCTTACCAGAGAGACTTTTTTGGGAAGCGTGTATGAGACAGAGCACTTTTCTTATATTCTGCCCTTTTTCAATCCGGAGCAGTTGGGCGAGTTTACGGAGCGGGATTTTTCGGCTTTGCTGAATTTTGTGCGGAGGGAGACAGAATTTGAAACTGCGGTTGTTGATTTTGGCATGGGAGTACAATCTTTAGCAGCGTTGTTGGACAGCTGTAACAGCTGCTACTGTCCGGTGAAAAAGGGATATTTTTACGAGGGACAGATGGAGGAATTTTTCCGGTATCTGGAGAAAGCGGAGAAAAAGGAGCTGCGGGAACGGTTGCAGCTGGTGGAACTCCCCTTTTCGGCAAAAGGTATCCGGGGCGGAGGAAAGGTATTAGAGCAGCTTCTGTGGAGTGAGTTTGGGGACTATGTCAGGAACTTTTTGTCGGGGGACGGCTATGGGCGTGAGTGAAAGTGAATTTAAGGAGTTAAAGGAGCAGGTTTTAGCAGAGGTGGATTTGACCAGGGAATTATCGGATGAAGAAATCTGCCTTTTAATCGAGAAAAACGTGGAGGATTATTCCCATATTCACGCATTAACACTGAGGGAACGGGAGCTTCTGGAAAAAACATTGTTTAACGCCATGCGGAAATTTGACGCCATTCAGGAGTTGTTGGAGGACCCTGCCGTAACCGAAATCATGGTAAATGGGGCGGAGCATATTTTTTATGAAAAAGAGGGGCGGCTTATGGAGTCAAAGAGCCGTTTTTCCTCCAGGGAAAAGCTGAATGATGTGATACAGCAGATGGCGGGGAACAACAACCGAATGGTGAATGAGGCGTCACCCATTGTAGATACCAGACTGCCGGACGGTTCCAGAGTCAATATTGTGTTGGAGCCGGTTTCTATTGACGGCTCTGCCATCTCTATCCGGAAATTTCCGGAAAAGCCGATTTTGATGGAGGATTTGATTCGGATTGGCTCCGTGTCAGAAGAGGCTGCGGGCTTCTTGAGGTTATTAGTTGAATCGGGATATAACATCTTTGTTTCCGGCGGCACAGGTTCCGGGAAAACAACCTTTTTGAATGCCTTGTCCCAGTATATTCCCAGGGAAGAGCGAATTATTACCATTGAAGATTCTGCGGAGCTTCAGCTGGTGGATAAGCCGAATATGGTACGCCTTGAGACAAGAAATGCCAATACGGAGGGGGTGGAGCCTATTACCATCCGCGATTTGATACGGACGGCTCTGCGTATGCGCCCGGAGCGGATTATTGTGGGGGAATGCCGTGGGGCGGAGGCGTTAGATATGTTACAGGCGATGAATACCGGGCATGACGGCAGTCTGTCTACGGGACATGCCAATTCCTGCCGGGATATGCTGAGCCGTTTAGAAACCATGGTATTGATGGGGATGGAGCTGCCCCTTCCGGCAATCCGCAGCCAGATTGCTTCGGGAATTGATATTTTAGTGCATTTAGGGCGTCTGCGGGATAAAAGCCGGAGGGTGCTTCACATAGCAGAGATAGCGGGAGTGGAGAAGGGGGAAATTAAGCTGCATGAACTCTTTCATTTTGTGGAAGAAAGGGCGGGCACTAAGGAAGTTTGTGGAAAACTGGTGCAGACAGGAGAGCTGATTGCCAGGGACAAGCTGGTGAGGGCGGGAATTGTGGAGAAAAAGAGTGAAGAGAGGAAGTGTATGGCTGTGCCGGGGGAAGAGGCGGAGAGGAAGGACTAAGGAGAGACGGTGTATGGGAGGGTAAGATGGATTACCGGAAATACCGCTGTGATATGCGGGATAATTTGAAATGGATGGGGGCGGGTCTTGGCATAACAGCGGTGCTTTCCTGGCTGTTTTACCAGTCCTGGTATGGCATGGCGCTGCTTGTCCCCGTGGGGATTTTCTGCCGGAAACGTTACATGGAAAGCCGGAAAAGGGAGCGGCAGAGAGAACTGCTCCACCAGTTTAAGGATGGGATACAGGCGGTATCGGCGGCGCTTTTAGCAGGGTATTCTGTGGAAAATGCCTGGCGGGAGGCGGAGAAGGAATTGTGCAGGCTTTATGGCAGCGAGGCGCTGATGACAAAGGAGTGGCATCAGATGAACAGCCAGATAAAGATGAATGAGCCGATAGAAAAGTCCCTTCTTGCTTTTGCCGCCCGCAGCGGCTGTGAGGATGTGGAAAGCTTTGCGGAGGTGTTTGCTTTTGCAAAGCGCAGCGGGGGCAATTTTGCTAAGATTATCCGAACGGCTATTTCCCGTATCAAGGGAAAGATAGAGGTAGAGCAGGAAATTGCCACAGTGCTTGCAGGAAAAAAGTTAGAAGGACGCATTATGAACGTGATGCCGTTGTTTATTCTGGCATACATGAATTTGACGTCAAAAGAATTTTTACAGGCGCTTTATGGGAATCTCTTTGGAGTTCTTGTGATGACGGCGGCATTGGGAGTTTATGCCGCAGCGTTAAAATTATCGGAGCGGATTTTGGATATTCGTATTTAGGGAGGCAGGAAATGATTTTATGTGGGATTGTATTTGCCGCAGCGGCGCTCCTGTGGCTTTTGAGGAGAAAAAAACTGCCGGAGCATCAGGCAAAAATGCTGTTGGCGCTTTCTGCCGCAGCGGCACTGGGGCTGGCGGCAGGAGCGACAGAGGAAGCGGGCGGGACATTGCAGGAAGAAGGGGCACTTTCCCGCAATGGGGCGGGAGAGGGAGCTTACGAGGAAACACTGCAGTTAGACGCAGGGGATTTGCTGAAGGAATATGATTACACTGTGACAGTGCCGGAACAGGTGCTTACTGCGGCGGAAGAAGAAAAACTGTTAGAGCAGGCGAAAACAGAGATTGAGGCAGAGTTTTTAGGGGAAAACAAAGCATTCAGCGATGTGCAGAAAAAGGTAGCGGTGCGGGAGGCTTACCAGGAGGGGCTTGTAGAGGCGAGATGGGAATTTGACAAGCCGGAGGTCATTGATGATAACGGGGAAATTATTGCGGAGGAATTACCGGAAGAGGGGATATTGGTGCAGGCAGCCGTGGAATTGACCTGTGGGACGTCGGGCTGCTGTTATGAGTTTCTGTTTCTGGTAAAGCCGTCGGTGTTGAGTGAAAGGGAGCAGCTATTAAAAGAAGTAAATGATTACCTGACAGCGCAGACAGGAAAGCCGGGGGAGGAAAAACTAACGCTGCCTGAGAATATTGGCGGGAAAACACTGCAGTGGAGTAAAAAAAAGGAACATCTGCCGGAGAAAATTCTGGCATTGGGCTTTGTTATTGCTGCGGCAATTCCCCTGATTGGGGTATCAAGGAAACAGGAGGCGGAGAAAAAGCGGGAGGAACAGCTTTTGCTGGAGTATCCGGATATGGTGAGTAAGCTGGCACTTTTGATGGGAGCGGGTATGACCTTATTTGGTGCATGGAAGAAAATTGCTTCGGAGTACCAAAACAAGCGGAAAAATAATTCTGTTTCAGAACGGATTTCCTGTGAAGAAATGCTTTATACCTGCCATGAAGTGGAAGGGGGAATTGGGGAAGGACAGGCATATGAGAGATTTGGAGAGCGCTGCGGAGCGGCGCGTTACCGGAAATTAGGGAACACTCTTTCGCAGAATTTGCGAAAAGGAAACAGGGGATTGCTGGATTTGCTGGAGAGTGAAGTGGACGAGGCGTTTGAAGAACGAAAAAGCATTGCCAGGAAATATGGGGAAGAAGCGGGAACAAAGCTATTGTTTCCCATGATGATAATGCTTGTAATGATTATGGCGCTTTTGTTAATTCCGGCATTGCTGGCATTTCAGGTATAAATTTACATAGCCATGACAAGACAAGTGGCGGAATGGAGGAAATTATGAGAGGAATCAAAGAGTTTTTAAAGGAAGAGGATGGAATCGGCGTGGTGGAAATCATATTAATTATCGTCGTATTGATTGGGTTGATTGCGATTTTTAAAGGAAAGATGTCTACGTTGATAGGTGATATCTTTACAAAAATCGGAAAAGAATGGAAAACGCTCTGATGAGGTGCAAGGGAAGTATCACAGTATTTGCGGCGTTATCCCTGATGTTGGTGGCATCGTTTTTATTTGTCCTGTTAGAGGGGGCGAGGGCGCAGGGACTGAACACCTGCGCTGAACTGGTTTCAGAAGTGGGAATTACCTCGGTCTGTGCGGAGTATCAAAGCCCCCTGTGGAAGGATTACCGATTGCTGTTTTTAGATGGAGCTTACGGGACAGAGGATTTTTCAAAGGAGAAGATAAATAGCGTCCTGTGTCAGAGAATTTCAGAAAATCTGGATGCGGCGCAGCGTTCCGGCGTCAGTATGTACGGGCTTTCCCTGCAGAGTGCGGAGGTCATGGAGTATCAACTGGCTTCGGACGGGAAGGGAGCTGTATTTTTGCAGTGTGTTGCTGCTTATATGGAACATAATCTTGCACAGGAAACCATTGAGAAACTTTATGAGAAGTACCGGGAAGGCGAGGAAGTGGAGCAGAAAGATACCAGCGGCTATAGCGTGGAGGGAGCGGACCGTGCCATCGAAGAGGCGAGAAAGGCACAGGAAGAGGCCGCTGAACCGACAGAAAATTCACCTGAGACAGCGTCATCTTCCGCTGGTGGAGAAGCTACAGGAGAAACAGCCGTTGAACCGACTGAAAATCCGCTGGAAATAGTGCTGAAATTAAAGGAAAATTTAATTTTAGAAATGACAGCAGGAGACGTGTCGGAGATTTCTACAAAACAGGCAGATTTGCGGGAGAGTATGCAAAAACGCAGCCTGAATCAGGGAACACAGGAAGCTGACGACAGGATAGGCTGGTATGAGCGTGTACTGGTGGGGGAATATCTGGAAAATTATTTTTCCAATTACCGGAAACCAAAGGAAGAGGGGGCTTTTTCCTACGAGTTAGAGTATCTGTTGTGTGGAGAAGATACGGATAAAGCAAACTTAGAGGGAACGATAAACCGTCTTATGCTGCTGCGGGAGGGAGCAAATATTATCTGTATCACGATGGACAGCACAAAAATGCATCAGGCGAAAGCTGTTGCGGAGGCGCTGGCAGCTGCGGTGGCGCAGCCGGAACTGGTTACTGTGATACAATGCGGCATTGTGGCGGCATGGGCGTATGTGGAGAGTCTGTTAGACCTCCGCGCCCTGCTGCGGGGGGATAAAATCGCATTGGTGAAGAGCAAGAAGCAGTGGACCACTAATACAGAAAATCTCATGGCTTCCCTTGAAAATCAGGCGAAGGCAGTCAACTGTGAAAACGGGCTTACCTATGAAGCGTATTTAAAACTGTTTCTGTATATGATGGGGACGAAAAAACTGGCATACCGGATGATGGACGTCATGGAGCAGAGTCTGCGGATAAAGCCGGGATACGAGCATGTTCGCATGGATAATATGATTTGTGAGCTTTCCTGTTCCATGCAGTATCAGGCAGCCCCGTTGTTCAGCAATTTATCCCTGTTCCGGGGGGGAGCGCCAGAGGGCTTCTGTTTTGAAACCGAAAAACATTTCAGTTACAAAGATTAAAGGAAAAAGGCAGGTGTACCGCGGTGTCTCATTATTTCAAGCAAGGAAAAGGTAAAATATACAGTAGTAAATCTCTCCCTGGATTTTCGATTACCGATAGAAACAGATGGCGTAAGGGGACACCGCGGTGCATCTGCCTGAGAGGCTCCTTTACAGTGGAAGCTGCGGTGCTCCTGCCGATGCTGGCATGTTTCTTCGTCAGTATTCTTTTTTTCTTCCGGGTTATGCAGGTGGAGCTTCAGGTGGAGAAAGCAATGGTGGATGCCGGACAGACTCTGGCGGCATATGCAGCAGGAGAAGGAAAAGGCACGGGGAAGGCAGTTACCATGGGGGCATTGAAGCTGGCAGTGATGAAAGAACTGGCAGGCAGAGAGGAAACTGTGCACTATGTAACGGGCGGGGCAGCGGGCGTTTCGCTGCTGGATTCCAAAGTGGAGGGGGATTATATAGATATCCGTGCGGCTTTTCAGGTAGAAGTTCCGGTGCGTCTCTTTGGCAGACAGGGGATACGAATCGTCAGACGCATCCGGTGCAGAAAATGGACCGGGTGGAATGGGGAAAGCGGCAATGGGGAAGATGATATCTGGGTTTATATTACAGAGACGGGAACAGTCTATCACCGCAGCCGGGAATGCAGCCATCTCCGTTTGAGTGTAACGGCAGTAAATAAAAATAAGGTCGGGGATAAACGGAATGAAAACGGAGGACGATACCGTGAATGTGAGAGGTGTGCAGGGAAAAACAGGGGACAGACAACGGTGTATATTACCAGTCAGGGGGACAGGTATCACTATGACCTGCAGTGCAGCGGCATTAAGAGAACCATTTCCATGATAAAACTGTCGGAAGTAGGCGGGAGAAGTCCCTGCAGCAGATGTGCAGCAGGGGGAAACTGAGAAAGTGGGAGACGATACAGGATAGATGAATGTGGCTTGTATCCGAGAATAATATCAGGATACCCAACTGGAAAAGTACGATACAGGATAGATGAATGCGGCTTGTATCCGTGAGGGGATGAACAGATACAAAATTTGTAGAAATGAAAGAGAAAGGCACAGATAAGCGATATGGTGCAAAAGGTAGTGTTGTTGGGAATTTTAGGGATAGCGTCATGGCAGGACTGGAAGAAAAAGAAAGTTTCTGCAAGACTTCTTGTGGGAGCCGGAATGGCGGGATTGCTTTGTTATGGATGTTTCAGGCAGATAACGGCATTGGATATGCTGTTTGGCACCGCCATAGGCGCAGGGTTACTGCTGCTTGGCTTTGTGACTGGGGAGAAAATCGGTTACGGGGACGGGGGACTGGTGCTGGTGTGCGGCATTTTTCTGGGATTTGCGGCAAATTTACAGCTGCTTTGTACCGCACTGGTTTTTGTGGAAGCTGCTGCGCTGTTTCTGATTGTGGTGAAAAGAAAAGGACGGAGGTATCAGATACCCTTTATTCCCTTTTTGCTGGCGGGGTATCTGTTGTTATTAATATGAAGAAAAGAGAATGGAACGGGAGCTTTACAGTGGAGGCTTCTATTTATATCCCCATGCTGCTGTTTTTCTATCTGTTTGTTATGCGCACCGGGATAGAATTATATACGGAGACAAAGGAGACGGCAGTGCAGATACAGACAGAAGAAAAGGTGGAGGTATTGAAACTGTTTTACCGAAAAGAAGGGGTGGAGGATTTATTGGAAGATGGAAATTAGATATATGAGAAACTTAAGCGGCAGCCATATGGTGATAAAGCAGGCGGAGGCAGAGCTGGCGTGGGAGAGGGAAATGCTGCTGCAAAATCCGCCGAAGGAGCTGCTTTTGCCGGATTTTGTAAATGAAAACGGGGAAGAATTATTATGGTATGATATTACAGGCAGACAGGCGCTGGATGTGGTATTAGATACAAAGGAGATGGACTATGAGACATTGCGGCAGCTTTGTGGTGCGGTAGCGGCGGCAGCGGAGAAATTGGAAGGGCTGCTTTTGCCGCTGGATGGTATATTGCTGAAACCAGAGTGTATTTTTATAGAGAATCATACGAATGAGGTTCGTTTATGCTATTATCCGGGAAATCCGGTGAGGATAGGAAATGGATTCCATGAATTGATGCAGTATCTTTTGCGGAAATTAAATCACAAAGACACGGTTTTAGTGGAGGCGGGGTATCGGCTTTTTGAGGAAACGGCAAAGGAGGGGTATTCTCTGACAGAGCTTCTAAGGCTTTCGGCAGGAGGAAATTTCAGGGAGGAAGAGGCGGTGCTGCCCCAGGATACGGTTATGGGTGCGGCGATTTCTCCCGGGAAGGAACTAATAGAAAATGAAGAGAATAGGACGCAGGAAACCTCGTACCGCATAAAGCGGAAGGAAAAGAAAGTCCCCGGCTCTGTTCTGGCGGGCTTGCAGAAATGGTTTTTGGGGAAAAAGAAAAAGGAAGAAGATGTCTTTGTTTTTGAGCCGGAGGAAGTGGAAGAAGTGAGGGAATCCCGCCCTACCGTTCTGCTGTCGGAGCTTAAGCAGATGCCTCAGGGAATCTTAAAATATGAGGGGGAAGGCTCCTGCCCGGATTTAAGAATTGAAAACACGCCGTATATCATCGGCAGCGACGGAAATTGTGACGGCGTTATCAAAAGCGGGATTGTAAGCAGGAGACATGCAAAAATAACGAAAACAGAAGAGGTTTATTTTATCGAGGACCTAAATTCCTCCAACGGCACCTATGTGGGAGGGGAGCTTCTTAACTGCCGGGTAAAGATGAGCTTGCAGCGCAATGAGACGGTACTGTTTGGAAATGAAAAATTTAGATTTATTTAAGAAAAAATAAGGTATGGAGATTTGCATTCTAAGGGCAGAGTATCTATAATAAACGGTATCAATCTGGAAATGGGGAAAAGGAATGGGAGTAGAAATCGGACCTTTGATGGAACAGCAGGGATACCGTTATTTAGAGGTGCAGCCCGAAGGGACAGGAGTTTTTTATAAATATTATAAGGAAGGCTTCCATGTGGTTCTGACAGTGGATTTTACCTGCGGGGATATGACAGTGGAACAGCATAGTATCATGGAAAACCGTCTGATGGATTTGTTTTATCATCCGCAGGGGCGGCTTAGCGGTTTCCCGGAGGGTTTTCCTGTGTACCATGTGGAGCTGCTGACGCTGCTTTTGGATGGAGATGAGGAAACGGTGCGGAGAATGTGCGCAGAAAAAAGGAATGTCTGGGCGTATCGCATGCCGGAGAGAAGGCTTGTCATTTATGAAAACCAGCCGGGGGACTTTTTTGGGCTGAGGAATGCCTTGGAGGAACTTGGCGCCGGAAAAAATGAAAATAATCATAGAGAAAAACCGCTGGCAGAGAGAGTAAGAGGCATAAAAAATCTGCCGCTTGCCACCATTGCCCTTACGGCGGCAAACGTACTGGTCTATGTGATACTGGAACTCATGGGAGACACGGAGGACGGATTTTTCATTGCGTCCCACGGGGGGATGTACCCTGAATTTTTAACCTATAATCATCAGTGGTGGAGACTGTTTACCGCTATGTTCATTCACTTTGGACTGGAACATCTTCTGAATAATATGGTGATTTTCTGCTGTGTGGGTTCCCGGTTAGAGCGTGCCGTGGGGCATGTACGGCTGCTGGTGTTTTACCTGCTTTCCGGCATTGGCGGAGGGCTTTTGTCTTATCTGATGATGGAGTGGAGCGGGGACTATGCCGTGGCGGCGGGGGCTTCCGGGGCTGTGTTTGGAACGATTGGGGCGCTGCTGTGGGCGGTTATCTGGCATAGGGGACGTTTTGAGGGACTCACCACGAAGGGATTGCTTGTCATGCTTGCTTTGAGCCTGTATTATGGATTTTCGACTATTGGCGTGGATAATTGGAGCCATATTGGAGGTATGGTGACGGGATTTGCTGCGGCAGCGATTTTCTATCACGGAAAAGCGCAAAAATATTGATTTTAAGTCGAAAAATTTATATACTAAAAGCAATGATTTATAATGAAGCGGCCGATAGAACGGCGGAATGCGAGGAAACATGAAAGTAAATATTTATTATGGTGGAAGAGGACTGTTAGACGACCCTACCTTATATGTATTAAATAAAATGGAAGAAGTGCTGCGGGAACTGCGGGTCAGTGTGGAACGCATTAATATTTATGAGCATAAAAATGAGATTGCCACACTTCCCCAGACCATGAAGGATGCGGATGGTATCATTCTTGCAACAACGGTAGAGTGGCTTGGAATCGGCGGCTATATGCAGCAGTTTTTGGATTCCTGCTGGCTTTATGGGGATAAGGAAAAGATTAAGACAACTTATATGCAGCCTATCGTTATGTCTACCACCTACGGGGAGAGGGAAGGAGAGCTTACACTGGCAAATGCCTGGGAAATCTTAGGAGGTCTGCCCTGTCCGGGACTCTGCGGTTATGTGGAGGATTTAGTAAGCTTTGAGATGAATAAAGACTACACCGTACTCATTGAGAAAAAGGCGGAGAACCTTTACCGCACCATCTCCCAGAAGATGAAGAGTCTGCCTAATAGTAATCAGGCAGTGAAACAAACGATTTTGCGCACGCCTCAGATGGAGCTTACACCGCAGGAGAGCGAGCAGCTTTCAAAATATGTTTCAGACGATAGCTATGTAAAGAAACAGAAGGAGGATATCCAGGAGTTAGCGTCCATGTTTAAGGATATGCTGGGAAAAGCGGGACAGGAGGATGAAGGAGCCTATATAGATACATTAAAAACTCATTTCGTTCCCCAGGAAGATTTTAAGGCGAGGTACCTGTTCCTGCTGGAGGGCAGAAAAAATCCGCTTTTCGTGGAGGTGGCTCAAAGAACCTTGGAGGTACATTATGGGCAGGAGGATAATATCGACGTATATGCAAAATTGACTACCGACGTGATGGACAGCATTGTGGAGGGAAGAATGACCTTCCAGCGCGCATTTATGACGGGAGAAATGACAGCAAAAGGTAATTTTAAAATCCTTCGTATGTTAGACACCATGTTTAATTTTGCGTAAGCGGCAGCGTAATGGTAAACGTACAGCCGTCTCCGGGACGGGAATCACAGGTGAGCGTGCCGTGGTGGGATTCGATGATTTGCTTGGTAATGACAAGACCGAGTCCGCTGCCGCCTGTTTTGGAGGTGATGAAAGGGTCGAAGATACTTTCTGCCAAAGCCGGGTCAAGCCCGCCGCCCTGGTCAATGACGGCAATATGTAGCAGCTGATTTTTGAAAAAGACCTGGATAGATATGGTGCCTGTCCCATCCATGGCTTCGTAAGCATTTTTAACGAGGTTTATAATCGCCTGTTTTAACAGCTGGGAGTCGATTTCAACCAGTGGAAGGGAATCCTTCATAATTAGTTCGCAGTTAAAATCTTTCCAGGATAACATGCGGATTGAGTCATTAATCTGATTCATAAAGGCATAGATATTTACCTGCATGAGATTTAGGTGACTGCAAAGTCTGGCAGAAGAGAGCTGTGTCACCATGTTTTTTAGGAAATCAATCTCTGACATGGTTTCGTTCCAGTAATCAAAGTCCTGTACTTCGGGATGCTTCTTGGATACAAGTTGCAGCGAACCGCCAATCAGAGTGATAGAATTTTTTATTTCGTGAAAAATATTAAGGTAATCTTCGTTAGTCAGCATAAATACCCACCTTATCAATAGGAATAATCTAAGGTTCATTTTAACATTGTCGATAATAAAGTTCAATAAAAATAATACAACAAAAATCGACATTTGTAACAGATGTCGATAGAATGGAGGAAACTATGAGAGATGAAAATTGCATTTTCTGCAAAATTATTGCGGGAGAAATCCCATCCAACACGATTTATGAGGATGAAGAATTCAAGGTTATCCTGGATGCCAGCCCGGCAGCAAAGGGGCATGCACTGATTTTGCCAAAGGCGCATTATGCGGATTTATACGACATTGAGGAAGAGACAGCGGCGAGGGCGATGAAGCTGGCGAAAAAGCTGGCGGGTCATATGACGGATGTATTAAAATGCGACGGCTTTAATCTGGTGCAGAATAATCATGAGGTGGCAGGGCAGACGGTATTCCATTTCCATATGCATCTGATTCCCCGCTACAAAAACGCTAAAAATAACGACATCTTAATCTGGAACCATGAAAATTTTTCTCCGGAAGAGATGAAAGAAATCTGTGAATCGCTGAAACTGTAAGAAATTTGTTTTCCGAAGAAGCGACAGCCGGAAGGAGGCGCCTGTGTCAGGAAAAATGTAAAAACAGCCGGAAACAGTCGGCTGCGTCAGGAAAAGTGTAAAGACGGCTGAAAACATTCGGCTGTGGCAGGAAAGAAATGCACAAAAACAGCCGGCAGAGTAGAAACACGTTCTCTATCTGCCGGCAGAAAAATAAATCTGTTTATTTTGATACTTCTAAAATCAAACCAACAATGGTATCTATGGAATTACGGCTGCTGCTGTTTTCCATCGCATTCACGTAATCCTCTTTTTTGCGGAATACGTGCTCAATGGCTTCGAGGAGCGCTGTATTGGTCAGTTCCGATTCTTCTAACACATAACTAAATCCCTGGGAACGGAAGGAGTTTGCATTTAAAATCTGGTCGCCGCGGCTTGCCTCTGCAGACAGCGGAATTAAAATATTTGGCTTGCGCAGCGCTAAAAGCTCGCAGATAGCGTTGGCTCCGGCACGGGAAATCACCAAATCGGAAAGGGCGAACATATCCGACAGCTCCTGATTGGCATACTCAAATTGAGCGTAGCCCGAAACGCTGTGGAGCGTTTCATCTAAATTTCCTTTTCCGCAAAGGTGGATGATATTGTAGGATTTAATCAGCTCCGGCAGCAGACCGCGGATAGCGGTATTGATGGCGCGGGAGCCGGTGCTTCCGCCGACAATCATAATGACCGGTTTGGTACGGTCAGAAAAACGGCACAGGGAGAAGGCGTGGTTAGCATTGCCCTTCAATAATTCCTGACGGATGGGAGAGCCTGTTAAAACGGCTTTTTCCTTCGGAAGGTAATTTAAGGTTTCGGGGAAATTACAGCAGACCTTCACTGCTGCCGGAATGGCAAGTTTATTTGCCAGACCCGGCGTTAAATCGGATTCGTGGATGACGGCAGGAATTTTGCAGTGTTTTGCCGCAAGCACCACCGGAACCGATACAAAACCTCCCTTGGAAAAAACTACATCCGGTTTTAATTTTTTTAACAGTTTTACCGATTGGGAGTAGCCCTTTAACACCTTGAAGGGGTCTGAGAAATTTTTCGGGTCAAAGTAACGTCTTAATTTTCCGGAAGAAATTCCATAATAGGAAACGCCCTGTTCCTCAATCAGACGCTTTTCGATTCCCTCATAGGAACCGATATAGGAAATTTCGTAGCCTTCATTCCGCAGGGCGGGCATTAACGCAATATTGGGAGTCACATGCCCCGCCGTACCGCCCCCGGTCATTATAATTTTTTTCATAGTCCAATCCCTTTCCTGGAACTTTTTATACTTTCCTATTTATAATACCCTTATGGCGAAAAGTCAAGAAAAGACTTGTAAATTTGAAAAATAGAGTTAAAATAGAAAAGGAAAATGTTCCGGTAACGTTACCATTGCAGAAAATGTCGGAAGTTGCGGACGAATTTCCGGCTGCATATCTTTTCAAAAAGGGAAGTTACTCTTATAATAGGAGAGAAAACGGGGACAAAAGTCTGACCCTTAAGAAAAGTGAGGTAATGTGCATGGAACAATTCATCATTCTTTTTACGGAGTATGCCGACGTGATTTGCGTGACCTTAAGCGTCATGACAGTTATTATGACCGGTATCACATTACATAAGCTAAAAAAGTTAGAAAGACAGCTTTATACGCCAAAGAAGGAGGCGGAAATTTTACCGCCCAGGGAGGAGGAAATCCCGCAACCGGCAGAAAAAGAGCCTGTGGCAGAGACGCCGGAGGTTTCTTATGTCAGTGAGCAGGAGAAGCTGCTAGACGCGGTTTTAGGAGAGGTTTTTCCCTAAACGGCTTGATATCCGAATACAGGTTTGATAAAATATTCTTAATGAATTTTATATATTAAGTTTAAGGACAAAGGAGAGCAGAAAATGGCTAAAGTTTCATTTGATTATTCAAAAGCCGCTGGTTTTATCAGCGAAGAAGAAGTGTCTTACATGAGCAAATTAGTTGCTGATGCAAAAGAGCTGCTTACATCAAGAGAGGGTGCAGGTAACGATTTCTTAGGCTGGATTGACCTGCCTGTAGACTACGACAAGGATGAGTTTGCAAGAATTAAAAAAGCGGCAGAAAAAATTCAGTCCGATTCTGAGGTATTAGTGGTTATCGGAATTGGCGGTTCTTATTTAGGAGCACGCGCTGCCATCGAATTTTTAAGACACGGATTTTACAACAACCTTCCCAAAGAGGTTCGTAAAACTCCGGAGATTTACTACGCTGGAAACAGCATCAGCGGCACCTACTTACAGGGCTTGGTAGACGTTATCGGCGACAGAGATTTCTCTGTCAATATTATTTCAAAATCCGGTACTACCACAGAGCCTGCCATTGCTTTCCGTGTATTTAAAGAAATGCTTGAGAAGAAATACGGTAAAGAGGGAGCTGCGAAGAGAATTTACGCAACCACCGACAAGGCAAAGGGAGCATTGAAGAACCTTGCCACCGAGGAAGGCTACGAGACCTTTGTTGTTCCGGATGATGTGGGAGGACGTTTTTCCGTATTAACAGCCGTAGGTTTACTGCCTATCGCTGTCAGCGGTGCAGATATCGACAAATTAATGGAAGGCGCAGCAGAGGGAAGAAAGCTGGCATTAGAGAAAGATTTTGCTGAGAACGACTCTTTACAGTATGCTGCAATCCGTAATATTTTACTGCGCAAGGGCAAATCCATAGAAGTATTGGCTGATTATGAGCCAAGCCTTCACTACGTGGCTGAGTGGTGGAAACAGTTATATGGCGAGAGCGAAGGAAAAGACCAGAAAGGCTTATTCCCGGCGTCCGTAGACCTTACCACAGACTTACATTCCATGGGACAGTTTATCCAGGATGGTTCCAGAATCATGTTTGAGACGGTATTAAACGTGGAGAAATCCCGTGAAACCGTTGTCATTAACGAGGAGCCGGTGGACTTAGACGGATTGAATTATTTAGCCGGAAAAGATATGGATTTCGTTAATAAGAGCGCAATGAACGGTACTATTTTAGCTCATACAGATGGAAATGTTCCGAATCTGATGGTGAAAATTCCGGAGCAGAATGAGTTCTATTTAGGAGAATTGTTCTACTTCTTCGAGTTCGCAGTAGGTATCAGCGGATACTTATTAGGAGTAAATCCGTTCAACCAGCCGGGCGTAGAGAGCTACAAGAAAAACATGTTTGCATTACTCGGAAAACCTGGCTACGAGGAAGCAAGAGAAGCACTGATGAAAAGATTATAGAAATTGCACAAAAGAATGCCGCAAGCCTTGAAAACAGAGGGCTGCGGCGTTCTTTTTTTTCGGAAATTCTGTGAAAATCCACGAAAAACGGTTCAGGTGCTTGACAAAACTTTTACCCCATGTTAGAATGCGCATTGTAACAAATCCGTAATAATTGTAACAAAAATGAATAAAACGAGACAAAGGTGTAATACTATTTAATAAAACGGTAAACACTGATGGAGGTTTTCTATGAGTTTGAAAAGAAGAGCGGTTAGCGGCGTTATTATTGCAGGTTCCTTAGTGATGATGTGTGCAACCGCAGATGCGGCAAATGCGGCAGATACAGTTATGGGCGAAGAAGTTATACAGGCGGCACCAGAGATGGAACTTGCTGCTAACGGAACAGCGGGTGTTGTGACTGTTCTGAATGAGGTACAGGCAGAGGCTCTCAGCAGCATTGAGCAGACAGCTATCGGCATTGAACAGGTTAAGGTAGATGTGGTTGCTTCTGCAGAGCTGACAGAGGAAGAAGATACGGAGTTAGAGCAGCTGTTAAGCGGTGACGCTTTCGAGGAAAAAGACGCCGCACAGCAGAAGGATGCTAAGAGAGATGCGAAGCTGGCAGAGCTGGTGGAAGCTGCGGAGGCAGTAGAAGCAGAAACAGAGCTGCAGGCGGAGGAAGAGACGGTGGAAGCAGTGGCAGCCGGGACAGAGGAAGAGACAGCAGAGGCAGTGGCAGCCGGAGCAGAAGAAGAGACAGCAGAGATAGTCGCAGCCGGAGAGACGGCAGACAATGAGGAATGGCAGAACCGCCTGATGGCAGATGTGGACGAATTTTTATATGTCCGTGCCGGAGGGGATGAGAATGCCGAGATAGTTGGAAAATTATATAACGGAGCCGTAGCAGAAATCGTGGAGGTAGGCGACACCTGGACTCACATTGTATCCGGTAATGTGGACGGATATGTAAAAAATGATTACTGTGTGACCGGAGACGACGCTTTTACTTATGCAATGGAGAATGTGGAGACTCAGGCAGAAATCCAGACAGACGGTCTGCGTGTCAGAAGCGAGGCGGATGAGAATGGAAAAGTCCTCACCGCAGTTTCTACCGGAACCACTTTGACAGTGGACACCGAGGCGGAGACGGATGATAAATGGGTAGCGGTAAAATACGGTGACAGCACAGCTTATGTCAGCGCCGATTATGTTACCACCGACTTAGCTTTAGGTGAGGCAGTTACCATTGAGGAAGAAAAAGCCGCTTTAGCTAAAAAAGCAGCCGAAGAGGCGAAGGCAGCGCAGGTATCCGGTACGGAAACCGTGCAGAAGGAGTCAGTAGCCGCTTCTGTAGATGAAGTTACCCTGCTGGCAGCATTAATTCAGTGCGAGGCAGGAAATGAGAGCTATGAGGGACAGTTAGCAGTAGGCGCAGTGGTAATGAACCGTGTGCGCTCCGGCAGATATCCGGGCAGCGTTTCCGGCGTGATTTATGAGGGCGGACAGTTTACTCCCGCAGCAACCGGCGCAGTGGCAAGCGTTGCGGCGAACGGACCGAAAGCAAGCTGTATTCAGGCAGCACAGGAGGCTTTGGCAGGTGCGGATAACACAGGCGGGGCAACCTGCTTTAGAAGAGCAAGCTCCGGAATGGCAGGAGTTGTCATTGGAAATCATGTATTTTTCTAAAAGAACAGGGAAAAGATGTATGCAGAGAGAAATTTCTGGGTACATCTTTTTTTGTTGTAATCTGAAATTAAATATAGTAAGATAGTTAGTAACGGAGTAAGAGTTACTGTATTTCGAAAATAAACTATATGGAGGGAATAGACATGCCAGGAGTAGTAGTAGCCGTTGTTGTATTAATTATCTTAGCCTTAGCAGTTGCCGTATCATGTATTAAAATTGTACCGCAGGCGCAGGCTTGTGTTGTGGAGCGTTTGGGAGGATACCTTTCCACATGGTCCGTGGGGCTTCATTTTAAAGTGCCTTTTATTGACCGTATTGCCAAGAGAGTGCTTTTAAAGGAGCAGGTGGTGGATTTCCCGCCGCAGCCGGTTATCACCAAGGATAACGTAACCATGCAGATTGACACCGTTGTATATTTCCAGATTACAGACCCGAAGCTTTACGCATACGGAGTGGAAAATCCGATTATGGCGATTGAAAACTTAACCGCCACCACACTGCGTAACATCATCGGTGATTTGGAGTTAGATGAGACTTTGACTTCCAGAGAAACCATTAACACCAAGATGAGAGCTTCCCTTGACGTGGCAACTGACCCGTGGGGTATCAAGGTAAATCGTGTGGAATTAAAGAATATCATTCCTCCGGCAGCCATTCAGGATGCTATGGAAAAACAGATGAAGGCAGAACGTGAACGCCGTGAAGCCATTCTTCGTGCAGAGGGTGAGAAAAAATCCACCATTCTTGTGGCAGAGGGTAAAAAAGAGTCTGCTATCTTAGATGCGGAGGCAGAGAAACAGGCAGCTATTCTTCGTGCAGAAGCGAAGAAAGAGGCAACGATCCGTGAAGCGGAAGGTCAGGCAGAGGCTATTCTTAAAATCCAGCAGGCAAATGCGGACGGTCTGCGTATGCTGAAAGAGGCAGCTCCGGACCAGGGAGTTATCCAGTTAAAGAGCTTAGAGGCATTTGCGAAAGCAGCCGACGGCAAAGCAACCAAGATTATTATTCCGTCAGAAATTCAGGGAATCGCAGGTCTTGCGAAATCTGTTGTGGAAGTGGCAGCAGAAAGTAAATAAGAATAGAAGCGGAAAAACACGGGCTGTTACAGGACACAATGTTCTTGCAACAGCCTTGTTTCAAATAAGGAATTGGGAAAATATTTGCCCTGTTTTAAATATCATTGTAAAATGATGGAAGACATGTAAAAATGCGAAACGATATGGAGGTTTGAGATGAATTTAAAGGGACGTAACTTTTTAAAATTAATGGATTTTACACCGGAAGAAATTACATATATGATTGAGCTGGCGGCGGATTTGAAAGCGAAGAAGAAAGCGGGAGTGGCGCACAACAGCCTTGTGGGGAAAAATATTGCGCTGATTTTTGAGAAAACCAGTACCAGAACCCGCTGTGCTTTTGAGGTGGCAGCTCATGACCTGGGAATGAATGTGACTTACTTAGACCCGTCAGGCTCCCAGATTGGCAAAAAAGAGAGCATTCCCGATACGGCAAGGGTGCTTGGCAGAATGTTTGACGGTATCGAATACCGTGGCTTTGGACAGGATATTGTGGAAGAACTGGCAGAGTACGCAGGAGTTCCGGTCTGGAACGGTCTGACCAATGAATTTCATCCTACCCAGATGTTGGCGGATATGCTTACGATTAAGGAGCACCTTGGCAGATTAAAGGGCGTGAAGCTGGTTTATATGGGAGACGCCCGCTACAATATGGGAAATTCCCTGATGGTTACCTGCGCAAAGCTGGGAATGGATTTTGTGGCGTGTACCAGCAAAAAATATTTCCCGGAGCAGAAGCTGGTGGATTACTGTAAGGAAGTGGCACAGCAGACAGGAGGGAGCATTACTTTGACGGAGGACGTGGCAGAGGGAACGAAGGACGCCGACGTGATTTACACTGACGTCTGGGTTTCCATGGGAGAACCGGACGAAATCTGGGAGGAGCGTCTCCATGATTTGATGCCTTACCAGGTAAATAAGGCAGCCATGGCAAATGCAAAGCCGGAGGCGATTTTTATGCACTGTCTCCCGGCATTCCATGACCTTGGCACCAAAATCGGCAGGGAAGTTCATGAGAAATTCGGCTACAGCGAATTAGAGGTGACAAACGAGGTGTTTGAAAGCGCTCAGTCCGTAGTTTTCGACGAGGCAGAAAACCGCATGCACACCATCAAGGCGGTTATGCTTGCCACACTTTCTGAATAAAGAGTTAAAATTTTGAAAGAAGGACAGGGAATGAGAACGGAATTACTGACTGCATTAAAGGAAGCGGACGATTATATTTCCGGGCAGGAGCTGTGCGAGCGTTTCGGCGTCTCCCGGACTGCCATCTGGAAAGCGGTCAACCAGCTGAAAGAGGCGGGGTATGAAATAGAAGCGGTTCAGAACCGGGGCTACAAGATTATCTCTGTCCCGGACCGGTTGAACGAAAGGGAGCTGCAGAGCATTCGAAAGACTTCCTGGGCGGGGCAGGAGATATTTTATTACGAGGTGACGGATTCCACCAACGCCAGAGCGAAACAGTTAGCGGAGGAAGGACACCCCAACGGAACTCTTGCTGTGGCGGAAAAGCAGGAGGCAGGCAGAGGCAGGCGCGGACGAAGCTGGGAAGCGCCTGCGGGCAGCGGCATTTACATGACGCTGGTGTTAAAGCCGGAGATTGACCCGAACCATGCCTCCATGATTACGCTGGTGGCTGCTTTGGCGGTGTCGGGGGCGATTTCAAAATGTACCGGAAAGCCTGCGGGAATTAAGTGGCCCAACGATATTGTCATGAATGGGAAAAAAGTTTGCGGCATTCTGACAGAGATGAGTGCGCAGTTTGATTATGTCAACCATATTGTGGTGGGTATCGGTATCAATGTGCACAACGAGCATTTCCCGGAAGAAATTGAGCAGACGGCGACCTCTGTTTATCTGGAAACCGGGCAGCATATCAACCGGGCGGCGCTGATAGAGGAAGTGTTAGAGCAGTTCGAAAAGTATTACGAAATTTATTTAAAAACAGAGGATTTAAGCGGACTGGTGCAGGAGTACAATGGCAGTCTTGTGAATATGCACAAAAGCGTCCGGGTATTAGACCCCAAGGAGCCTTTCGAGGGAAAGGCAATGGGAATTACCGAAAAAGGAGAGCTGATTGTGGACACCTGGGAGAGCCGGAAATTAGTGTCATCCGGGGAAGTATCAGTGAGAGGAATCTATGGATATGTCTAAGGAAGAAGTGGTGCTTTGCGGTGCAAGCGCCTACAATAAGAAATTTTATTTAAACGAGGATTTCCGGGGGCTGCCGGATGCGGTGAAGGATGAATTGAAAATTATGTGCGTTCTTTTTACGGAGGATATCGGCGGGATTTTTCAGCTTGTTTTTGATGAAGAGGGAAATCTGGAGTTTCGCACCTCCTGCGATGAGGGAGATTTACTTTACGACGACATTGGCTGTGGGCTGAAAATCAGGGAACTGCAGCGCACCAAGGAGGATTTGTTGCGTTCTCTGGAGATGTATTATAAAGTACTGTATGTTGGCATTTAACCGAATGAGATTGTGGCAGCATGCAATGCTGAAATGCGGAAGAGATAACGGAGAACGCCGGACGTGATTTCAGGATGATTCTGGTTATAATAAAATGCAGAATATACAGCGGAGACTGCCAGATGTGATTTCAGGATGATTCCAGTTATAGTAAAATGCAGAATATGCAGTGGAGACTGCCAGACGTGATTTCGGGATGATTCCGGTTATAATAAAATGCAGAATATGCAGCGGAGGCTGCCGGGGCGGAATTGCTTATTGCCGCTGCAGGCGAGTGAAGAAAGGAAAAATTTATGATAATAACGATAGATGTAGGGAATACAAATATTACCGTGGGTGTATTTGATGGGGACGAGGTAGCGGCAACCTTTCGTATCACTACAAAAATGCCCCGTACTTCCGATGAATACGGAATGCTGCTGATTAACCTGTTAGAGCAGAATAATATAAAACATGAGGAAATCGTGGACGCAATCATTGCCTCCGTTGTTCCAAATGTAATGCACTCTTTAGAGGGAGCGGTTGTGAAATATCTTGGAATCAGACCCATTGTGATTGAGCCGGGAACCAAGACCGGAATCCGTGTGGTAACGGAGAACCCGCGTCAGATTGGAGCTGACCGTATCGTGGACGCAGCGGCTGCCTATGAGCTTTACGGCGGTCCGGTGCTGGTGCTGGATTTCGGAACGGCAACTACATATGACCTGGTGGATAAAAACGGAGCCTTTCTTTCCGGTGTAACGGCGCCGGGAATCCGGATTTCCGCAAAGGCGCTGTCGGAGGATGCTGCGAAGCTGCCGGAAATTGAAATCCGCAAGCCGGAGAGCATTCTGGCGAAGGAAACCATTTCCAGTATGCAGGCAGGATTGGTATACGGGCAGATTGGACAGACAGAATACATCGTCCGTCATATGATAGAAGAGGCAAATTTAGGGGAAGTCAAGGTCGTGGCAACAGGCGGTCTGGGAAGAATCATCGCCAATGAAACCTCTGTCATTGATGTGTATGACCCCACCCTCACCTTAAAAGGCATGAACCTGATTTACAAGAAACAGAACCGCAAATCCGGGAAAATCAAATAATATGGGAACAATTAAGAAATTAAAAATCGGAAATGTAACATTGGAAAATAATTTAATATTAGCACCGATGGCAGGCGTGACAGACCTGCCATTTCGCTTGCTCTGCCGGGAGCAGGGGGCGGGGCTTCTCTGTATGGAAATGGTCAGCGCAAAAGCCATTTTATACAAAAATAAAAATACGGAGGAGCTTTTGACGATTGACCAGAGGGAACACCCGGTGTCCTTACAGCTGTTCGGCTCTGACCCGGATATCATCAGCGAGATAGCAAAGCAGATTGAGGAACGTCCCTTTGACATTTTAGATATCAATATGGGCTGCCCTGTACCGAAGGTGGTAAATAACGGCGACGGCTCCGCCCTGATGAAAAATCCGAAGCTGGCGGGGGAAATCATTGAAAAAACAGCCCGTGCCATCAAGAAGCCTGTGACGGTGAAAATCCGTAAGGGCTTTGATGAGGAGCATGTAAATGCCGTGGAGTTGGCGCACATTGCCCAGGAGTCGGGCGCTGCCGCCGTGGCAGTGCATGGCAGAACCAGGGAACAGTTTTATTCTGGAAAGGCGGACTGGGACATTATCAGGAAAGTGAAAGCGGCGGTTTCTATTCCAGTCATCGGCAACGGCGATTTGCTGACGGCGGAGGATGTCATTGCCATGGAGGAACAGACAGGCTGCGACGGCTTTATGATTGCCCGCGGCGCCGAGGGAAATCCCTGGATTTTTAAGCAGATACTTCATTATTTTGAAACGGGGGAACGTCTTCCGAAACCGGATTTTGCCGAGATGACGGAAATGCTTTTGCGCCATGCCAGAATGCAGTTAGAGTTTAAGGGAGAATACACCGGAATACGGGAAATACGCAAGCATGCAGCGTGGTATACTGCGGGCTATAAAAATTCTTCCAAATTGCGGGGGCGAATCAACGAAGTGGAAAATTACGAGCAGCTGGAAGCATTATTCCGGGAGGTTCTGTCATATAATTCATAAAAGCGGTGATGAGGCGTGGACATGTCCTATTCCAATGAATTTTTGATGGATTTTAAGCCGGTGTATTTCGGGATTCTGCAGGCGAAACAGATACCGCCGGAGAAGGCGGAGCTAGAGGTGATTGACGAGGAAGGGGAGGAAATGAGCCTCTTCGAGCCGGAGGATATTAAGTCTGTTTTAGAGCAGTTAGGACCGGATTTGAATTTTCTTACGATTTATACGAACCGCCCTGCATATTTCCGTGATTTTACAGAGACAATGTATGAGGAAAACGGGCTGATGGTGATGGTTTTCCCGAAAAAATATTTAGAGTGGGAACAGGCGCGTTTTTCAACAGAAAACAAAGGAATGGCGTCCCGAAGGCTCATTTTTGATTTTGAATGGCAGGGAAAATGCTATGAGGGACAGATAAGGCAGGGAAAGCATTATATTCCCATTCACAAAAAACCGTGGGAAACAGCGGAAAACCTTGACATTGCGGTGCCTATCGGTTATAATACTGTGATTGTTAAGAGAGCGCAAAACAGAAGAAAAAAGCCGTGCCGTGACAGGTTCGAAGAGGCTTTTTATCATTTATGACAGTAGAAGATTTTTGAAATCCAGAATCTATTTGTCAAAGAGAATGGAAATCTGTAAGACAGGTTTCCGCTATGTATAAAAAATACGAAAAGAAGGGTAGAGGGCAATGGATAAGAAAAACATTCTGACTTACGAAGGATTAAAAAAACTGGAAGACGAGCTGGAAAACTTAAAGGTTGTCAAGAGAAAAGAGGTTTCCCAGAAAATCAAAGAGGCGAGAGAGCAGGGAGACTTATCTGAGAATGCAGAGTATGACGCTGCAAAGGATGAGCAGAGAGATATCGAAGCCCGTATCGAAGAGTTAGAGAAAATCTTAAAGAATGCGGAAGTCGTTGTGGAGGAAGAGGCTGATTTAGATAAAGTAAGCATCGGCTGCAGCGTAAAAATTTTAGACTGTGAATTTGATGAGGAGCTGACTTACAAAATTGTAGGCTCCACCGAGGCAAACAGCTTAAAAGGAAAAATTTCCAACGAATCTCCGGTAGGAAAAGCGCTTTTAGGCAAAAAGGTAGGAGATACCGTGACAGTAGAGACACAGGCGGGAGAGTTACAGTACAAGGTACTTTCCATTCACAGAGCAGGCTGAGAATAAAACAAAGTCTGCGGTTATCGAGCCGGCAGAGAAAAAGCTAAGGTTTGCGGGACAGAAAAAACAGTTAAGTTCTGCGGGTCAGACCGGGCAGAGAAAAAGCTAAGGTTTGCGGGACAGAAAAAACAGTTAGTTTTGCGGGGCAAGCCGGGCAGAGAAATCAGTTAAGCCGCAGGCAGTATAGGGAGGAAGAAAATGGCAGAGCAGAACAATAACCAGCAGGATTTAAACCAGTTAATCCAGGTTCGCTATGATAAACTGCATGAGCTGCAGGAAAACGGCAAAGACCCGTTTGTCATCACAAAATATGACGTGACTAACCATACCACGGATATCCGTGATAATTTTGACGCTATGGAGGGCAAGGAAGTATCCGTTGCCGGACGTATGATGTTTAAACGTGTGATGGGAAAAGCGTCTTTCTGTAATATCCAGGATTTAAAAGGAAAAATTCAGGCATATGTTGCAAGGGACAATATCGGCGAGGATTCCTACAAGGATTTCAAGAAATATGATGTGGGCGATATTTTAGGAATCAAAGGAACCGTTTTTAAGACTAAGACGGGGGAGATTTCCATTCATGCAACTGAGGTAGTTCTGCTCTCCAAGAGTTTACAGATTCTTCCGGAGAAATTCCACGGACTGACGGACACCGATACCAGATATCGTCAGAGATATGTGGACCTCATTATGAATGAGGAAGTAAAAGATACTTTCGTAAAACGTTCCAAGGTAATCAGCACCATCCGCCGTTACTTAGACGGACAGGGATTTATGGAAGTGGAGACTCCGATGTTAGTACAGAATGCCGGAGGCGCCGCTGCAAGACCCTTTGAGACACATTTTAATGCGTTAGACGAGGATTTGCGCCTGCGTATTTCGTTAGAGCTGTATTTAAAGAGATTAATCGTAGGCGGTATGGAGCGCGTCTATGAAATCGGACGTGTATTCCGTAACGAGGGCTTAGATACCAGACACAACCCGGAGTTTACGTTGATGGAGTTATACCAGGCATATACGGATTACCACGGTATGATGGATTTGACGGAGAACCTTTACCGTTATGTGGCAAAGGAAGTCACCGGCTCTGAGATTCTCACCTACGGGGAGCACACCATGGATTTATCCAAACCCTTTGAGCGGATTACCATGGTAGATGCAGTGAAGAAGTATGCCAATGTGGACTTTAATGAGATTAAGGACACGGCGGAGGCAAAGAAGGTTGCGGACGAGCACCATATTGAATATGAAGAAATTCATGAAAAAGGCGATATTTTGAACCTGTTCTTTGAGGAATATGTGGAGGAACATCTAATACAGCCGACTTTTGTCATGGACCATCCGATTGAGATTTCTCCGTTGACCAAGAAGAAACCGGAGAATCCGGAGTATGTGGAGCGTTTTGAGTTCTTCATGAACGGCTGGGAGATGGCGAATGCTTACTCCGAGCTCAATGACCCCATTGACCAGCGGGCACGTTTTGAGGCGCAGGAGGCGCTGCTGGCAGCGGGAAATGAAGAGGCGAATCATCTGGATGAGGACTTTTTGAATGCCCTGAGTATCGGTATGCCGCCGACGGGAGGTATTGGATTCGGAATTGACCGTATGGTGATGATGATGACCAACAGCCCGGCGATACGGGATGTGTTGCTGTTCCCGACGATGAAGTCGTTGGACAAATAAAGCTAGTAAAATCAAGGGTTTCAGACAATTAAGGTCAGAATTTATGACCGATTTACGACCAAATATAGAGAGCACGTTCAAAAAATAAATGCGACAGAAGGATAAGCAAGCCTTTTGTCGCATTTTATCTTTTGTGGGGTGGAGTTGTATTATTTGTTAAATGGGAGTGTGATAAAAACGATATATTTAGTGCATTGAAAAATGATGCAATTAATGATAATATGAATATGGGAAGTTATACGAGAAGGTGGTGCGAAAATATTGAATATTACGGATAATATGCAAAAAGAATTCCTAGAAAAAATTAAAGAGTTTCGTTTGCTTGATGATGATTTTATGAGTAAGGTTTTTGAAGATGACTATGAGTGTATTGAACTTCTTTTGCATATAATAATGGAAAAGCCAGATTTAAAAGTAGAAGAAGTTCGTACCCAATACAGTATTAAAAACCTATTGGGGCGTTCTGTAAGATTGGATATTCATGCAATTGATTCGGTGGGGAAGAAGTATAATATTGAAGTGCAGAGAGCAGATAAAGGTGCAGCTGTAAAAAGAGCAAGATATAATTGTAGCATAATGGATGCGAATGCTTTAATGCCAGGAGCAGATTTTGATGATTTGCCAGAAACTTATGTAATATTTATAACAGAAAAAGATGTGATAGGCGATAATCAGCCGATTTATCATGTTGATCGAATTGTTAAAGAAACAGGAAAAAAATTTGGTGATGAGGCACATATTATCTATGTAAATGGAGCGTATCAAGATGATACACCATTAGGAATGCTCATGTATGATTTTTCTTGTAAGAATCCAGATAATATGCACTACAAATTATTGGCTGACAAGACAAGATATTTCAAGGAAAATGAGAAAGGAGTGGCTTCAATGTGTAAGATTATGGAAGATTTAATTGACAATGAAAAGAGAGAAAGTGCATTAAGAATGCTGGCAGATGGAGAATTATCTTTGGAGAAAATTGCAAAGTACTCAGGTCTTACTTTAGAACAGGTAAGAGAATTGGCGCAATTACAAATGGTGTGATTCTTTTTTAGGACATATTTAAAAAATGATAATATTGCTCGTGAGAGAAGACAAATAAATGCTAAGGCGAATTATCAAAAAGTATTTCACACTAAAATGATGCGGATGGTAACTAGTTATAAATGAATATATTGTTTGGATAGCAAATAATATCATAATTGTATAAAATTATGATGCAAAAGGTTGACAAAGTATTAAAACCTCATTAGATGGACTGGTTGCTCTGATGGGGTTTTATATATTTGATTATTTAACTAAAAAAATAGAGGGCTAACATCAAATAGATAGAATGGAAAAGGAAGGGATAATATGGGAATAATTTTACCTAAATTGAATTCAATGAGTATTGAAGGGTTTAATAAGATTTTTAAAGAAGATATTGTGGAAATAGACTTTTCTAAATCATTAAATATTTTACTTGGTGGAAATGGATTGGGAAAGACAACCATATTGCAATGTATAGTTTATGCATTAACAGGAGGCACAAATAATCCTGAAGTGGAAACATTAAAAGAATTTAGATGGGACAATAGTTTCTTTAAAAAGAGGGTTAATGCAGAACAGTTATCTGATGCCAAAATAACAATAGAGTTTTATATTTCTCAGAAAAAGTTTACGGTTACTAGAGGATTACAAGGAATAAAAGTAATAGAATTTTTGATCGATGATATTGTACCAGATAACTCATATGAAGAATTAATTATTGAATTTGGTAATTATGATAATTTCAATAATTTTGTTTTTGTGGTAAATAGATTATTATATTTGCCAGAGAATAGGCGTTCACTTATGTGGGATTATGATGCACAAGTGAGAACATTGATGATATTAAGTAATGATTTGATTGATGAAAAGAAATATAGATGCTTAAGAGCTGAAATTAAAAATATGGACAGTAGTAAGCGTCATACGATAGTAAAGATTAATAAAATGGAGATGGCGTTGGCACAAAAAGAAGATGTTCAAAAAGAAGAAATAGATGAAGAAATATCATACAGTGAGCAGTTAGAAAAAATACAAGAAGTTATAGAAGTAAAGAAAGAACTGGGTAGGCAGCTTCAGGAGTTGTTGGATAAGAAGAATAGGGAGACAGGTGAGCTTAAAGATTTAGAAAATAGAAGAAAAGAACTAGCTGATGAAATACAAAAATTGAGTGATGTATTGAGGAGAACTGAAAGTGATTTGATTAATCGCTCTATACATAAATTTGGAAGTAAGCAAGGTATGTTTATGGATAAAGCTTTAAATTATGGAATATGTCCGTGTTGCGGTAAAATAAATCATAATTTTAGAGTGTATGCTAAGAATAGAATAGAAAAAGGTGAATGTTTGGTTTGTGGAAATCAAAATGCAATGTTGGGAGAGGAAGAAATTGACATTCAGGCAATTCAAGAGCAATTGCAAGAAAAAATGAATGCGCGTGATAATGTAAATAAAAATATATATCAATTGAATAATAGAATGAAGAATTTGGATGAGGATATTTATAGGGTTCGACAAGAGATTAATAGTATTGATTATGATACATTTGTTAATGCAGATAGACCGGAAAGTATATTTGAAGAAGATGATGGAATTAGTGAATTAGAATTAGTAAAATTAATCTCGGATCGTCAAAGTTTAGAGAATGATATTCAAATAAAGCAAAAGCAGGCGGATGATATGTATCAAAACTTTTTGTCATGTTTCGAAGGTAGAAGTCAAAGACTATCTGAAATTTATGAGAAGTTGGCGACTGACTTTATGGGAAAGAAAGTTACTTTGGAATATGAGAAGAGTACAGATAAATTTGTTGACATTAAGTATTTGATTCCAAAGTTTGATGATGAAGTAAGAAAAGAATCAGAGGATTGTTCAGAGGCACAAAGATTCTTTTTGGATATCGCCTTTAGGATGGCATTGATTGCTTTAAATGGTGAATTAACAAAGGAAACTTCGACATTTATTTGTGAAACGCCAGAGTCCGCCTTGGATATAAGTTATGTAAAAAATGTAGTTGATATGTTTAGTCAATTTATAAACAAAAACACGCTGATTATATCAAATAATCTACAACGTTTAGGGTTGGCTCAAGAATTGACAAGTGTTTGGAGTAAGGATAAAATGTCTATTTTTGATTTGTTAGAACATGGAAAACTTTCGGAAGTGCAAAAGAATTCCGAGGAATTATTTAAGATTAGAGATGAGATACTCAATGGAGGTAATTAGCTATGGAACGAGTGGTTACTTTGCGAGTGCGTGATGTGGCAGTTTGTTTGCTTGTAGCGAGGGAGTATAAATGTACATTTTCAAAAATACAGTTACAGAAACTTATTTATCTTATGGATGTATTGAGTGCTTGCTTAGATATAGTTTCTGTTGAAAATGGACATATAACCTATCATCATGGACCTTATGACAAGAACATACAAAATGCAGCAGATATGCTTGTGTTTTGGGAATTAGCAGATGCTATGAATATTCGCTCTTATGAAAAAGGTATTATGTGTGAGTATTTTTTGACAGACATTGGATTAGAATGGATAAGCGAATTGATTGTCACGGATATTAATACAAAAAATAGATATGAGATTTGTGAAAATCTAGTTAAATCTCTTATTAATAGAAATCAGATGAAAAATTTAGTTCCTTTAGTCTATGCAGAACCGCTATTTGTTAAAAATAAGTCTATGGGTTATGGCGTGGAGTTGAATTTGAATGACTTGAATAGTAATGATTTTTATATATTGATTTTGCTTTTGCTGGATGCGTATCAAATCAAAAATACAGAGGGATTAACCGCTTTTTTTTGTGATTTTATAGTTGATTATCTCAGTATGAGAAAAGTCGCATTAGCTACGCAAGAATGGGAGAATGAAGATGCTTAGTGATTTTGATAATATATTGCTAGATAGAGCTGTAAAAGATGTGGTTACAGAAATTGCCATAAATTCAGGTCAAACCATGTTCGAGATGGAAAAATGGCTAAAAATATTCTGTGAGAAATTGCATGCTATTAATGAAACTAGAGGATATTTTGTGATGGCATTTATTTTGCAATTAGAGGAAAACGGGATATGGGATTTGACAGAAAAAAATATAAATGATTTTATTATAAATGGCATGGAAGCATGTGTTATTAATTCCAATCATTTACTTTCTGTTTCGGATGAACTGAAATCTGCAGACCAAATTGATGTTGGAGAATATAGTTCTGAAAAGGAAGCATTGATATTTAGGATTAATGGAGAAATTGTAGAAGTATATATAAAAGGAATGTATAAAAGTAGAATAAATGTAATGCATCCGGGGGCACGGGGAGAAATTAGAAGTAGCTTGTATTCAAGAAGATGCAGAGATTATGTTTTAGTAGTTGAGGATCATGGAAAAAAGGGATTAATACTACAAATGGACAAGTATTGGGTGGATCGACAGAGAAGAATTTTACTGCCAGGGAAAACAGAGGAATTTTTTCAAAAGGAATTGTTTGATTGGTTGAAAAAAAATTTATCTGATGGATATCCCATGATAGAAACAAAGACAAATTCAGGCGATAGAACTGATATTGATATATATAGTTATCAAAGTGGAGAGCATTACATAATCGAAGTGAAATGGCTTGGTGAAAATTCAAATGGGACAAAGTATGGATTTGATAGAATTCTCGAAGGGATTGGTCAAATAAAGACATATTTAGAAAGAGATTGTAGTTTGAATGAAGCGTGTTTGGTTTGTTATGATGGAAGAACCGAGGAGGAACATAAAAATTCAAGTGCATTTGATAAGAATCTTATGCCGGCAAAAGGAAGACATAGAATTATTTTTTTAGAATCAAAGTCGGCGAGTAGAAAAGGAGAAGATTATGCCGCAAATCAAAGTTAATTGGGAACATAATTATGCAGATGATTGTATTCCTAATTTTTCCAATAACATGGATATTCCTAGACACAGATGGTATGAATTTAAGGAAGGATTTGGGCATACTCTTGTAGAAAGAGCAATTGATGAAACACGAGATATTAAAAGAAAAGATAAGCTAATGGTTTTAGATCCCTTTAGTGGCTCTGGAACAACGCCATTGACGGCACTGCAAAATAATTGTGATTCAATAGGATTTGAGGTTAATCCGTTTATGAACTTTGTTGGTAAGACAAAGGCAACTCCATTCAAGATGGATAAGGCATATTATCAAAAACAATTAGATAAAATTTTAGATAATACACAAATTGAAATGGATAGTTTGCTAGAAGATGTATCTACATTTACATCGAATGGAACCAATAAAAAATGGTTGTTCAATAAGAGTGTTCTTAGGGGGTATGAGGCTTTAAAAACACATATAAGAGATGTCGAAAATCAAGATATATTTATGTTGGCTTTATATACTTCTGTTATGCAATGTTGTAATGCGAGAAAAGATGGTAAATGCCTAAGATACAAAAAGGGGTGGGATATGCAGGGATACACATCCATTGAGTTACGAGAGGCATTTAAGAAGAACGCAAATCAGATAATACAAGATATGGAAATGAATCCTTTATGTGATGGAGAAAGGCAATATATAAACATCGATTCACGTAAAGGAATTTCAAAATTGGAAAGGGAGTCTGTAGATTTGGTGGTTTTCTCTCCTCCATATTTAAATTCTTTTGATTATTCGGATATATATAGACCAGAATTGTTTCTTGGAGAATACGTAAAAAGTAATGAAGAATTAAGACAAATTAGGAAGGAGACTTTGCGCTCGCATGTACAATATAAATGGGAAACATGTGATAAATCGCAGTCAGTGTGGGCGCAACAGATAGCAAAACAAATTAGAGAAAAACAGGATTTGTTGTGGAACAAAGATATTCCCAATATGGTTGATTCATATTTTTATGATATGGAGAGAATTTTTGCAGAGGCATATAGAGTTTCTTCATCTCATGCTCAAATGTGGTTTGTCGTAGCAACATCATCATATGCAGGAATTGAAATACCAGTAGATTTGATTTTAGGAGATATAGCAGTTAGGCAGGGATGGAATTTGAAGACTGTAAATGCGTTAAGAAAATTGAGGACATCTAGTCAGTGTTCAAGTGAAGACATCCGAAAAATTAGATTAAGGGAGTCTCTTATAATTTGTGAGAAATAATTTCCTATGATATTCACTTAACAGAACATCAATAAAAAACATCAATAGATAAATTTGGACACAAGTATTCGGTCTGTCAAAAAGGCGGGCTTTTCAAAGCTTTTATTTAAGGTGGCTGTTAAGAAGCGGGAGTATCCCAAAGTTTGTGTAAACCTTCAAACTGGTGTAAGATAAAATTACTCAGTTTGGAGGTTATTTTTATGGCAGGAAGACCAGCTACGGAGATATGGATGTAGCGTAAGCGTCAAATAATCCTGCGGTCAGATACAAAATTACCCCAGCCCTTTGCGAGTTGGAGTAATTCACTATAATTCACATGCGATTTTTGATAGACTGGAGTTTTTTATTCTAGGGTGCAAGCTCTGCGAGCTGCTCATCGGTCATTTCCTCCGATGGTCGATGTTCCAGAAGGAATTTCAGATATCCGTAAATGTTTAGTCCATACGCTTTGGCCATCTCAACCATTGTGTAGACCACTGCGCTTGCATTGGCTCCGGCAGCGGAATCGCTGAACAGCCAGTTCTTCCGTCCAACTGCAAACGGACGGATCGCATTCTCGCTGAGATTGTTGGTAAAACTGCAGCGTCCATCTTCCAGATAGGTCTCTGCGGTATCCCGCCGGTTCAGGACATAGTTTACTGCCTTATCCATGCGGGTGTTCCGGGCAGGTTTCTGCTGATCCAGCCACGACCAGAAAGCCTCCAGAATGGGTTTTTCCTTCTCAAGACGCAGCTGTTTGCGCTTTTCATAATCGCCGGGATATTTTTTGTTAATGGAGTCCTCTATGGCAAACAGCCGGTTACAGTACTGGACTCCCTGCACCGCAGGCTGGCTGTAATCATACTGTTTCCCCTTTGGAACGGCGTCGATAAAGTACCGGTGGATGTGCGCCCAGCAGGAACAGCGTCTGATATCCGGCAGGCTGTTATACCCCTGGTAACCATCCGTCTCCAGATAGCCGCTGTATCCTTCCAGAAATTCCTTTGCGTGGCTTCCGCTCCTGGTCGGGGAATAGCCATACAGGATGATCACCGGAAGCCCGTCTTCACCGCTCCGGAACAGCCACATGAAGGACTGGGACTGGGCTCTGCGCCCTTCCTCGTGTAATACCTGAACCCGGGTCTCATCCGCCATTGCAAAGTTGCGCTTCAGCAGTTCCCTGTGGAAGTAATCATACATTGGCTGGAAGTAATGCTGCGAGCAGTAGATGATCCAGTTGGCAAGGGTTGTCCGGCTGATCTGCACGCCATACTGCTTCCAGTCTCTCTCCTGACGGTAAAGAGGAAGCCCGTTGGCATACTTTTGATACATAGTCCATGCAACAGTCGATGCTGAGGCAGGTCCTTTCCCAACCAGTGCCGCCGGTACTCTGGACTTTACGATCACAGGTTTTTCCGTATCGCCAAGCCCTTCCTTACAGGACGGGCATCCGTAGCTTTGGCTGTAGTATTCAATCACTTTACATGTGGCTGGGATGAATTCCGGTTCACGACGGACATACTCCTCGCCTATGGGAACCATCTGTGTGCCGCAGACTGGGCAGACCTGGTCTTTCTCCGTCAGAGGGATGACTACCTTTTCAACTGGCAGACCCTTGAAAAGCTCCTCATGCGTTGACTTCTTCTTGCGGGTATGCTCCCGGATCACGGTATCTTCTTCCTCCTCCGGTAGGGAAGGATCCTGTTCCGATTCCGCTTCATTAAATAAGCTTTGCTGCCCGGGGATATCTTCCGGGCGTTTTTCGCTGGAAGAACCGAAAAGTTTTTTAGTCAGGTAGTCTACCTGTTCCTGGAGTGCTTTTTCATGGTTGGATTTTTCGTCAATGATAAGACGGAGGGATTTGATCAGCTCTGTCTGCTCAGAGACCATTGTTTTCAGTTCGGATATGGTATCTTTCAACTCTCGCAGCTGGATATCTTTTGCACTGGAAGCCATCGTTCCCTCCCTTAATCTGATATCCTTATTATACCAGAAATACAGCTTCCGCTAAAGGAAAACGAGCGCTGAAAAATGCCGAATTTATAAGGAAAACCGCCATTTTTCTGTGCATATTTTTTCGCTTTTCATTCTGATTTGAGGGCTTTGGGCTGGTCGATATCGATCCCGGACATCAGCCAGTCAAACTCCCGCCAGGAAAGGTTCCGGACTTCCGACTGCTTCCGCGGCCACTGATAGCCGCCGGGAACGGACAGCCTTTTATAGATCAATACGAAACCGTCCGGCTCATGGAACAGCGCTTTGATTCTGTCCCTCCTTCTTCCGCAAAAAAGGAAGAGCGCACTGGAGGCTGGATCCATCTTAAGCTGGTCTTCGATAATGGCACACAGACCATCAATTGATTTGCGCATATCCGTATAGCCGCAGACGATATAGATTTTTTCAAGCCCGGAGATATCGCCTAACATGAAACCTCCCGGATCATGCGGAGTGTCCTGGCAAGAAGAACCGGATCGGCATCATTGCTGATCCGAATTGTGACATCTTTCATGGTCACTTCAATCGTATGTGAATTGTCAAGGTGCATTTGCTGTATCTGCGATGTTGTATACTGCTCCGGAGGGTGATCCGGAACAATGTCAATGGGAACCACATCCTGTTTGGGATGTGGAGTCTCCAGATGACCGTAATTCGGCGCTGGGATCTGATCCGCAGCTGCTTTCCGGCAGCGGCTGACCCAGTTATAAAAGGTACTTGCTGCGATACCGTTCTCACGGCACCAGTCAGCATCCGTCATGCCGCTCTGGCGGCATTCATTGATAAGCCTGATCTGTTCCTCCATAGGGACACGGGCTTTGCGAGTAGCTGCCATAACCTATCCTCCGTAATGGTAGTGAAATAGTCCAAATATCTATACAGCTACCATTATAGAGAAAAGGGGTGGATTGGAAAATCCGCAGGAATATTTGGCGCTTACCTTGATTAAATCGTCGGATTTGCGGGCTTCTTTATCAGCTTTTGTAATACCATTAGGCTTGCGCTTGGGTTTGTGATTAAGACCAATTTCTTCCATGACACGATAAACAGTTCTCTCACCGGGAATGTGTACTCCTTCAGGCTGC
>Ga0129308_1000226_pt1 | contig 100549 bp, 96 predicted proteins | sample L827metagenome_FD_94440 | JGI IMG/M metagenome (GOLD analysis project Ga0129308, IMG submission 94440) | Ring-tailed lemur group fecal microbial communities from Wisconsin, USA - L827 metagenome | ecosystem: Host-associated > Mammals > Digestive system > Large intestine > Fecal | place: USA...
GGCGATATGCGTCCCTCTGCGGGATTGCATATCGCCTTTTCTTGTTATCCAGCCCTCCGGCTTATCGGTTGAGCAAAAGTCAGCGTGGGTTTTGTTGTGGTATCTTTAACTAAGTGAAACTCCCGTTTCCCATTTGGCCACTGCCTGTCTGGATACTCCTACATGGTCAGCTACAAATTCCTGAGAAAACTTGTGAAGCTTTCTTAAGGTCAATAAATTTTCATTTAACATATGTTTCACCATTATTTTCATACTTTTGTTAGCTTTGATTGCATTATAAAATAGATTATACCCGGTGTCTATCAATCAAAAATAACATTTAAATAATGAAAATGTAAAAAAAAGTTACATTTTCCAGATTAGAAGGTTGTTCTTAAAAAAAACACATTTTTTTGATAGGCTTATATAAAAATAAAAATATGCATGGAAACCAAAGGAGACAATGTATGAGAAAATATGTAAAAATTTCAGTCTTTATTTTGTTGGCGGCACTTATGATAACAGGTTGTTCAAAGACCCAAAGCGAACAAACCGCATCCTCCGATAATATGAATTCGGAACAAATCCGGACAGATGAAGCAGAAAAGGAAAATATTTCTATTATTCTTTCAGATGATGAGATTACGGTAAATGGAAGCCCTGCTTCTACAGATAGCAGCGAGGCTGTTTATGTAGGCGCCGATATTGTATATTATGAAGAAGGAAAGGATGAAACCTATGGTGAAGGAAGTGATAAGGATGCACACAGTGAGGCAGAAGCTGCAGAACATACCGTTCTTACCATAACAAAGCCGGGTACCTATGAGGTAAGTGGAAGCATTTCTAAAGGTCAGATTGCCATTGATCTTGGAGAGGAGGCAGAGGATGATCCTGATGCCGTGGTAAATCTGGTATTAAATAATGCGGAAATTACATGTACAGTAGCCCCGTCTATAGTAGTTTATAATGCCTATGAATGCGGAAGTGATAATGAAGAAGATGCCACGCCTTACGTAGATACTTCAAATGCAGGATTTAATCTGATTCTTGCGGAAAACAGTGATAACGTAATCAACGGTTCCTACGTGGCCAAAATTTATAAGGACGGCACCACAAAGGAAGATGTAGAGAACGGGGATGCCAAGAAAAAATACAAGTTTGATGCTGCGATAGACAGTCTTGTTTCTTTTAACATTAGTTCCGATGAAAACGGAAAACTTACGGTTAATGCAGAAAACGAAGGAATTTCAAGCGGTCTTCACATGACTGTTAAAGGTGGTGAAATCAAAATCAATGCGTCAGATGATGCAATTAATACCAATGAGGATAATGTATCTGTATTTACGTTAAACGGAGGTACAGTTATTTGTAATTCCGGTCTGGGAACTGAAGGGGATGGAATAGATTCAAACGGTTATATTGTAATTAATGACGGATTTGTGATAGCTTGTGCCAATGGCAGCAGTCAGGATAGCGGATTGGATTCCGATAAGGGTATCTATATCAACGGAGGTACTGTATTAGGCACCGGAAACATGTATGACGAGATAAGCGATCAGTCTACGCAAAAATTTCTGGTATTTATGCTTGATGAAACTATAAAGGAAAATCAGTTGGTTATGCTGACGGATGAGGAGGAAAACCCGATTACGGCATTTTATGCTTTTAATGATTATTCCATCGCAGTATACAGCAGTCCAGAGCTTTCGGAAGAAAGCGGTAATGCTTATAAGGTGACTTCGGTAGAAGGAGATTTAAAGGAAAACGTTTATTTTAATATTACAGGCTTTGAAGATATGGAGCCTCTTTCTTCTTCAAGCAGAGAGGTAATGGGAAAACCGGGTATGGGAGGACCAGGACCTGAGCCCAGGGACGGAGAAATGAAAGAGCATCCGGAAGGTGAAAGACCAAAGTCTTCTGAATTTCAAAAAGATCTGTAATTCCTGCTTTTTTATGGTATCATAAAAATACAACTTGAATACAAGTATGGAGACAGAAATGATTAATCAAAAGATACCGCAAAAAGAACTAAAATATTATAAATTGATGGATGATTTGAAGGAAAAAATATTGTCCGGAGAGATACACGCAGGTGATAAGCTTCCTTCTGAAAATGAATTGTCAATGCAATATCAGGTCAGCAGACAGACCGTTCGAAAGGCCTTGTCCATTTTGGAAAATGCAGGATATATTTATGCAGAGCACGGCAGGGGAACCTTTTGTTCAGAGCTGGTTCATCACACAAGAAATTCAAAGAACATTGCAGTGATAACTACTTATCTTTCGGATTATATTTTTCCCAGGGTTATAGGAGGGATCGATTCTGTTTTAACCAGAGAGGGCTATAGCATTATTTTGAAAAATACCAGAAATTCCAGAAGCCAGGAGGCAAGATGCTTAGAGGAGCTTCTTTCCAAGGATATAGACGGAATTATTGTAGAGCCAAGTAAAAGTCAGATTTACTGTAAGCACATGAATTTATATCAAAAGCTGGAGGAATATCAGATACCTTATGTGTTTATACAGGGGTGCTTTGCGCAAATGGATGATAAGCCTCATGTATTAATGGATGATTGCAAGGGTGGATATATGATAACCAGGTATCTCATTGATACAGGGCATAAAAATATAGTCGGCGTTTTTAAATCAGATGATATTCAGGGGCAAAACAGACATAAGGGTTATGCTATGGCTCTTCAGGAGGCGGGAATGCTTTATGATCCTGATAAGATTATCTGGTTTTATACGGAGGATAGAGCAGTGCATCCTTATGAGGCAGTTAAAAGAATGGCGGAACAAGGAAAGCCATTGGATGCGGTGGTATGCTACAACGATCAAATTGCTGTCAAGGTGATACAGGCTCTTACCAATGCAGGGCTTCGGGTTCCCGAGGATGTGTCGGTAACGGGCTACGATAATTCCTACATGGCAAATAATGATGGCTTTAAGCTTACTACAATTGTTCATCCTCAGGAAAAGCTTGGAGAAATGGCAGCGGAGCTTTTGCTTGATTTGATACTAAACGGTGAGGAGACCCAGAAGGAAAAAAATATTTTAATTGAGCCGGAAATTATAATCGGTAATTCCTGTATGGATAGATTATAATAATATTATGTTCCTTAAAAGAAAAACAACTTGTAATGATGACAATACAAGTTATACCATTAAATTATAACAATGGCTTATTCTTTTTTAAGGAGGTATTTAATATGTTAAAGCAAAAGCAGTATGAATTTTGGTTTTGTACAGGGTCACAGGATCTTTACGGCGAGGAATGCCTTAATAATGTTGCAGGGCATTCTCAGAAAATTGTGGAGGAATTAAACAAGTCCGGCATTCTTCCCTATCCGGTTATCTGGAAGCCCACATTGATTACCAATGAATTGATTCGCAAAACCTTTAATGAAGCAAATTTGGATGATGATTGTGCAGGTGTAATTACCTGGATGCATACTTTTTCTCCTGCGAAATCATGGATTTTAGGGCTGCAGGAGTATCGGAAGCCTCTTTTGCATTTACATACACAGTTTAATGAAGAAATTCCTTATGATTCCATTGATATGGATTTCATGAATGAAAACCAGTCTGCTCATGGTGATAGAGAATATGGACATATTGTCAGCAGAATGAGGATTGAGCGTAAGGTAGTTGTAGGACATTTTGCTGATCCTATCGTGATTGGCAAAATTGCATCCTGGATGCGTACTGCTGTAGGTATTATGGAAAGCAGTCATATCAGGGTTATGCGCATTGCCGATAATATGCGGAACGTTGCCGTAACGGAAGGTGATAAGGTAGAGGCACAGATTAAGTTTGGCTGGGAAATTGATGCATATCCCGTTAATGAAATTGCAGAAAGTGTTGATGCTGTATCTTCATCCGATGTTAATGCATTGGTTGATGAATATTATGACAAGTATGATATTCTCCTTGAGGGAAGAGATCCCGGAGAATTTAGAAAGCATGTTGCAGTACAGGCTCAGATAGAGCTTGGCTTTGAAAGATTTCTTGAGGAAAAGAATTATCAGGCAATTGTAACTCATTTTGGTGATCTTGGAGGATTAAAGCAGCTTCCCGGACTGGCTATTCAAAGACTGATGGAAAAGGGCTATGGCTTTGGCGCTGAGGGTGACTGGAAAGTAGCTGCAATGGTTCGTTTGATGAAGGTTATGACAGCTGATTTAAAAAATCCCAAAGGAACCTCTATGCTGGAAGATTATACCTATAATCTGGTTAAGGGTAAGGAGGGTATTCTGCAGGCTCATATGCTGGAGATATGTCCATCCATAGCAGACGGTCCTATCAGTATCAAATGCCAGCCTTTAAGCATGGGAAACAGAGAAGATCCTGCAAGACTGGTGTTTACCTCCAAGGAGGGAATGGGCGTAGCTGTTTCCCTGATTGATCTGGGTAATCGTTTCCGTCTGATTATTAATGATGTGAATTGTAAAAAGGTGGAAAAGCCTATGCCTAAGCTTCCGGTTGCTACCAACTTCTGGACACCGGAGCCGGATATGTATACAGGTGCTGAGGCATGGATTTTGGCAGGCGGCGCTCATCATACAGCATTTTCTTATGATCTTACTGCTGATCAGATGGGAGATTGGGCAAATGCAATGGGAATTGAAGCAGTATATATTGATAAGGACACAAAGATCAGAGATTTTAAGAAGGATCTGATGTTAGGTGAAATATTCTACAGGTAAGCTGTAGATTAGAAAAATAAATGAAGGAGGTAACAGGGGTATGGACACAAAGGAAATAATTATGGAGGGTAAGACCTCCCTGGGAATTGAGCTGGGATCTACCAGAATTAAGGCGGTATTGATTGACGAAAAGGGAACCCCTTTGGCAGCAGGCAGCCATGAATGGGAAAACAGGTACATAGACGGTATATGGACCTATTCCATGGAAGATATTTGGGAAGGTATGCAGGGCTGCTATCAGGATCTGCTTAAGGACGTAAAGGAAAAATACGGAATTACTATCACCAAATTCGGTTCTATTGGCTTTTCGGCAATGATGCATGGATATCTTGCCTTTGATAAGGATGATAATCTGCTTGTTCCTTTCAGAACCTGGAGAAACACTATTACAGAGCAGGCAGCGGAAAGGCTGACAAAGGAATTTAACTACAATATTCCTCAAAGATGGAGTATCGCACATCTTTATCAGGCAGTGCTTAATAAGGAGGAGCATGTAAAGGATGTTGCTTTCTTTACTACCTTGGCAGGGTATATTCACTGGAAGCTTACAGGCAAAAAGGTGTTAGGAGTGGGAGACGCTTCCGGCATGTTCCCCATAGATATTAACACCGGAGATTTCGATCAGAAAATGATAGAAAAATTTAATGAGCTGATTGCAGGTGAGGGCTTTAGCTGGAAGCTTCAGGATATTCTTCCCAAGGTTCTTACGGCAGGTGAAAAAGCAGGAGAACTGACACCGGAAGGCGCAGCTCTTCTGGATAAGAGCGGTAATCTGCAATCGGGCATTATGGTATGTCCTCCTGAAGGAGATGCCGGAACAGGTATGACTGCAACCAACAGCGTAGCGGTTCGAACCGGAAATGTATCCGCCGGAACTTCTATTTTTGCTATGATTGTATTGGAAAAGGAGCTTTCCAAGGTTTATCCGGAAATTGATCTTGTCACCACGCCGGACGGGGCCTTAGTCGGCATGGTTCACTGCAATAATTGCACCTCCGATTTAAATGCATGGGTAAATATTTTTGATCAATTTGCTGAAAGCATCGGTGCTAAGGTAGATAAAAACACATTATTTACCGTGCTCTTTAATAAGGCATTGGAAGGCGATGCAGACTGCGGCGGTTTGGTTTCTTATAATTATTTCTCAGGAGAGCCTGTTACCGGTTTTGATGAGGGTGCGCCTTTGTTTGTTCGTAAGGCAGATGATAAATTTAATCTTGCCAATTTTATGAGAGTTCATTTGTATTCCGCATTGGCTGCTCTTAAAGCAGGGCTGGATCTATTGTTTAAGGAAGAGGATGTAAAGGTAGATGAAATGCTGGGTCACGGTGGTTTCTTTAAGACCAAAGGAGTGGGTCAGAGAATGGCAGCCGCAGCAATGAATACGCCTATATCCGTTATGGAAACTGCCGGAGAGGGCGGAGCATGGGGAATTGCCCTTTTGGCATCCTATATGCAGAATAAAAAGGATGGAGAAAGTTTACAGGATTTCTTAAATCATTCCATCTTTGCAGGACAAACCGGCAGCAGAATGGAACCTTCAGCCGAGGATGTGGCAGGCTTTGAAAAGTTTATGGAGCGTTATATGGCCGGTCTTTCTATTGAACATGCGGCAGTGGACACATTATAGTTTTTAATTAAGGAAAGGTATGGTTATAGTATGTTAGAGGAATTAAAGCTACAGGTATATAAAGCAAATATGGAATTACCCCGCTATGGATTAGTTACCTTTACCTGGGGAAATGTGAGCGGCATAGACAGCGAAAGCGGTTTGTTTGTCATTAAGCCAAGCGGTGTAGATTATGATAAGCTGACACCTGAGGATATGGTGGTTATGGATTTACAGGGAGAAAAGGTGGAGGGCAGGTATAAACCCTCCTCAGATACCGCAACGCATTTGGAGCTTTACAAGGCATTTCCTGAGATTGGAGGTATTGTACATACTCATTCCTCCTATGCTACAAGCTGGGCGCAGGCAGGAAGAAGTATTCCCTGCTACGGCACCACACATGCGGATTATATTTACGGAGAGGTGCCCTGTCTGCGCTGTCTGACAAAGGAAGAAATAGAAGAGGCTTATGAGGAAAACACGGGACATTTAATTGTAAATGAATTTCATCGTATGAAAAAGGATCCCATGGCGGTTCCGGCAGTTCTGTGCAAAAATCACGGACCTTTTGCATGGGGGAAGGATGCCATGGATGCGGTTCATAATGCAGTTGTTTTGGAAGAGGTAGCAAAAATGGCGTACCGTACGGAGACCATTAACCCGAAGGTAGCACCGGCACCTACAGAGCTGCAGGATAAGCATTATTTCAGAAAGCATGGTGCCAATGCTTATTACGGACAATCATAGAATCAAAGACAGGGTTCACTTCGGGGTTAAGCGCTAGATTCGGGAGATAGTTATGTTGAAGATATTTTTGGTGGAAGATGAATTCGTAATAAGAGAAGGAATAAAAAACAATATAGACTGGAAAGCGCATGGATATGAATTTTGTGGGGAAGCAAGCGATGGTGAGCTGGCTTTCCCCATGATTCAGAAATTGAAACCGGATATTGTAATTACAGATATCAGAATGCCCTTTATGGATGGATTGGTATTAAGCAGATTAATCAAAAAGGAAATGCCATGGATTGAAATTATTATCTTATCGGGGTATGAAGAATTTGGTTATGCAAAGGAAGGAATCAAAATCGGAATAGCGGAATATCTCTTAAAACCAATCAGCAGCGAAGACCTTCTAAAGGAGATAGATATACTTGCCGTAAAAATAGAGGAAAAGCGCAAGGAGCGTGAAATCCGGGAAAAATATATAAGGGAAATAGAAGAAAATTTCATGAAGGAAAGGAAGGATCTGTTTCAGTACCTTGTTACAGGCTCTAAATCTGTAGCGGAATTATTAGAAATTGCGGATAAGGCAGCCATGGACCTGTCTTCCCTTTGGTATAACATTGTGCTGATCAAGATTCAGTCTATGTACCATGCCTATGATGAGTATTCAAACAGCATTATTGAGATAGAAGAAAAAATAAAAGCTTTTATTGATGAAGCTCAGGTTTTGGTTTTTGATAGAAATTTAGAAGGGAAAGCCCTTCTTTTTAAAGCAGATTCAAAGGAAGAGCTGGATATTTTACAAAATAATTATTTAAGCAGAGTAAAAAATGTGCTGAAAAATTATGAACATGTACGTTATTTTGGGGGAATTGGCACTCCCGTTGACCGGTTAAGTGAATTGCCCAGTTCCTTTGAAAGTGCAAGCCATGCATTTGCACACCGTTATCTTGTTCCACAAAGCCTTATACTTAACAGCGGGGAAATGGAAGAGAGAGCTTATCTGGATAAGGAAGAGTTTAATATCAGCAATATAAATCCCAGACAAATCGACAGAAGTAAAATCCGGGAGTTTCTTAAGGTTGGGGATAAGGAAGAAGCCATTTATTTTGTAGATGAATTCTTTAAAAATTTAGGTTCTAATGTGATTAAATCCGGTATATTCAGACAATACATTATCATGGATACATATTTTTGCGTTGTTGATTTTGTGGAAGGCTTACAGATATCAAAGGATGAAATTGATCCCCCTGATGTTACATCCGGGGCCCTGCAAAGTCAGGAAGGCGTTATGGAATATATCGTCAGGATTATTGAGAAGGCTTTGGAGCTGCGGGAGAAGACGGCAAGTAACCGTTACGGAGACATTGTAAATGAAGTAATGCGGTATATTGAAGAAAATTATGCAGATGAGGAATTGTCACTGAATCTGCTTGCATCCCATGTGAATTTTTCCCCCAATCACCTGAGTATGATTTTCAGTCAGCAGACGGGACAGACCTTTATTAAATTTTTGACAGATTTTCGGATGAATAAGGCCAAGGAGCTGCTTCGCTGTACGGGGAAAAGAAGCAGTGTAATCAGCATGGAGGTTGGATATAAGGATCCTCATTATTTTTCATATTTATTTAAAAAGACTCAGGGTATGACGCCTACACAATATCGGGGAGGAAAAAACCCGGAAGGAGAGGAATAAATGAAGGAAAAGCTAAAAAAGCTTTATAATAATTCAACCCTTGCCATTAAAATCAGATATTCCTACCTGTTTTTATTAATTCCGATTTTGTTATTCTCAATTTTTTGTTTTTATAATTTGTGGAAGGTAAATCAAAATTATGAGGATATGATTACTTCAACAGTGGTTGCCAGTGAATTCAGCCTTGATTTTAAAAAGGATTTTGACTATGAAACTTACCTTTTGCTGGTAGAGAACAAGTCTATTCAGGAGTCAAAGCTGGACGATATGTTAAGCGAGGCCAACCGTGTTGTAAACGGGTTAGAGGAATATACTGTTTCCGGGGAAAACAGCAACCGTCTGGACAGTGTAAAAAAATACCTGAAAAATCTGGAGATTTACAAGGAACGTATCGAACAAAATCTGATTGAGGGAAATAAATATGAGGAAAATATTGAAATATGGGAAAATGATGTGCAAATTGTAACATCATTGGTTCAGGAGTCCATTTTTCAATATATTTATTTTGAAATCAGTGATCTTCAGCAGCTTCGTACAGAATATCAGAGCTCTTTTATGGTAATGATTGTATTTTTAATTATTGCCTTTATATGTGTTTTGTTATTAATTCTTTTTCTTTCTTATTTTATTCCTTTAAGTATTACCAGACCGATTAAAAAATTAAGTGAAGTAACTGATCAGGTGGCAAAAGGTGATCTTACGGTTCGTTCTGACGTCAGAAGCGGTGTTGAGGTCAATATGCTCAGTGATTCCCTGAACTCTATGATTGATAAAATTAATGAACTGTTAGATCAGGTTACAAAGGAACAAATCAGACTGCGAAAAGCGGAATTTCAGCTTTTACAATCGCAGATTAATCCTCACTTTCTTTATAATACCTTGGATGCCATAGTCTGGCTGGCAGAGGCCGGAGAGCAAAAAAAGGTAGTCAATATGGTAGGAAGCCTATCTGAGTTTTTCAGAACATCCTTAAATCAGGGAAAGGATATTATATCCATCAGGGAAGAGCTGCAGCATGTAAGAAGCTATCTGGAAATTCAGCAGGTAAGATATCAGGATATTCTGGAATACGAAATTCACGTACCTAAGGAGCTTTATAATTGCCTGATTCCTAAAATCACGATTCAACCCCTTGTAGAAAATGCTTTGTACCACGGCATTAAAAACAAACGCGGTTCCGGCAGAATCATTATCAGGGGAGAAATGAAGGAGAGCTTTTTTTTAATACAAATTGAGGATAACGGTATCGGTATCAGTGAAGAAAGACTTTTGCAGGTCAGAGAAGGAATTTGGCATAAGGTTCCCACAGAGAAGGATATCTATGGATTATACAATGTAAATGAGCGTATCGGATTAAATTTTGGGGAAAAGTACGGAATTTCTATTGAAAGTATTTACGGAAAAGGAACAATTGTTAGCGTTATTCTCCCATATGTGAAGGAAGAAAATTAGATAACAAATAGAAAAATTAACTTTTAAAATAAAATAATCAACTTTTTTTTAATTCTAATAAAAAAACAAACTTTTATAAAGTTTATCTGAATGGATTAATTGACAAGTACACAGTAAGATATAACCATCAAAGAAATAATTCCTTACAAAATTATTTATGGGAGGTTATGTCATGAAAAAGAAAATTTTAGCAGCCATTATGGCAGCAACATTAGTACTTGGAGTAACAGCATGTGGTTCTCCGAAGGAAACAGCTTCAAGCAGCAATGATACTTCATCATCTTCAGAAGCAGCCGATACTGCATCTACAGATGATGCGGCACCTGCAGAAAGCTCAGGCGGACTGATCAAGGTTGGTATCATCAACAACGATCCTAACGAGTCCGGATATCGTACAGCTAACGATAAGGATATGAAGGAAATGTTTACGGAAGCAAACGGATATGAAGCATCCTTTGCTTACAGCCTTAAGAATGACGAGCAGATTACAGCAGCTCAGAAGTTTATTCAGGACGGCGTTGATTATCTTCTTCTTTCCGCAGCAGATACAGCAGGATGGGACTCAGTTTTACAGGATGCAAAGGACGCAGGCATCAGAGTTATTCTGTTTGACCGTACAATCGATGCTGATCCCAGTCTTTACGAAGCTTCTATCGTTTCTGATATGGCAAAAGAAGGACAGACAGCTGTTGACTGGTTAAAGAGCCAGGGACTTAGCGAGTACAACATCATTCACCTTCAGGGTGTTATGGGTTCTGCAGCACAGCAGGGACGCAGCGGCGCTCTTGATGATGCAGTAGCATCTGACGGTTGGAAGCTTGTAACACAGCAGACAGCAGAGTGGAATGCAGAAAAGGCACAGCAGATCGTTCAGTCTGTTATCGACTCCGGTGAATCCTTTAATGTTATTTATGCAGAAAATGATGATATGGCAAAGGGTGCAGTAGCAGCACTTGATAAAGCAAATATTTCTCACGGTGTTGGTAAGGATGTAATCGTTATGGGCTTTGACTGCAACAAGTGGGCATTGGAAGAGCTGCTGAAGCAGAATTGGAACTACGACGGTCAGTGTAATCCTTTCCAGGCATCTTACATCAACGATATTATTAAGACTCTCGAAAGCGGCGGAACACTTTCTGAGAAAACCATCATCATGGATGAAAAAGGTTTTGATGCTACAACCATTACACAGGAAGATGTTGACAATTACGGTATCTAAATTATTTTGAAAAGTTAATTTTAATGCTGGTAAGAGTGCGGCGCGGCGTAAATGAATAATTCGTACGCCTGCTCCGCACTTTTTAATTAGAAACTTTAAAGGGGTGAATACACTGGTGAAAGATAGAACTGTATTGGAAATGAAAAATATTCACAAAAGCTTTCCCGGAGTACGGGCCTTACAAGGAGTGGATTTTTCGCTTTGTGAAGGCGAGATCCATGCATTGATGGGCGAAAACGGCGCCGGAAAATCAACATTGATTAAGGTTTTAACCGGGGTTTACGGCAAAGATGAAGGGCAGATCTTCATTAAGGGAAGCGATAAAGCGGTAGTAATTCGTTCGCCGCAGGATGCACAAAGACTTGGAATCAGCACCGTATATCAGGAAATCACACTTTGTCCTAATCTTTCTGTAGCTGAAAATATGTTTATAGGCAGAACTGCCGGATTTGGACAAAATTGGAAAAAGATGAATGCGGATGCCGACAGAATATTAAAATCTCTTGATATACCGGCAACAGCTACCCAGCAGCTGGCAAGCTGCTCCATCGCTGTTCAGCAGATGGTTGCTATTGCCCGTGCAGTTGATATGGACTGTAAGGTATTGATTCTGGATGAGCCTACCTCCTCACTGGATGAGCAGGAGGTTGAAAAGCTGTTTGGATTAATGCGTGATTTAAAAGCAAGAGGTGTAGGTATTATCTTTGTTACTCACTTTTTGGATCAGGTATATGAGGTATGTGACAAGATCACTGTTCTTCGGGACGGAAAGCTGGTTGGGGAATATGAAATTAAGGATCTTCCCAGGGTTTTGCTTGTATCCAAAATGCTGGGCAAGGATCTGGATGATATGTCGGATATTAAAAGTGCAGAAATTACATATAGCGGTGCGGATGCTTCCAAGGCTGTATTTGAAACAGAGCAGCTTGTAAGTGATGCAGGAATTAAGCCCTTTGATTTTCACATTAATAAAGGCGAGGTCAACGGATTTACAGGCCTTTTAGGTTCAGGAAGAAGTGAATGTGTTCGTGCAATATTCGGTGCTGACAGAGTAATTGGAGGAACCGTAAAAAAGAACGGAAAGGTTGTTAAAATATCCAAACCCATTGATGCTATGAGAAACGGTATAGCATATCTTCCCGAGGATCGTAAAATAGACGGTATTGTAGGTGATCTTTCGGTGCGGGAGAACATTATTCTTGCCCTGCAGGTACTTAAAGGCTTCTTTAAGCCCTTTACCAAGGCAGAAGCAAATAAATTTGCTGATGAATATATTAAGCTTTTGGGAATTAAAACCGCCTCTGCCGATACACCAATTAAATCACTTTCAGGAGGAAATCAGCAAAAGGTAATTCTTGCCCGTTGGCTGCTTACACATCCTGAATATCTGATTTTAGATGAACCTACACGTGGTATTGATGTGGGTACGAAAATCGATATACAGAAATTAGTACTTAAGCTTGCTTCGGAGGGTATGAGTATTACATTTATTTCTTCCGAAACAGATGAAATGCTTCGAACTTGTTCAAGGTTAGTTGTTATGAGGGATCGTAAAGTGGTAGGTGAGCTCTCGGGAGATGAATTGACCCAGAATATGATCATGAATACCATTGCAGGAGGTGACAAGGAATAATGAAAAGCAAAAAGATAAATTTCAGTATTTCCAATTTCTGTTCCGGATTAGTAAAACGTCAGATATTTATTCCGATAGCAGCCTTGTTATTGCTTGCTGTTTTTAATTTGATTATGGATCCGTCCTTTTACAAAATTGCATTAGGATATAATAGTGAAGGATATCCGGTATTAACGGGTAATCTGATTACAATTTTGGATTATGGTTCAGAGCTTGCCATTCTCGCTATCGGCATGACTCTGGTTACAGCAGCCAGCGGCGGTCAGGATATCAGTGTGGGCGCCGGAATAGCTATCAGCGGAAGCGTTGTACTCAGGGTGCTGTGCGGAACCAATTCCAGACCTGAAACTCTGCAGGCGCCGATTATTGTTGCGTTCTTGGTAAGCTGTGTGGCAGCAATGCTGTTTGGAGCCTTTAACGGTACTCTGGTAGCTTATTTTAAGATACAGCCTATGGTGGCAACCTTGATTTTATTTACCGCAGGTCGTTCGATTGCTGCGTGGATTAATAACAATGAGCTGCCTATTATCAGTGATCCCTCTTTTGCAGTTTTTGGAGGATTTATTCCGGGAATACCGATACCCACGCCCTTTTTCATTGCGGTGATCTGTATGATTATTATGGCTCTTGTACTGCGGTTTACCACATTGGGATTGTATACACAGTCGGTAGGAATCAATGAAAGCTCTTCCAGATTAAACGGGTTAAACCCCAATTTCATTAAATTTTTAAGCTTTGTTATTCTTGGATTATGCGTTGCCGTTGCAGGACTGATTAAGGTAAGCAGGGTTTCCTCCATTAACTATTCCGTTATTGCAAAGGATATTGAGATGGACGCCATTCTTGCGGTTGCACTGGGTGGCAATGCTTTAGGCGGCGGTAAATTTAATATGATGGCATCTATTTTAGGTGCTTATGTTATACAATTCCTTACCACCACCCTTTATAAGTTTAATGTTAAATCGGATGAGCTTCCCGCTTATAAGGCGGTTGTTGTAATTGTTCTGGTGGTATTAAGTGCACCGATTGTCAGAGAGTATCTTTCCGGTTTGGGCAAAAGGCTAAAAGCAAAATTAAGTGTAAAGGAGGTCGGTTAATATGTCATCATCAAAGAAAGCAACGGCAGAAAAGCTGAACCTGCGTGATCGATTTAAAAACATTACCGACACAAACCTGTTGCTTTTGATAACAATTGTGGTTTTCTTTGCCATGTACATAGGCGCAATGGTGTTTCAGGGAAAGGGCTTTTTAAGGGCACAGACCTTCTTTAATATATTAAATGCAAATGCATGCCTGATCATTTTGTCCTGTGGTTTAAGTCTTGTTATGATTACCGGCAGTATTGATATTTCCGTAGGGGGCGTTACCGCACTGGTAAGCATGTGCTGTGCGGTTTATCTGGACTTTCATAATGGAAACGTCTTTGTGGCCATATTAATTGCATTGGCAATTGGTCTTGGATTTGGTCTGGTACAGGGATTTTTGGTAGCCTATTTGGATATCCAGCCCTTTATTGTTACCCTGGCAGGTATGTTTTTTGCAAGAGGTATGACCACAATTGTCAATGCAAATCCCTTTAATGTGGGAAACGAGCAGTTTGTTGCGCTGAAGGAAACACGTATTATTGTGCCCGGCTTTGGTTATGAAAATAAATTGGGAGAGTATGTTAATGCATATATACAGATTGGTGTTATTGTAGCGCTTTTAACGGTTGCCATTTTGTTTTGTGTGCTTAGGTGGACAAAGCTTGGGCGTTCCTTCTATGCAGTGGGAGGAAATAAGCAAAGTGCACTTATGCTGGGAATTAATGTTAAAAGGACCAAATTCCTTGCCCACTTAATCTGTGGATTACTGGCCGGTATCGGTGGATTTGTTTATTTCATGTATGTGGGATCCGGTTCTCCTTCCCATGCAAGCGGCATGGAAATGAATGCAATTGCATCTTCAATCATAGGCGGCACCATGTTGACAGGTGGTGTAGGTAATATTATAGGAACCTTCTTTGGAGTGCTTTCCTTAAGCACGATACAGAACATAGTATCCTCTGCCGGATTTGGTGAAGCATGGTGGACGGGAATTACCATTGCAGCAATGCTGTGTCTGTTCCTGGTAGTCCAAAGTATTGTAATGTCACGTAAAAAGAGAGCTTAAGCTAAATAAGTAATTGATTTACGGATTCTTTAAAAAGAGGTAGCTGCACAATAAATGTGGTGACCTCTTTTTAAAGCATATATTGGTAACAATAAAAATGGCTGTTTATAAGGATGCAGGGAATGAAAAAGAAAGAAAATAAGGAGAAAAATACAAAAATAAGATTCAATCTTTTATCAATGTTAATTGTGTTTTGTCTGGTACCTTTGATATTATCAATTGGCATGATCAGTATATTATCTCTCTATATTATGAAAAGTAATTTGGAAAAGGGAGCGAAAGATACACTTTTTATTGTTGCAAATAATTTGGCAAGCTATTGTATGGAAAATGAAATCAATGCAATTAATGCAGCGGATTATTATAGTTATCTTGACAGCTTAAAAGAGCAGAATATTGAAATGGCCATTATCTTAGATGGTGTTCCCTGTGCTACTTCCATTAAAAATGAAAATGATTACAGAATTCGGGAAATAGAGTTTAAAAAAGATATCATGGCAGATAAAGAAGAGCTGGAAAATGGATATTATGATGAGGTGATCATTGATGGCAGATTATACTGTGCTTATTATATGCCCATTAAGGCAGATAATGAAATAATCGGAATGGCATTTGCAGGTGAGCTTCAGGATTATGTGACGGGAGCAATAAATCTTGCTATGTACAATTTTGTTTATGTAGCAATCGTTTTGGTTGTTATATTCACAATTATAGCATTAATTTTTAGTAAGAAGCTTTCAAAGTCATTTCATATTATAGGTGAAAAGGTAAATGCCTTATCGGAAGGTATTTTAAGTAAACAAAAAAAATATACAAGCTCTATTAAGGAAATGAATACTCTTTTATTGGAAACGGAATTTATGCAGCAAAACCTGTCTGAAACGATAGGAAAAGTAAAAGATGTTTCACAGGGACTGGTGGGAAATATTGGAGGCGTTACTAAATTAAGTGAAAGCACTACTGAAAGGGCAAATCAAATTACGTCTGTAATGGATAAGCTGACGGCGTCGACGATAGGAATGGCGGGACATGTGCAGGATATTAATGAGCAAATGCAGGAAATCGGAAACTGTGTCAATGATATATCTGAAAATGTTGAATGTTTATCCGGCAGTTCTGAAAATATTTTGCAGACAAATAATGAAGCAAAAATAAATATGAATACCATTATGGACAGCAGTGAGAAATCGGTAAAAGCTGTAAATGATATAACGGAACAAATAAGGCAGACGAATACATCCATTACGGAGGTTGATAAGGCGGTAGAATTAATTCTTAATATTTCACGGCAAACCAATCTCTTAAGCTTAAATGCTTCTATCGAGGCGGCAAGGGCAGGGGAGCATGGTAAGGGCTTTGCAGTCGTGGCAGAGGAAATAAGAAACTTGTCAGAGCAAAGTGCTGAAGGTGCTGAAATGATCAAAAATCTGGCTAAGGAAATTGTTGAAAAATCTCAAAAATCCGTAGGACTGGTAGATAGGGTACATTCCTTCATATTATTGGAGCAGGAAAATGTATCAAAAACCCAGAAAAAATATGAGGAGCTTAGCAGAGACATTAATCAATCCGTTAATGAGATAAGGTCTATTGCAGAAAAAACAGATCATTTAACAGGCTATAAGGAAAGAGTGATTGAAAATGTCAGGTCCCTAAGTACTATCAGCAGGGAAAACGCTGCAAGCAGCGAGGAAGTGAGTGCTAATATAAGTGAAATTATATCTGAAGTACAATCAGTAAATGTAAATTGTAAGGAAATGAATGTTATGGCCGGAGAATTGCAAAAATCGGTATCTTATTTCCGAAACTAACAGGTTAAGGTAATATATAGTAAACGTAACCCATAGGGTGAAAGGAAAACATGGTGAAGAAATCATTAGCAATTACAATTATATTAACATTATGTATCATGGCAATGGGCTGCGGCAGCAGTATATCATCTACAGATAAATCCGCGGAAGCAGAAAAAGCAGGTTTGAATGATTATATAGTGGTAGGCTTTTCACAGCTTGGCGCAGAATCTGACTGGCGAAGCGCAAATACGGAGTCCATGAAAACTACCTTTACCGAAGCAAACGGATATAAACTGATTTTTGAGGACGGACAGCAAAAACAGGCAAACCAAATTATGGCTATCCGGACCTTTATTCAGCAGGAGGTTGACTATATAGTTCTTGCGCCTGTTACAGAGACAGGCTGGGATACGGTTCTTCAGGAGGCCAAGGATGCGGGGATTCCTGTTATTATTGTAGATCGTATGGTGGATGTGGAAGATGAGAGTTTATTCACCTGTTGGGTCGGATCGGATTTTGAGTTGGAAAGCAAAAAGGCGGTAGAGTGGTTAAATCAATATACGAGGGCAAAGGGAATTGTTCCCTCGGATATTCATATTGTAAATATACAGGGAAATATCGGCGCTTCTGCGCAGATCGGACGTACAAAAGGCCTTGCAAGGGCGGCGGAGACTAATGGCTGGGATCTTATGGCGGAGGTGCCCGGCGATTTTACGCAGGCAAAGGGAAGGGAGGTTATGGAATCCTTTCTCAGGCAGTATGATAATATAAACGTTGTTTATTGTGAAAATGATAATGAAGCTTTTGGCGCTATAGAAGCAATAGAAGCTGCAGGCAAAAAGGTTGGATCGGATATTGCCGGCGGTGAAATTATGGTCATATCCTTTGACGGCGTTAATCAGGAAGCCATAAATTATGTTTTGAATGATAAAATCACATGTATTGCCGAATGCAATCCTCTGCAAGGACCCCGGGTTCAGGCTGTTATAGAATTATTGGAAGCAGGCAAAGCGCCGGATAAGTTTTCCTATGTTGATGAAGAAATTTTCAGTGCGGACGATACTGTTAAAGAAATAACGGTGGACGGAACGAACTATAAGGTAAAAATTATAACTCAGGCGGAATTAGATTAAAAAATCCAGGCTGTTTCAATGAAACTTTATCTTGACATTTATGGAGATATCGATTATATTACTAAGAATAACAAGGGTGTTTGGCAAAGAAAGCTAAGCATCCCTTTTTGTATTTCATAAGAATATAGGAATGAAAAGAAACAATGACGTTTCACGTACAACAGGCGTTGAAGCGTCATTTTTATTTTATATGGACAATGAGCCAAACGGAAAAGGAGATGATACCCTATGATTAAGCTGGAACACATCAATAAATATTTTGGAGAGCTGCATGTGCTGAAGGATGTAAATCTTGAGGTGCAGGAAGGGGAAAAGCTGGTTATCATCGGACCGTCCGGTTCCGGAAAATCAACCACGGTTCGCTGCATGAATTTTCTTGAAGAGCCAACCAGCGGTCATGTCTTTATTGACGGGCAGGAGCTGACCAGTAAAAACAAGACAAAGCTGGTTCGCAGTACTACGTCCATGGTATTTCAGCAGTTTAATCTTTATCCTCATATGACCGTATTAAAGAATTTAACATTGGCGCCTATGAAGCTTCATCATAAAAGCAAAAAGGAAGCGGAAGAGCTTGCCTATCATTATCTTGATATTGTAGGACTCAGGGATAAAGCTCATGTTTATCCCACCACGTTATCCGGCGGGCAGCAGCAGCGTATTGCAATTGCAAGAGCGCTTTGTGCGCAGACGAAAATTATTTTATTTGATGAACCGACATCAGCCCTTGATCCGGAAACCATTCAGGAGGTTCTGGATGTCATGATTAAGCTGGCAAAGGAAAACATTACCATGGTAGTGGTTACCCATGAGATGGGATTTGCCAGACAGGTGGCGGACAGGGTAGTGTTCATGGCAGACGGACAGATCATTGAGGAGGGAACGCCGGAGCATTTCTTTACCAATCCTCAAAATGAAAGAGTGAAGCAGTTCCTTGGCAAGATTATCCGCTGACAAATAAGAAATGAAAAGCAGATATCAGACGGAGCGGACGGTAAAAGCCTCCGGTCTGTTTGAAATAAATTTTAGGAGGAGAAATATTATGAAAAAATTAAACAAATGGCTGGCACTGGGATTATCCTTTGCAATGGCAATGATGCTGTTTACGGGCTGCGGCAGTTCGCCGGCGCAGGATGATGCTTCCGCGGAGGATACAGCAGTGTCGGCAGAAACCGATGACACAGCAGCTGACGAGGCAGCAGTGGAGGAGGAAGGAACCGAGGATACTGCAGAAGGCGGTGAAACAGAGGTTTCCGAGGATGTGCAGGCAATTATTGACAGAGGTGTTCTCAGAGTCGGTGTTAAGAATGCGGTTGTGGGATTTGGTTATGAGGATCCTTTGACAGGTGAATACAGCGGATTGGAAATTTCTCTGGCAGAAAAAATTGCGGAGTATCTGGGTGTAGATGTTGAATTTACAGCGGTTACGGCAGCTACAAGAACAGAGCTTCTTGATTCCGGTGATATTGACTGTGTATTGGCAACCTTTACCATTACTGACGAAAGAAAGGAAAGCTGGGATTTTACGACACCTTATTTTACGGATCATGTAACTGTATTAGTTGAAAATTCCAGTGGCATCACCAATCTGGAAGGTCTTGTAGATAAGAAGGTCGGCGTTTCTTCCGGTTCAACCTCTGCAAAATCACTGGTAGAAGCCATGATTGAAGCAGGACTTATTCCAGCTGACAATTACAATGTGGAAACATTTGATCCGGCATTATGGACCGAGGGCGTGTCCTTCCAGCAGTATGACGATTATCCGACTATTTCAACAGGACTCAGTGCAGGTGAGGTAGATGCATTCTGCGTTGATAAATCCATTCTTGCTATTTATAATACTGAAACACGTTCTTATATTGAGGAGGAATTTGCACCTCAGGAGTACGGTATAGCAACGAAGAAAGGTTCAGGTTTTTCCGCTGTTACAGAGGAGCTGATACAGGGATGGCTGTCTGACGGTACAATTGATGGATTGATTGCAGAAAACGGATTAGATTAATTTAAGATTATTAAGGTAAGTCATAAAAGAGTAATGGAGGAAACAGAATGTCTGGTATTTTTTCAAGAGATGCATGGCTGAAGGTCTGGACATACCGGGGAACCTTTGTGTTGGGACTTTTAAATACGGTGGAAACGGCGCTTGTTGGAGTGCTGCTTTCCCTGGTAATCGGAATTGTCCTGGGACTGATGGCCACAAGCAGAAAAAAATCATTAAAGACAATCAGCCGTGTTTATGTGGAATTAATACAGAATACGCCGTTGCTTTTGCAGATCTGTTTCCTCTATTATGCTCTGGCATTTGCCGGACATAGCCTGGGAATTTTGGTTACAGGTATTATATCTCTGGGCATTTACCACGGAGCTTATATGGCGGAGGTATTTCGTGCAGGAATTGAAGCGATTCCCAAGGGTCAGTTTGAGGCGGCAGAGTCTCAGGGATTTGGATATATGGGCAAGATGTTTTATATTATTCTTCCACAAAGCATTAAGATCATTTTGCCGCCAATGGTAAATCAGGTAGTGAACCTGATCAAAAATACATCCTGCCTTTATATTATCGGCGGTGCCGATCTGATTTCATTAACCTACAGCTTTGTAACGGGAGCAATTACAGGAGGTGCCTATGCACCGGCCTATTTGGTAAGCGGAATGCTGTTCTTTGTTATTTGTTATCCTCTCTCCAAGCTTGCAAGCGTGTGGGAAGAAAATTTAAAAAAGCGTGACCAGCGAGTGAATATAATGGTATCCCGCGGAAGAGGAAAGAAGGTGGCATAAGCATGAATAATTGGATGGCAAGTCTGTCAATTTTACAGAACGGAAGTATATGGGTTTATATTTTAAAAGGTGTACTTTTTACTTTGATTATTTCAATTATTGCTGTTGTCATCGGTATCCTGTGGGGATCGGTGCTTGCGCTGGTAAGGAATTATTGCACAAAACCGAAAAACCGCATTTTTAAATGGCTGGCCACATTTTATATTGAAATATTCAGAAATACGCCGTTACTGCTTTGGATTTTTATCTGCCTGGTATTTTGTCCTTGTCCGGGCTTTTTTGAGAGGAAGATGTTCGGACTTACATCCGTGGAGACGAAACTTCTTTTTAAAGCAGCGGTGGCATTAATTTTATTTACATCCTCGGTTATTGCCGAAATTGTAAGAGGAGGACTGAATTCCGTCTCAAAGGGGCAGTTCGAAGCAGGGCATTCACAGGGCTTTAGCACCGTTCAGATTATGATTTACATTGTTCTGCCTCAGGCATACAAAAATGTAATTCCTACCTTATTAAGTCAGGTAATTACCACTATCAAGGATTCCTCCTATCTTGCCAATGTGGCAACCATAGAATTGATGGCGCGGGTGAAAAAGGTTTTAAGCTCGGCCAATATGTACAATGGAACGGGAACCATTAATGTTTCGGATGTTTTTGTTTTGTTTGGCTGTGCAATGATTATTTACTTTATTATTAATTATTCCCTATCCTGTGTGGTGAGATATTTGCAGAAGAAAAACAAGAGAACGCCCAGAATAGCAGTTGCGGAGTAACAGCCAGAGCAGTATGAAATTTAGGAAGAGGAAATGTTGGGACAGGAGAGCTTTATGGAACAGTATGTTGTAACAATATCAAGGCAATTTGGAAGTATGGGAAGAAGCATTGCCGAATGTATGTCGAAAAAGCTGGGAATTGATTATTTGGACCGTGATATTGTAGCGGAAACGGCAAAGCGAATGGGGCATCCGGTATCGACGATCAGTGATGCGGAAGAAAATACAAAATCCTTTTTCTTAAGAAAAAAGTATCCCTTTAACATGGGAATTTACAGCATTACCGATGAGATATTTTGTGTGGAGAAAAATATTATCCGGGACATGGCGGCAAAGGAATCCTGTATCATTGTAGGAAGATGTGCGGACAGTATTTTGCAGGATTACCCCAATCATTTGAGTGTTTATGTCTATGCGCCTTACGAAGCAAGGCTTCATAATTGCACACATGAGTTAATGATGGAAGAAAAAACGGCCATTAAAATGATGAAAGAAGTGGATACTGCCAGAAGTAATTACCAAAGAAAATATTGTCCTGAGGTCAATTCTGTATTTGATCATAAGGATCTGATGATAGACAGCAGTAAATTTGGAGTACAGGGGACAGCCGATGTTTTGGTCGGCATTATACGGGAAAAATGGGGAAAACAGTAAAAAGAACATTACCGCCTATCGGTATGCGAATTGTCAAATCTGCGGCGGCTATTGCTATTTGTTACCTGATATTCTTTCTCCGGGGAAATAACGGAATTGTGTTTTATTCTCAATTGGCGGCACTTTGGTGCATCCAGGTGTATATTTCCAACAGCAGGAAAAACGCAGTCCAGCGTTTTATCGGAACGATTATCGGGGCAGCCTACGGGCTGATATTTTTATTGATAAAAAGAAAAATGAATTTTTCTGCCGGAAGAAACGAGGTAATCAGCGCCCTTGTAATCTCCGGCATGATTATTGTGGTTTTATATACAACGGTATTGATTAAAAAAAAGCAGGCATCTTACTTTTCCTGTGTGGTTTTCTTAAGTATTGTAGTTAATCATGTATCAGACAGTAATCCTTATCTGTTTGTTTGGAACCGTTTTTTGGATACAGTAATCGGTATTGCCGTTGGAATCGGCGTAAACTGCTTTTCTTTGCCGAAAGATAAGCAAAAGGATATTCTGTTTATTTCAGGATTGGATGATACTCTGCTTCATAAAGAGGATAATCTAAGTGATTACAGCAAGGTAGAGCTTAACAGAATGCTGGATGAGGGCGTTCAGTTTACAATTTCCACCATGCGTACCCCGGCATCTCTTATGAAGCCTATGAGTGATATCCGTCTTAAGCTTCCGGTAATTGCAATGGATGGAGCGGTACTTTACGACATTCAGGAAAATATATATTTAAGAACCTATGTTATTTCCAATACCATGTCAAAGGAAATTCTTGGCCTGGTTCATAAGCAGGGATTGGAATGCTTTGTAAATGTGATTATCGATGATATGCTGGTAATCTATTATAGGGAAACACAGGATAAGGTACATAATCAGTTAATTAAAGAGATGCGTAAATCTCCTTATAGGAATTATGTAAAAAGTGAATCCTTGAATTCAGAGGATGTGGTTTATTTTATGCTGCTTTATCCTAAGGAAATGATAGAAGATTTTTATCAGGTACTAAAGGTAAATAAATTTACGGATAAGCTTAAGGTACTAAAATATGATTCGGCAGATTATCCGGGATATGCTTATATCAAAATTTACAATAGAAATGCAACCAGAGAAAATATGAGCTGGTACTTAAAGGATATATTAAGACTTGATAAAACGGTTACCTTTGGAAGTATCGAAGGACGTTATGATGTGGTAATTGCTCCGGGAGATACGAATAAGGTGGTACATGAGCTGAAAAAGCGGTATGAGCCTGTAAAGAAATGGTGGAAATGATATACATAGGTTTTATTGCATTTTGAACTTTCATCATGTATGATAAAAAAGGAATTAGATAATCTTTTAGCATACAGGTGGGAAAATATTGTGGGTAAAGCAATGTCAAAATCCGGATCGGGAAGTGCATTTAAACGGATAGCGGATTTTATAGGCAAGGACGTAAAAGCGCAAAATGAGTCGAAAAAGCTGATAGTTGTTATCAGATTAATACTTATTTCTGTTATTATTTATTTTTCAATTAATGGGTTATTTTGTATTCCGGAATGGAATTTGATAGCCATATTATTTTATGGTATCTTTTTTGCTGTTTTTGCAGGATTGTTTGCCATATCTTATTTTTGCAAATCTTTAGTCACCTTATGGATGTTTAATGCAGGGATGATAGTCTGGATATGTTCCATTGTTTATTTTTTTGGATGGAATATAGGAGTTCAGCATTTTATAATGGTGCTGTTAATCTTATATTTCTTTTCCAGTTATAAACAGTATGCGGGAAAGGTTTTGTATGCGGTCTTTCTGTGTGTTCTTCGTATTTTTCTCTTTTATATTTATCATTATAAGGAACCCTTGTGGCCTTTGTCTTCCGTGCAGGAGAACGCATTGCAGATTATAAATACGATCACAATTTTCTGGTGTATTTCGGTGATAGCTTTTATTTTCAGTAATGACAGTCAGGAGCTTGAAAGTAAACTGGTAGAGTATAACAGTCAGTTGGAAAAGCAGGCAAATACGGATGCGCTTACGGGATTATATAATAGAAGAAAAGCTCTGGAATATGTAAGGCATCTTATGGATAACCAAACAGGTTATATGGGATTTAGTCTTTGTATATGTGATATAGATTTTTTTAAGAGAGTAAATGACGAGCATGGACACGATTTTGGTGATGAGGTACTAAAGAGTATTTCAAGGATTCTTATGGAGGAAATGGAGGAGCGGATTTTTGTTGCCAGATGGGGAGGAGAAGAATTTCTTTTACTGTTTCCTGAATGTAACGGTGATGATGCATTTATCAAGCTTGAGGACATACGAAGGAGAATTAAGGAGATGAAAATCCGAAAGGATGATGTTGAGATAGGCGTAACCATGACATTTGGTCTGGCGGAATATGATTTTAACAATGATTTGACGGCAATTCTTAAGGAAGCGGACGAGAAGCTCTATCAGGGAAAAGAACAGGGAAGGGATAGAATTATTTATTAAAAGGTAGGTTTTTATGCTGCATATTAAATCTCTGGATGAAGGACTTGATGTTTTTAAGGCATTAGGTTCGGAGGTCAGAATAGAAATCATAAAGATTTTATTACAAAATGAAGGAATGAATATGAATGAGCTTGCCGGCAGGCTAAATATTACAAACGGTGCGCTGACAGGCCATATTAAAAAGCTGGAGGACTGCGGTTTGATTACGGTGGCCAGCGAATCGGCAGGACACGGAAATCAAAAGAAATGCTCCGTGCATTTGGATAAGATATTAATTGAACTGGATGCACAGCAGCCCAAAAATGTGTATCAGACGGATATTAAGGTAGGGCATTTTTCCGATTATTCGGTGTATCCCACATGCGGACTGGCTTCTAATACCGCTATTATAGGAGAAGTGGATGATGCCCGTTACTTTGCTCATCCTGACAAGTATTATGCGGATATTCTTTGGTTTACAAAGGGCTACGTGGAGTACGCTATTCCCAACTTTATTCCCTTTGGGCAGAAGATAGACCAGATTACAATCTCTCTGGAAATCGGTTCCGAGGCTCCCGGGAGCAACGATGAATGGCCGTCGGATATTTCATTTTTAATTAACAATAAAAAGATCGCCATGTGGACAAGCCCCGGAGATTTTGGCAGTGTGAGAGGCTTTTTTACACCGGATTGGTGGTACCAAAACTGGAATCAATATGGCTTATTAAAGATTCTGGTGATCAATGATAAAGGAACCTTTATTGATGGTCTGCAGGTATCGGAGGTATCGATGAAGGATTTTAACTTTGATTACCGCAGTACCATTAAGCTGAAACTGGAGGTAGAGGAAACTGCCCGGCATGTAGGCGGTTTAACAATATTCGGAAGAAATTTCGGCAATTACAATCAGGATATTTCCGTATGTATTAATTACAGCCCTATTACAGAGGGTGACTAAGCAAAAAGGAAGTGTTTACATTGAATCAGGAAGAAAAGTTTATACAGATGACTACAACGCCAATTCCAAATCTGATTTGTTCATTGGCGGTTCCAACCATTATCAGTATGCTGGTCACATCCTTTTACAATATGGTGGACACCTTTTTCGTAGGAAAGCTTGATACCCAGTCTACAGCGGCAGTGGGTATCGTTTTTTCGGTTATGGCGATTATTCAGGCAATCGGTTTCTTTTTCGGTCACGGATCGGGAAATTACATATCCAGAAAGTTGGGAAGTAAGGAGCTTGATGAAGCGGAAACTATGGCGGCGGACGGGTTTGTTCTGGCAATCTGCAGCGGGGTGGTTATTGCCGTATTAGGGCTTATTTTTTTAAACCCGCTCTCATTGGCGCTTGGATCAACACCTACGATTCTTCCTTATACGAAACAGTATCTTGGAGTTATTTTGATTGGAGCGCCTTTTATGACCTCCTCTCTTGTGTTGAATAATCAGCTGCGGTTTCAGGGACGGGCTTCCTTCGCAATGATAGGAATTGTAATCGGAGCGGTGCTTAATATTATTTTAGACCCTCTGCTTATTTTTGTGTTTGATTTGGGTGTTTCGGGGGCAGCGATTGCTACGGTATTCAGCCAGTTTTGCAGTTTTCTGTTATTGATTTTGATGAGCAGGAAGAGCGGGAGTATTGTAATAAGGATGAAGAATGTGAAGATTAATCTTCATTTCATTACAGAGATTATCCGAGGAGGAATCCCCTCTCTTTGCAGGCAGGGACTTGCAAGTATTGCCTCTATTTGTTTGAACCATGCGGCAGGAGGCTACGGGGATGCGGCAATTGCGGGAATGTCCATCGTTACCAGGATATCCATGTTTGCCAATTCCGCTTTGATTGGTTTCGGACAGGGCTTTCAGCCGGTATGCGGATTTAATTACGGTGCAAAGCTGTATAAGAGAGTGCGGGAGGGCTTTTATTTTTGTGTAAAATATGCCTTTGTTTTCCTTGTGGTGGTGTCGGCTTTGTGCGGAGTGTTTGCACCGAAGCTGGTATCGCTTTTTAGAAAAGAAGATTTGGAGGTTATTTCTGTCGGAACGGCAGCCCTTCGCTTCCAATGCTTTACCTTTCCTTTAAGCGCATGGATCGTAATGAGCAACATGATGCTGCAATCCATAGGAAAGGCAGTGAAGGCATCTGTGGTAGCGGCGGCAAGACAGGGAATTTTCTTTATTCCCCTGATATTGATTTTGCCTCATTTCCTTGGTCTGACAGGGGTGGAAATCTGCCAGACCGTTTCGGATGTGTGTACGCTTGTCTTATCCGTTCCGCTTACATTAAGCGTGCTAAAGGAAATGGCAAGGGATTCATAAGTCATAAATATAGGATACTATCCACTTTTGAAAATCTTCATGTTGATTATAGTAATTGCTATAGAAATGGTATGCAGTCTGTCGGGAAAAGTTTATTTTTCTGACAGATTGTTTTTTAGGAAGACAGCCTCCTTCTGCGGGGGTGGGGTTTTCATCCCAATCATAACTGTCCTTGACCAGCCGGGAGGCATAAATGGCAAACCATCTGTTTTCAGCGACTGCATCACCATAGCCCAGTTCATCTGCCATTCCCAAAATTGCCGGTGCTGCGTCTGCAGACAGATTGCGCAGATAGTAAAAATCAGTGTAGCCTCTGTAGGAAAGATCACCTTCGGTATCATCTTTGCTCTCATTCGTCGTCTTAGCATAAGCATGAGACAGATTATAATGTGCAATCCAATAGTCCGGATGGACAAAGGAAAAGAGAATATACATGACTGTGACAGTGACAATACAATATTTTACAAGAGGAAAATCCTCACGGAAAATCATGATCAGTGTACCGCTGATTAAGAGGAAAATCACGCAAAGTCCCCACAGAACCAAAAACCGCAAAAAGGTTAAATAATAAACATTGATATAAAGGAGCATACGGTAGGCGCTGGATGCAATCATAATGTAGGTACACAGAGAAATAAATACCAGTAAGCCCTTAAGAACAGAGCTTTTGCGGAAGCGTTTGATACAGACCAGCACCAGTGCCAGATTAATCAGGCATACAAACACCAGTTGAAAAAAGCCTTCTCTGGCATATTGTGCATAGGTATAGTCTTCCGGCAGAGTACCCAGCCCTCCAAACAGGTAGACAATCTGGATAAAACAAAATATCAGATATACCAATGAAATAATTCCTGTAAAGGTGATCCCGATGATAGGCTCTGCACATCTCTTATCGGCAACCTCCTCCTTAATATTGTGCGTAGAAAGGCGACACATAATACAATACGAAGCAAAAAAAGCAAAGAGAAACAATGCGATGATGCCCCAGATACTTCCTGTAAAAATATATTCTAGCATATCACCCAGTAAAAGATCGAAAATATTTGAAAATACAGCATCTGCGCTGCAAAGAAGCAGTAATATGATAAGCAGCAGCGGCAGGGCAATCAAAATTCCAAAGAAAATATATTTTATTTTGCCATTTGTTTTGTTGGAGCTCTTTGTCCGGCTTTTTAAGTAATCTGCAAAATCGGTAAAAGGTCTGAAGATAAAGGCAACACTGGTGCAGGTAACATTTATAATGGATCTGAAATATTTGGAAATATCCCATTTTTGATCCTGATAAAGATTGTGTAATACCATATAAAAAAACAGCAGGAAGATTCCCAGTTTATTGAAAAACAGCAGCACCCAGCTGTCAGTAAAGCAGGTAGATATACCCAGCAGCGCTAAACTAACGGTGAGAAAGACGGAGAATTTTTTGGCGGCTGTCCCTGACCTTTTCAAGTATAAGAAGAAAAACAAGCAGGTTCCGCCTACGAAAAAAGGGTAGGTAATCCCCGAACTGTTTTTATATAAAAAGAAGGTATATAAAACAGCATAAATGAGACTTCCAATTCCCATAAATTTAAATAAGGGGTTTACAGGTTTGTCCGGTTCCGGTTCATAGATATCATTTTTTATTTCTGCAGGTTCCATAATAATGCCTCCTTTATGAATTAATTTCAGTGTACTTCAATTTCCATTACATCGTCTTCGTCTTCCACATATTCCAGAAGGTCTCCCGGCTGGCAATGTAGTGCTTTACAGATGGCATCTAAGGTTGAGAGCCGGACAGCCTTTGCTTTGTTGTTTTTAAGGATGGAAAGGTTAGCCAGGGTAATATCCACCTCGTTTGCAAGCTCGGTTAATCCCTTCTTCTGCTTAGCCATTTCCACATCAAGATTTATTTTAATCGCCATGGCAGCCTCCTATATCGTCAAATCATTTTCTTCTTTGTAAGTGACAGCTCTGTCAAAAACCCGGGAAAGTACCTTGCTGAACAGACCTGCTATTACAAAAACCAAAATAACAATTAAAACGGCAGGGGTAAGATAGAGAAAAAGACGGCAGCAGGTAATCAGTGCAATGCCAAAGCTGTAGGTTCCCATTTTTGTAAGACTGATCACATTTTCACGGATAAAGCAGTTATCCGCAAGAACGGATTTAAACATTTTTCGTAATTCCTGAAGGATCAGTATTGCGAGCAGGCCGGAAAGCATAAAAATAATGCTCAGCCACAGAATGTTTTCTGCAAAGTAGCTGTTATAGTTTCCGTACAGCTTAATGATTGCAGGAACAAGGATGGTGACAATGATTCCGGCATAATACATAAAATCCAGCAGTATCTTAGTAAGAGAAGTTAATTTACTGTTCATGTTAAGACCTCCAAAATCTATATCTGTAAATGCAATATATCATTGTATAAAATGAATGTCAATAAAAATTTATTGATATTCAATAAATTATTTTTGAATTTCGATAAAAATAACTTATAAATAAAAATTTAGAGTTTTTTTGGAAAAATATTATCGGAATAGGGCGGAAATTATGTTAAACTGATAATACGGTATTAACACGGACAATGAAGTATAGAAAGGCATTTGATATTATTGAAGCTTAATCGATCAAAGTTAAAAGAGAAATTTTACGAAACAATCAAAGCAGTTTTTCCCATTCTGGCAATTGTATTATTGCTGTGCTTTACAATTGCACCTATTCCGCCCAGTATTTTGATGGCATTTTTGATAGGTGCGGTTTTATTAATTGTGGGAATGCTGCTTTTTAATGTTGGCGTGGAATTATCCATGACTCCCATGGGAGAAAGAGTGGGAACGATTATGACCAGATCGAAAAAGCTTTGGGTCATTGTTCTGATCAGCTTTATTATGGGATTTATCATTACCATTTCAGAGCCGGATCTGCAGGTTTTAGCACAGCAGGTTCCCTCAGTGCCCAATCTGGTATTGATATTGGCTGTGGCAGCAGGGGTAGGCGTTTTTCTGGTAGGAGCGCTGCTTCGTATGCTATTTGGTATTCCGCTGTCACATTTACTGGTTTTCTTTTATCTGATTGTTTTTGGATTGACCTTTCTGGTACCCAAGGATTTTCTGGCTATAGCATTTGATTCGGGCGGTGTAACGACAGGCCCTATGACAGTACCTTTTATCATGGCGTTTGGTATTGGTATTGCATCTATTCGAAGCGACAGACATGCGTCGGATGACAGCTTCGGTTTGGTTTCCTTATGTTCCATAGGACCTATACTTGCGGTTCTTATATTGGGAATGATTTATAATCCGCAGCAAACCGAACAGGTATCGGAAGCAATTCCCATGGTTGATAATACGGTGGAGCTATGGGCGCTTTTTTCGGAAGGCTTTCCGGAGTACATACGGGAGATGGCAGTCTCTCTTCTTCCGATTGTCGTATTCTTTGGGATTTTTCAGTTGATTTCCCGGGATATTAATAAGAAGGCATTGATTAAGATAGGAATAGGTCTGGTATATACATATGTAGGTCTGGTATTGTTTTTGACAGGAGTTAATGTAGGGTTTATGCCAGCCGGAAATTATTTGGGACAGACCATAGCGGGACTTTCCTATGCATGGATTATTATTCCTATCGGTATGGTTATCGGTTATTTTATTGTATTGGCGGAACCGGCGGTTTTCGTACTCACAAGACAGGTAGAGGAGATGACGTCGGGGGCAGTTTCAGCAAAAGCTATGGGCCTTAGCTTATCCATAGGTGTGTCTATATCTGTAGGGCTTGCCATGGTAAGAGTACTTACCGGAATCTCCATTTTGTGGCTGTTAATTCCCGGATATGCCATTGCACTTATATTAACCTTCTTCGTACCTAAGATATTTACAGCCATTGCGTTTGACTCCGGCGGAGTGGCATCCGGTCCTATGACAGCTACCTTTTTGCTGCCTTTTGCAATGGGAGCCTGCGAAGCGCTTGGAGGAAATATTATTACGGATGCCTTTGGAATTGTGGCAATGGTTGCTATGACCCCGCTTATTACCATTCAAATTATGGGAATGGTATTTAAGCTGAAGGAAAGCAGCAGACGGAAGGGAGTATCCAGACAAAAAGGTCAGGTTTCTCTGGAGGTATTCGGAGATATGGAAATTATCGAACTGTAAAGGCGGGACAGTGTTATGGGAAAATTATATTTTATGACCACCATTGTTGACAGAAAAGATGCGGGAAAATATTCGGAGCTGTATAAGGACAGCGGACAGCATGTAACCTTTGTTACGCTTGGGTTTGGAACTGCTGCCAGCGACATCTTGAATTATCTGGGACTGGAAAATACGGAAAAGGCGGTTATTTTTTCTGTTCTGGAGGAGGATGCGTGGCAGGAGATCAAGAAACAGCTTCAAAGAAAGCTTAAAATTGATGCACCCGGAGGGGGAATTGCTTTTATCATTCCCTTAAGCAGTATAGGCGGTAAGAAGCCGCTCCGGTTTCTTTTGGAACGTGAGGATTATCAAAAAGAGGAGGAGTCAACTTTGAAGGATACATCACATGAATTGATTGTTGTTATTGCTGATCAGGGAAATATAGAAATGATAATGGACGCAGCAAGGGGAGCGGGAGCTTATGGAGGAACTGTAATTCATGCCAAGGGAACCGGCATGGAGCAGGCAGAAAAGTTCATGGGTGTGTCTCTTGCGGCAGAAAAGGAAATGATATTTATTGTTGCCAGGACAGAGCAGAAAAACAGTATTATGCAGGCAATCATGGAAAAGGCCGGGCTAAATACCCGGGCCAAATCCATAGTTTTCTCACTTCCTGTAACGGATACAGCCGGACTCAGATTAATCGAGGATTGATAATCCTATAGGGCAATGGTCCGAGCCAAAAATATCCTTATAGATAACGGCATCCTTAAGGGAAGGATTTAAAGACTGTGATACCAAAAAGTAGTCGATACGCCATCCTGCATTCTTTTCTCTTGCATGAAAGCGGTAGGACCACCAGGAATAAGCTCCTTCCAGATCAGGATAAAAATATCGGAAGGTATCGGTAAAGCCTGCTTCGGTGAGAGCAGTAAATTTCGCTCTTTCTTCATCAGTAAACCCTGCGTTTCTGCGGTTGGTTTTTGGGTTTTTCAGATCGATTTCCCTGTGTGCCACATTCAGATCGCCGCATACGATTACAGGCTTATTCTGTTCCAGCTTTTTTAAGTATACCAAAAAGTCATCCTCCCATTCCATACGGTAGTCTAATCTTTTCAGCTCATCCTGGGAATTGGGCGTATAAACGGTTATCATATAAAATTTTTCGAATTCCAAGGTAATGACACGGCCCTCGTGGTCGTGTTTTTCTATTCCCATGCCCATGGAAACGGATAAGGGCTTTTCCTTTGTAAAAACAGCGGTGCCTGAATATCCTTTCTTTTCCGCATAGTTCCAATATTGATAATAGCCGGGAAGCTCCAGATTAATTTGTCCTTCGGAAAGCTTGGTTTCCTGCAGGCAAAAGATGTCGGCATCCGCATCCTCAAAAAAATCCATAAAGCCCTTTTGGGCGCAGGCACGCAATCCGTTAACATTCCAAGAAATTAATTTTTTCATATAGGTTGTCCTTTCATATGGTTTGATATATAGTAAAAACTATAAAATTGCTTAGTTTAAAATTTAAGGAGAAAAGTTACAGGCATGAATGATATCATATCAATTGATTTGTTATGGCAGCAGCTAACGGAGCACCAGAACGAAACCTTTTATACCATGAAAAAGCTTCCCTTCAGCTATGTTGTAAAGGGCGGAGAAATTTTTGTGGACAGACGTTCAAAGTCCATCACCAAAGCCACCTTTCAGCAGGCCTTAGACCGGCTTGCCCAAAATCCCGGCAGTATTACAGGTCCCAAAGCACTTAATGTATTTGGCGCACCATATATCTGGGCGTTATTAAAAGCATTTGAGGTTGTGTAGCCTAATCATCATAGATATCTACCTTAATAACATCCTCATAGGGCTTAATCAATTCGTTTATGATTTCGTCTGCCAGAGTGCACATATCATTGATATTTTCCATGTAATTATCTTTATTAATCTGATGGGTTCCATTAATCAGACTGTCACATATATAGTGATTAATATCCGGTGAAAAATGCAGAATATCCATATAATTTTCTAAATTGGTAATAACTTCCCGGTCATTTTGAAAATAGTAAAGCTTTACATTTTCAAAGGTAAGCAATGTTTCCATTGCCCTTTGCAGGTTGTAAAGATAGGCTTGAGTATCACCCTCCCTGTAGATATTGTCCCACCATATCATGGAATAGGGCGGAATAAAAATATAAAATTCTGTTTCGGGATGTGCTTTTATGCGCGAGGTCAAAAGCGCTAAATTGGCATTCAGCAAATCCTCGTAATAATTTTCCGGCTTCATCTCATCTATAGAGGGCTTTCGAATATAAAGGCCCAGTACCATATCAGAGTTAAACTCCTTCCATTGCGCCCAGTTATAGGAATTGTTTTCATCATAGTCGCCTATGGCAGAGTTGGCAATCAGATAAGGGATTTTTTTCATGAGGACATCCTTGTTCAGCCAGTATTCCACGTCATTTAAATAATTATCATCATACAAATACATAGGGCAGCCGGTAAGTGCATAGGTGGTTTCCGGCTCTGCCGCTAAAGCAGAAGGATCAAGGTTGTAAAACACGTACTTTAAATCCTGATGCTCAAAGGCTATATCCAACAGATAGCACAGATCTGCAGTAGCGCCATAGGAACGGATAGCCTTGATCGACTGACAGTCAAAGCCCTGGTCAAACCATCCATTATTGTAGTTTTCAGCTACGGAGGAGCCGGCTATTACGCTGTCATAATCAAAGTTCTTAAGGGAGCCCACACATTGGTATTCCTTATCGGTAAGGACTGCCTTAAGCCCCGGAAGCGGTTTGTGATATTGAAAAAAGGGGTCAAATAGAACCACCGTAAATATACACAGCAAAAGAAGAAAGCCGCTCATTATGAAAAAATTTCTGATAAATTTCTGTGACATAAATGATCCACCTGCTTATTCTTTCAAAGGAACTAGAAATTGAAGTAAATAAATGTGCTGACCTGTGAAAAGGATACCACGGACCAGACGAAAATAATGGTTATAAAAAGGCAGAGCCTTAAATTTAAGGGATGCTCTTCCACAATTTGAACCGCATTTTTCTTCGTAAGGATAAAGGCACTGATCACAAGCAGGATAATAAAAAGTGCTACGTAAGCATAAGAAAGTATTTCCGGTGCGGTCATGTTAATTACCTGCTTGATCAGATAAAATTCGGGAATATCCAGCTTGGCGGCAATTTTGTAAATATAGCCGGTAGCTTTAAAGGCAAAGATGTTTTTAAACATCTGGAAGGCATCGCTTAAGCTGTCGCTGCGGAAGAAAAACAGGGACAGATTAAAAAAGGAAAAGGTAAACAGCCATCCCAGATATCTGGGCATTTGAATGCGGGAGTGAAGCTTTTCATTGCTGCCCTTAACGCCTACAATTCCAAGGTTGTCCCAAATCACAAGAAGTCCCTGCATGCTTCCCCATGCCACATAGGTCCAGTTGGCTCCATGCCATAATCCGCTTAAGAAAAACACAAGAAAGGTATTCATTATCGTGCGAAGCTTTCCTTTCCGGCTTCCGCCCATGGGAATGTACACATACTGGATAAAAAACCGGGATAAGGTCATGTGCCATCTCTGCCACAGCTCTTTTACGGAGCATGCCTTATAAGGGGAATTAAAATTCATCGGAAGCTGAATATTGAACATTTTTCCAAGTCCCATTGCCATATCACTGTAGCCGCTGAAATCAAAGTAAATTTCGAAGGTGTATGCCAAAATGACTAAAAGGGTGGAAGGAGTGTCCAAAAACGGTGTATTTTCAAAACCAAAGTTAACAGGCAGTGCAAGTACATCCGCCAGCAGAACCTTTTTGCCAAGTCCGATGGTAAAAAGTACGATTCCCTTTGCAAAGCTGTCCGCATGAAAACGTCGGTTGGAAATATCCTCAAATTGAGGCATCATTTCTTTATATAGAACGATAGGACCGGCAATAAGCTGGGGAAAAAAGGTCACAAAGGTAATGTAATTGCTAAAGGAATAGTGAGGCGCCTTTCCGGTGCATCTGTCGATAATAAAGGAAAGCTGCTGAAAGGTAAAGAAGCTGATGCCGAGAGGTAAAAGTATATGCTTTAAATTAAAATCGGCATGAAATATAAAATTGATGTTCTCAAAGAAGAAATCATAATATTTAAAATAAAACAGCATTCCCAGATTAAGCAGTAATCCGGCAGCAAGCCCTATGCGCCCGGCAAGCCTGGTGCGGGAAAATTTCATCAGATAGCTGAGAAGGTAATTGGATAATATGCTTACGATAATTATTGCAAGATAATAAATATTAAAGTAACCGTAAAACCACAGCGACATGCCTGCCAAAAAGAATTTGGCAGGCTCGTAGGCTTTTATTTTGTTTAGACCGTACCACCCTATAAGAGTAAGCGGCAAAAATAAAAAAATGAATATATAAGAATTAAACAGCATAACTACTCTCCATTATCCACATTTTAGCACGACATCACATATTTTGTCTAATATATGGAAATACTTAACACATAAATTGCAATAAAATGAACTGTTGCAATAAACCATATGGAAAGGAAAAAATATGAGGATGAAAAAAAGGATGCTTTCGGGGATTTTGGTTGTTACACTGCTGCTTTTTACAGGGTGTACGGATAGCGGAACGGAAAATAAAAATGTGGATGATCAGGCATATATAAATGAGGGAAACGGTGAGGAGGATGCCGTAAATACCCTGCAGGTAGGAACTAAGTACAGGGTAGTAGGAATTATGGACGAGCTGCGGGACGGCGTGGTAAATATGCTGGACGGAAATTATTGGCCGGATGCCCTTTTAAGTGAGGAGGAATTAGCCGAGCGGACGGGAATTTCCAGCAATATGTATGAAAATTATCTTGCGGAGTATCAGCATACGGAAGCGGGAATTGACATGATGATCTTAATAGAAGCAAAAGAGGATGAGATTGAAACGGTAGAGCGGTATCTCAATGAGTACAGAGAGGTGCTTTTGAATATATATGAAAATCAGCCCCAAAACAGAGCCAAGGTTTATGCCTCACGGATAGAAATTATTGATAACTATGCGTGCTATGTTCAGCTGGGAGCTGACATTTCCCAGCTGGAGCCGGCAGGTGAGGATGCTATGGTAGCTTATTGTCAACAGGAAAATGAAAGAGCGCTTCATGCCCTTGAAAAAAAGATTTTAGGCACCTGAAAATAAGCTATAATACAGCATCCTGTATTAATTTCATAATTGCTTTGATCGAACCAAGCTGATTGCTTTTGCTCATAGCATCTATATAGGTCTGTCTTGTAAAATACAGCTCTAAGACCTTTTCGGTAAGTAACTGGGGAGATAAGTCATCATCATCAATAACCATGGAAAAGCCTTGTGTTTCAAAGGATTTTGCATTTAAAATCTGATCTCCCCGGCTGCTTTTAGCGGAAAGAGGAATAAGAAGGTTGGGCTTTCGAAGTGCTAAAAGCTCACAGATAGAATTTGCGCCGGCGCGGGAAATGACTATGTCCGCCATGGCAAATAAGTCCTTCAGCTCCTCCTTTACATATTCAAACTGGATGTACCCTTTCGTGTGAAGGTAGCTTTCGTCAATTTTATCCTTACCGCAGATATGGGCAATCTGAAAATCCTTTAATAATCCGGGAAGGGCATCCCGCAGCGCCTGATTGACGGAGGCTGCACCCAGACTGCCGCCGATTACTAAAATTACAGGCTTATTGGAAGTAAATCCACACATATCAAGGGCGGCAATGGGGTTACCCCTGGTAAGCTCCTCCCTGATAGGAGAACCGGTAAGAACAGCCTTTTCCTTAGGGAGCATATTGTAGGTTTCCGGAAAGTTGCAGCATACCTTTTTGGCAACCGGTATACACAGCTTGTTGGCAAGACCCGGTGTCATATCAGATTCATGAATAATACAGGGTATGTGCAGGGATGCGGCAGCTCTTACCACAGGAACACTGACAAATCCGCCTTTAGAAAAAACGACATCCGGGCGGAGCCTTTTTAGGTACTTTCGTGCTTCCCCAAAGCCCTTAATAACCTTAAAGGGATCGGTAAGGTTTTTCACATCCAGGTAGCGTCTGAATTTTCCGGTGGCAATTCCGTAATAGGGAATGCCGTAATCCTCAATCAATTTTTTTTCGATACCGTCATAGGAGCCAATATAGGAGATTTCAAAGCCTGCCTCCTTAAGGTGAGGCAATAATGCAATATTGGGCGTTACATGTCCTGCGGTTCCGCCTCCGGTTAATACAATTTTTTTGGGTGAATTTAAGCTGCCCATAAATAGAGCCTCCAGACTAACAGTTTTCTTCTTTTATTTTTTCAAGTGCCTGTGCCAGCTGATCGGGGCAGGAGGTGGTTTTAAAGCCGCATCTGATGCCCTTTAGCTTAGAAATAGCATCATCAATGTTCATGCCGGTTACAAGATTGGCAATGCCCTTCAGGTTTCCGTTACAGCCGCCAAAAAATTCTACAAATTTGATTTTTCCATTCTCAACCTCAATATCAATGGAGGTTGAGCAGGTTCCTTTCGTCTGATATTTCATAACTGCTCATCCTTTCTTTAATGGATAAGTATAACAGAAAGTAACTGCTTTTTCCAGTATGAAAAGGTAGGAAAAGGAGAATAAAGGCAGGTTTATGCAGAAAAAGGGCGAGGAGTTAAGGCTGTCAGGTTATTGAGGGAAAAAAGCCCTTCCTCTATAATATGTTAAAGGGTTTGCGTCTGTGCGGCATTCGCAAACTCACATGGGAGGCCATGAGCATATAGGAATCAAAAGCCGTGCAGAAAAGAGGAAGTATGTTTCATATATTATCAGAGCACATGATACTTACAGGATTAATTATAGCATTTCTGTTTTTAAGCATCATATGTCAGACCATATCGGCTGTGATATATCAGAATATGATTATTCAGGCGGATAATATGTCTGCCACCGAAAATAAGCTGTTAAAGCAGTGTAAGCAGAAATATGCAAGCTACTATAAATTAAACGGGAAGATGATCAATACATCGGTTTTTGTGGACAAGTTCCTGCAGAGAATCAAATTTGCCGGTATATATCTATCCCGTCTCTCCCATATATCGGGACAGCTGATGATGCTTTCTATTCTGATTGCCGGAATTTCTATCTGTTACCTTTTGGCAGCAGGGAATACCTTATTTCAGATTATTCCCTATTATTTGATCAGTATACTTGGGCTTTATCTGTATTTTTCCGTTTCGGGAATGCTGGATGTGCAGGAAAAGAAAAATATATTAAAGACCAATTTGATGGATTATCTTGAAAATCATTATGCTCCCAGATTGGAAATTGAAAAGGAGAATGCGCTGGAGGAGGGAATCAGGAAGCGAGAGGTATACGCTAAAGAGCTTTTGCAGGATGAGCCAAATGAAGAAAAGACTGATCATGCTCATTTTGAAGCATTGCGAAAGACGGCGCCAAAGGGAACGGATGCGGAAGGATTGGCAGAATTGGAAAATCTGTTAGAGGAATTTTTTGCATAGGTGTATTATGCTCTTAGATATGTTATACTATGAAAAAACCCAGAGAGGTATAATTCTATGAGCAGATTGTGGTATCAGCAGCCGGCGAAGGAGTGGGAGGAAGCGCTTCCTCTCGGCAATGGCAGATTGGGCGCTATGGTATTTGGAGGCGTATCTGAGGAGCGTCTTCAGATGAATGAGGAGAGCATGTGGTATGGCGGCAGTGTGAATCGGAATAATCCTGATGCCAGAAGAATGCTTCCCGAAATCAGAGAGTTAATTTTTAAGGGAGAGATCAGCAAGGCGGAGCGGCTGATTAAGCTGGCGCTTTCCGGCTGTCCTAACAGTATGCATCCTTATCAGGCAATGGGAGACATTTACTTCCAGTTTGAGGGAGTGGAGAATTATACCGATTATCATAGAGAGCTGGATTTGGAAAAGGCGGTATACCGCCAGAGCTATACCTGTGAAGATACCTTTTATCAAAGAGAAATATTTATATCAAAGCCTGCAGATGTTATGGTAATGCACTTTACGGCAAAGGGCAGCGGCAGGCTTAACTTTTCGGCCATAATGGGACGTGAAAAGTTTTTTGACGGTGTCAAGAAAGCCGGAACCAGAGGAATTTGTCTGTATGGCAATCTGGGCAAGGGCGGATTCGATTTTTCTATGATGCTTATTACAGGCGATACAGACGGAAAAGCAGAGGTAATAGGTGAACATCTTTTGATCAGTGATGCTTCCTATGTGACGCTGTATTTTTGTGGAGACACCTCCTGTCATGTACCGTCATCCATGCTGGAGCCTTCCATAATTGACAGAATACAAAGAGCGTCAAGAGAAGATAAGGATGCGCTTTTTAAGGCTCATGAAGAGGATTACCGTTCCTTGTACGGACGGGTGGAATTTGATTTAGGTGATCTGACGAAATACGACAATATTCCTACCGACAGGCGGATTCTGGATGCAAAGGACAAACCTGCGGATATAGGACTTTCCAAGCTGTATTTTGATTTCGGGCGATACCTTCTTATTGCCTGCAGCCGGGAGGGAGGGCTTCCTGCCACCCTGCAGGGTCTTTGGAACAAGGATATGCTTCCGCCATGGGATTCCAAGTATACCATTAATATTAATACGGAGATGAATTATTGGCCGGCAGAAAGCTGTAATCTGTCGGAGTGCCATATGCCCTTATTTGAGCTGATTAAAAAAATGGTTCCAAACGGAAGAAAAACCGCAAGACAGATGTATGACTGCAGGGGCTTTATGTGCCATCACAATACGGACATTTATGGCGATACGGCTACGCAGGATCACTGGATACCGGGTTCCTATTGGGTTATGGGAGCGGCGTGGCTGTGCACCCATCAGTGGACTCATTATCAGTATACACTGGATCAGGATTTTCTAAAGGAATGTTTTCCAATTATGCGGGAGGCAGCACAGTTCTTTTTGGATTTTCTTGTGGAGCATGACGGGTATCTGGTTACTTGTCCTTCCGTTTCCCCGGAGAATACCTTTATTCTTCCAAGCGGGGAAAAGGGAGCCAATATTTATGGCGTAACCATGGATAATCAGATTCTCCGGGACTTGTTTACCCAGTGTATTGAAGCGGCAAAGATACTGGGTGTGGAGGATGAGCTTAATGAGCAAATCAGGCAGGCCAGGGAAAGGCTGATTCCAACCCGGATCGGAAAGCATGGAAATATTATGGAGTGGCCGGAGGATTTTGAGGAGTGGGAGCCCGGTCACAGGCATATTTCTCATTTGTATGGGCTGCACCCTTCGGAGCAGATTACGGTGGACGGTACGCCGGCGCTTGCAGAGGCGGCAAGGGTTACCCTTGAAAGAAGATTGTCAGCAGGAGGCGGGCATACAGGCTGGAGCCGGGCATGGATTACCAATCACTATGCGAAGCTCTGGGACGGAGAAAAAGCATATGAGAATATTGAAAGACTGTTCGCCGATTCCACTTATCTTAATTTGTTTGATAAGCATCCTCCGTTCCAGATAGACGGTAATTTTGGCGTTACTGCGGCGATTGCGGAAATGCTGGTGCAAAGCACCATGGAAAGAATCGTTCTTCTTCCGGCCCTGCCCAGGGCATGGAATTCCGGTTCTGTTAAAGGGCTTCGCATAAAGGGCGGAGGGGAGATTGATCTGTTCTGGAAGGACGGGGCCTTGGAAAGGTGTAATGTGAGATCGGATAAGGGAATGGTCGTTTACCTGAAATACGGTGAGGTTTCTACGCCTTTTAAATGGAATGCAGGGGAAGAGAGAAGCTTTAGCTGGAATAAAGAGAAAGAGGCATTTGTATGAAGGAAGAATTTTTAAAAAAGGTAAAGGAAGAGGCTGAAAAGGCTGCTGAGGAGCTGATTGCTGCGGCGAAGCTTTCCAAAGGTGATATTTTGGTGGTGGGATGTTCTTCCAGTGAAGTAACGGGCGAAAGGATAGGAACAGCCTCCAGCCTGGAAACGGCGCAGGCAGTGTTTGAAGGTATTTATCAGGTTGTAACGGAAAAAGGCATTTTTCTTGCGGCGCAATGCTGTGAGCATTTAAACAGGGCACTGATCATTGAAAAGGAGCTTGCGGTCAGGGAGAGACTTCCGATTGTCAATGTGGTTCCACAGCCAAAGGCAGGAGGGAGCTTTGGAACAACTGCCTATAGCCGTTTTCAGCAGCCTGTGGCGGTTGAGCACATTAAGGCGCAGGCAGGTATGGATATCGGAGATACATTGATCGGCATGCATCTACAGGATGTGGCTGTCCCTGTCCGTATTGAGATTAAACAGATTGGACAGGCTCATCTGGTATGTGCCAGAACCAGAGGAAAATTTATAGGCGGCGCGCGTGCGGTCTATGATGAAAATCTTTTATAAATGAGGGAAGGATAACTAAGAGAGGAGATAGTTAAAAATGGATGGACAAACGACAAGCCAGTCTGGCTGCAGTCAGCAGGAGGGTTACAGTGGATATGGGTATGAGGGGAATCCCTTTGAGCAGATGGATCAGGATTTGTGCAAAAGGTGTCACAGAAGAAAGATAGACCGCAGCGAAAATCCTGAATCTATTCTCTGCAGGGACTGCAGGGAGGAGCTGATTAAGCTTAAGATTCCACCGGTTATTACAGGTGTTTCCATTGGAGTTGCCATTCTTGTTCTTATCAGTATCATAATTATCGGGGCAGGTTATGCGAGGCTTATTATAGGGCGTTACTCTGATGATGCAGCATCATATTTGAGCGTAGCTGATACAGGGCTGGTCGTATCATCCATGGATCGCATGTTAAGCAGTCTGGAGGAAGATCCCGATAATATGGTAACCGCAATTGCATTGGTTGAAATTGCCATGAAGTATTCTTACTATGATTATGCGGCTTATACGTTAGATAATTATCTTGCAGGCAAAAATGTATCGGATGATGTGTATGACAGAATGATGGGTTATATCGATATAATGAATAAATATTATGATACATATGATTTAATAGACGAATCATGGGCATATTACAGTGAATTGATAACGGCATTAGACAGTGATGAGTTGGAAGAAGAGGTTAAGGAAGAGGAATACTTGAAGTTAATTCAGGATTTCCATGATGAAATTGAAATGTATCTGGGTGATGAAAGCTATGATCAGGCATTTCTTTACTATCAGCTTGCCAGTTCCTGTCAGGATGAGGAGGAGCGGATTGAGCATTTAAAGGATTGTATTGCGGCAGACGGGAATTATTTTGACGCTAAGGCACAGCTGGGGGTTTCTTACAGAAGGCAGGGTGACCTGGAAAAGGCAAGAGCTATATTGGAAGAGGCATATGCAGTAAACAAGGAGGTTTATTCCGTAATCCGGGGGCTGGCGACGCTTGAGCTTACGGAGGGTAATTTGACACAGGGCCTTGAGTATGCCAAAGCCGCATATGATATGTACCCGGAAGGAACCTATGTGGTGGACACTTATTTAATCGCGTTGATGGCGAACGGACAGATGGAGGAAGCACAAACGCTCATCGGAGAATGGGAGGCACAGGAATATGAGTTTGATGACGATTTTTATGCCTTCCAAAGAGGTGAAATGACGCTTGAAGAATACTATATAGGTGAATAGGAGGAGAACAAAAGATGTTTTTTATACCAGGTATTGTAATTTCGGCTGTAACGTTTCCGGGAGTAGTGGTGCATGAGCTGGCACATCAGATATGCTGCAGAATTTGCCGCATTCCGGTTTATCAGGTTAAGTATTTTCAATTTCAAAATCCCTGCGGTTATGTAATTCACGAATCAACCTCTAATCCGTGGAAGAATCTTTTAACAGGACTTGGCCCGTTCTTTGTAAACACTATTTTGGGAATGCTTATTACCTTTCCCGCTTATTTCTGTCTTTGGGGCAAAGGAAAGTATTTGTACGGTTACGGCGGAATGGAAGGTGCTATGTCAGTGGTCTGCTTACTGCTTTACTGGCTTGGGTTATCCATTTTAATGCATGCTTTTCCCAGTACGGGAGATGCTAAGTCTATGATAGAGAGCATTATGAAAAATCCTGATGTAAATGTTTTCGTAAAGATTATAACAGCGCCATTTATCATATTAATTTACGTGGGTGCAGTAGGTTCTGTGGTTTGGCTGGATTTAATTTACGGAGTTGCTATGTCCATGCTTCTGCCTAAGCTTTTTGAGGGAATGATGTTTTGGTAAATTGGATAAATCTTGAAAAGTGTACGGTTCTCTGCTAAACTATGACTGGTTGATACAGTAAAAATTATTTTTTAAATTACAAAAGGAGTAAATATTATGAGCAAAGTAACATTTGACTATTCCAAGGCAGCGCCTTTCATTCAGGATCATGAAGTGGAATCCATGAAGAAGCTGGCAATGGATGCAAAGGATCTGCTGGTTTCTAAAACAGGTGCGGGAAATGACTTTCTTGGATGGATTGATCTTCCCGTAGATTATGACAAAGAGGAGTTTGACAGAATTAAAAAGGCAGCAGCCAAGATTCAAAGTGACTCTGAGGTACTTTTGGTAATCGGTATCGGCGGTTCCTATCTTGGAGCAAGAGCAGCTATCGAATTCTTGCGTCATAGCTTCTACAACATAGTAAGTAAGGATGTAAGAAAAACTCCCGAAATTTATTTTGTAGGAAATTCTATCAGCTCCACTTACATTAAGCATCTGATGGATGTGATCGGAGACAGGGATTTCTCCATTAACATGATCAGTAAATCCGGAACTACCACAGAGCCTGCTATTGCATTCCGTGTATTTAAGGAAATGATGGAAAAGAAATACGGTAAGCAGGAGGCTGCAAAGAGAATTTACGCTACCACCGATAAGGCAAGAGGTTCTCTTAAGAACCTTGCTACGGAGGAAGGCTATGAAAGCTTTGTTGTTCCTGATGATGTAGGCGGACGCTTCTCTGTTCTCACTGCAGTAGGCTTACTTCCCATTGCTGTCAGCGGCGCTGATATTGATAAATTGATGGAGGGTGCACAGGCAGGCCGTAAGGCAGCTCTGGAGGCTCCTTTTGAGGAAAATGATGCAGTTAAGTATGCAGCGCTTCGTAACATCCTTTTAAGAAAGGGTAAGCAGATTGAAATTCTTGCAAACTATGAGCCCAGCGTTCATTTTGTTTCCGAGTGGTGGAAGCAGCTTTACGGAGAGAGCGAGGGTAAGGATCAGAAGGGTATCTTCCCTGCAAGCGTTGACTTAACAACAGACCTTCACTCCATGGGACAGTTTATTCAGGACGGCTCCAGAAATCTGTTTGAGACGGTTATCAACATTGAAAGCAGCAGAGAAGAAATCATTCTTCAAGAGGAGGCCGTTGACCTTGACGGATTGAATTATCTGGCAGGTAAGAGCGTAGATTTTGTAAACAAAAGCGCTATGAACGGAACCATTCTTGCTCATACCGACGGACAGGTGCCTAACTTCATGGTTACGGTTCCGGAGGTTAATGAGTACTATTTGGGACAGCTGTTCTACTTCTTTGAGTTTGCCTGCGGCGTCAGCGGATATTTGCTTGGTGTAAATCCGTTCAATCAGCCCGGCGTGGAAAGCTATAAGAAGAATATGTTTGCCCTTCTCGGAAAGCCCGGTTATGAGGCACAAAGAGAGGAGCTCTTAAAGAGACTTTAAAATTGCTTAAAGGGCTTTAAGATATCAGGTGAAGCAGCAGTCTTAACAGGATGGCAAGCAGAATAAGATGAAGGGGGTAAAATGCGTAAAAAAAGTATTTGCCCCCTTTAATATACCGCCTGCCGTTACAATGGAAGATCATCAGAAAAGCCAAAATGATAGTCCATTCCGTGTCAAAGGTATATAAAACAGCTTCCTTTAGTGAGGAGAAATTGCTCAAATGCCGAAGAGTTAAGGAAAGAAAGAATAATATACATGAAAAGGTACATTGCAGGGCAGGATTTCTTTTAAACAGATAGAGACATGAAATCAAAAGAATACCCATCCAGGAATAATCCGTGTGAAGAAGGACAGAAACGGTCATTCCCGCCGTAATGGACACCAATAAGGCAATATTCTTTAAGAGGATATTGCCTTTTAAATTAAGAATGCTCTCAATGCACCAGAGGGTGAGAAGGCCGATCAAAAGCGTCCAGAAAACATTTTGAGATGAAAGGGTGAAATCACCGAAAAACAAATAATCAAAGGGCAGCTCTGAAAGAAAAGCAAAAATCAGAAGATTTCCGGCATACTTAAGTCTGCTGTGTGTATGCAGAAAGCCCTCTACCAGTAAAAAACAAAAAATAGGAAAGGAAATACGCCCCAAGAGACGTAGAATCTGGTAGGTATATATAAGGATGGACAGGGTTCTTTCAGAAAAGGAACTACCCGCATAAATGAAATTACTTATAATTCCAGCACCGATATGGTCCATCAGCATGGTAATGACGGCGGTTATTTTGAGCATATCGGAAGAAAATGTGCGGGAGCTTGGGTCCCATAGATTTTGGCATACGGATTGATTGGTGGAATTTAAGAATTTCATTTATTCAAATCCTCTAATTTGTTAGTTTTTTTTATTGTAAGACATAAATTGCAATAATCACAAGAGAATTTATAATCTTTTTAAAGAAAAAATAGTAATAATAAACAAAAAAATCGTATGTTTCCATTTATCGCTGTTCATTTTCTCTGAAATGTTATATACTTTATTCAGTATAAGTGGTGTTATTATATGACTGGGAGGTACGTATGAAGAACATGATGGGAAAATTTGCTGAAAAAAAGGAACCGAAGGTCGATGAGGCACTTGAAAATAAAATGCCCATAGAGGAGAAAAAGAAAGAAAAAATTAAAAAGGAAAAGGTTAAAAAAGAAAAAGTAAAGAAAGAAAAGATTAAGAAAGAAAAAGTTAAAAAGGAAATATTCAAAAAACCGAAAAAGGAAAAAGCTGATAAGGAGAAAAAGCCTAAGAACTTAAAAAAGCAAACGGAGCAATCCGTAAACAGCCAAAAGCTAAAAGGGCAGATTAAGTTATTCAGCTTAAGAAATAAAATATTTATTTGTTTCCTTGTACCTATTCTCTTTATGATTGTTGTAGGAATTACTGCCTATCATTATTCTTCAGAGGGAATGAGCGGCCAGTTTCAGGAGTCCGCGCAGCAGACTGCCAATATGGCAATGCAGTATTTGGATGTGAGCTGTACTTATATTCAGGCAGATGGATTAAAATATGCTGTTGACAGTAATATAGAAAAGTACACAATCGGAATGATGAAAAAGGATGTGGTAGCGCAGTCAACGTTTATCAATGATACAAGAGTTACGCTTATGGCAACCCAGACAGCCAATCCTTTTATCAGTAATGTTCATTTCATAACGAAGGCGGGTATTCCTATTATTTCGACTGTTAATACTAATCCCTATGACGGTATTTATGACGATTACTATGCCGCTATGCTGGAGCTTGCCGAGGACGGAAGAAATATCCCCAAGTGGGTGGATTCCCATCCTCTTTTGGATGAGCATTTGGGAATTACAAATCCCGAATATTTTATGGCATTCCAGATGCCAACCACGTCAAAGTTTGCTTACATAGTTATTGACATAAAGGAATCAGCGCTCTTAGATACCTTAAATGATATTGATTTCGGTAACGGAAGCATTACGGGCTTTGTAACAGGTACTGGTAAGGAGCTGATCAGTGAAAGGTTAGAGGAAGGTGCGGAAAGCAGGCTTACCGCAGGAGAACCGGTATTTGCAAATCAGGATTTCTATTTAAAGAGTCTTGAGAATAGCGAGTTAAGCGGCGGTACGGAGGTTACCTTCCAAGGAGAGGATTACCTGTATATCTACGAAAAGAGTGAGGTCAGCAATGTTACATTTTGCTCGTTGATTCCTCTTGATGTGGTTACCGGACAGGCGGAAAAAATTAAGCAGATCACCATTACATTGGTAATTATTGCAGCTATTGTGGCACTGCTTAACGGTGCATTCATTACTCTTGGAATTCAAAGGAACATGAAAGGAATATCCAGGAAGCTTAACGAGGTTGCAAAGGGAGATCTGACCGTACAGGTTAAAGCTCAGGGGCATGATGAATTTCAGGGTCTCGCTCAGACAGCAACCGATATGGTTGTCAACAATAAAAAGCTGGTTACCAAGCTGACGGGTACGGTTCATCAATTGGAGATATCGGCAGGAAATGTAAATGAAGCCTCCGAAAATATTAACAATTATTCCGGAGATATTACTCATGCTATTGATGAAATCAGTGAAGGAATGACCAAGCAGGCAGAGCACGCGCAGGAATGCGTGGTAAAGACCAGTATGCTGTCTGACAGAATGAAGGAAATCACCCGGATGGTGGAGGCAGTCGAGGCGCTGGTTGATAAGACAGAAAAGATGATTACTCAGGGTACCGAAATTGTTCAGGTTCTTTCCGAGAGGGCGAAGGAAACTTCGAATATTACCACAAGGGTGGGCGAGAGTATTTCCGTGCTGAAAACAGAATCAGAAACAATTAACGGTTTTGTTCAGACGATCAGTGATATTTCCCAGCAGACCAATCTGCTCTCCTTAAATGCTTCCATTGAAGCGGCAAGAGCCGGTGAAGCAGGAAGAGGCTTTGCGGTGGTTGCAGAGGAAATTCGAAAGCTGGCAGATGACTCCAACAAGGCAGCAGGTGAAATTCGAAACAATGTTAAAAATATTACTGCGCAGACTGTCAGCAGCGTAAACAGTGCGAAAGAGGCAGAGGAAATGGTTGCACTGCAGGCAGAGGCGGTTAATGAGGTTATTCAGGTATTCCGTGATATGAATTCCCAGATGAATGATTTGTTTGTAAATCTGAAGGAAATTGCGGATAATACGGATGCGGCAGACAGAGAAAGGAATGATACACTGGATGCTGTGGAAAATATCTCAGCTATTATTGAGGAGACAGCAAGCGGATCGGCTCTGGTTCGTGAAATGGCTAATCAGCTTTTGAACAGTGTGGATAAGCTAAGCCAGACGGCAAATGCATTGGATGAGGATATGCAGGGTCTTAAATCCGAGATTTCCGTATTTAAAATTGACTAAATAATTTTAGAGAGCTGCTAATGCAGCTCTCTTGTCATGTTCTTTACATATTCTCCAACCGGTCCGGCAGCATCCTGCCCATATTCGGCAATAAGCTTTATGATTGCGGAGCCTACGATAGCTCCGTCTGAGATGGATGCCATTTTTGCGGCCTGCTTAGGAGTGGAAATACCAAAGCCTACCGCACAGGGAACATCTGTGTTTTCCTTGATCAGTTTTACGATAGAAGCAATATCCGTGTTGATCTCACTTCGTACACCTGTAACGCCAAGACTTGAAACGATATAAATAAAGCCCTCCGCTTCCTTTGCAATCATGGCAATGCGGTTCTCTGAGGTAGGTGCAATTAAGGAAATCAGATCAACTCCGTATTTTTGGCAGATGGGAGCAAACTCGTTCTTTTCCTCAAAGGGAAGATCAGGCAGGATCAGTCCGTCAATACCGATTTCGGCGCAGGTACTGATAAATTTTTCCGCATCATAGGAGTAAACAACGTTTGCATAAGTCATAAACACCATGGGAACAGTGATATCCCTGCGAAGTCTTCTGACCATGTCGAAAATTTTGTCGGTGGTAACACCACCGGAAAGTGCGCGGATATTAGCACCCTGAATAACGGGCCCTTCTGCTGTGGGATCTGAAAAGGGAATACCCAGTTCAATTAAATCCGCACCATTAGCGACCATGCTGTGGACGATCCTTTCGGTAGTCTCCAAATCGGGATCGCCACAGGTAATGAATGGAATAAATGCCTTTCCGTGATCAAAGGCTTCTCTGATTTTACTCATAAATATCCTCCCCTCTGTAGCGTGCAATGGCAGCACAATCCTTATCTCCCCGTCCTGATATGGTGATAACAATGATCTGATCCCCGGGAAGAGTGGGAGCAATCTTCATGGCGTGAGCAACTGCATGAGCACTTTCGATGGCGGGAATAATACCTTCGGTTCGTGAAAGATATTCAAAAGCATTAACCGCTTCCTCATCCGTAACAGGTACATATTCTGCCCGGCCCGTATCATGAAGCCATGCGTGCTCCGGTCCGATTCCGGGGTAATCAAGTCCTGCGGAAATAGAGTAAACAGGGGCGATCTGACCGTACTTATCCTGACAGAAGTATGATTTCATACCGTGGAAAATGCCAAGTCTTCCGGTGCTGATAGTAGCGGCTGTCTCGAAGGTATCGATTCCTCTTCCTGCAGCCTCGCAGCCGATCAGCCTAACGTCTTTATCTTCAATAAAATGATAGAAGGTTCCCATGGCATTGCTGCCGCCTCCTACACAGGCCATAACCACATCAGGAAGACGGCCTTCCTTTTCCATAATCTGCTGTTTAATTTCCCGGGATATAACAGCCTGAAAATCTCTTACAATGGTAGGGAAGGGGTGAGGTCCCATAACGGAGCCGAGGCAGTAATGGGTATCGTCAATACGGCTGGTCCATTCGCGCATTGCCTCAGATACGGCATCCTTTAAGGTAGCGGTACCGGTTTTAACGGGAATTACTTCGGAACCGAGAAGCTTCATCCTGTAAACATTTAAGGCCTGTCTCTTGGTGTCCTCTTCACCCATGAAAACTACGCATTCCATACCAAGTAAAGCGGCAGCGGTAGCGGTAGCCACACCGTGCTGTCCGGCTCCGGTTTCCGCAATCAGTCTTGTTTTTCCCATCTTTTTGGCAAGAAGAGCCTGCCCAAGTACATTATTGATTTTGTGGGAGCCGGTATGATTCAGGTCTTCTCTCTTTAAGTATATTTTGGCACCGCCAAGATCCTTTGTCAGCTTTTCCGCATAATAAAGGCGGCTGGGGCGGCCAGCGTACTCGTTAAAAAGAGTAGTAAGCTCCCGGTTAAATTCGGGGTCGTTTTTGTAATGATTATAGGCTTTCTCAAGCTCAATAACGGCATTCATCAGTGTTTCGGGAATGTATTGTCCGCCATGAACTCCGAAGCGTCCTTTTGATTGTGACATGATCTGCCTCCTTTTAATAGAATAAGAAATTGTTCAAAGTACAGCACCAGCTGCATGAATAAATGCTTTCATTTTTTGGTAGTCTTTTTTACCTTCCGTTTCCACGCCGGAGCTGACATCCAGGGCAAAAGGATGAACAAGCTTGATGGCCTCTGCCGCATTTTCGGGGGTTAAGCCGCCGGCAAGAAAAAAGGGTTTTTGAATATTTTGAATCAGGGACCAGTCAAAGCTTTCTCCCGTTCCAAGTCCGTTATCAAGCAGAAGATAATCGCAGGGGAAGGAAAGAGCTCTTTCGATATCTTCCCTGGTTTTAATGATAAAAGCCTTTATGACAGGACAGCCGCAAAGCTCCTTTAGGGCTTTTACATAAGCCTCATCTTCGTTTCCGTGAAGTTGGGCTATTTGAATGGTTCCGCTCTGAAAAAGAGCTGCAGCCTGTTTAACAGGTTCATTGACAAATACACCTACGGCAGGAATAGAGGGATCAAGAGCTTTTCTTAAGCTTGCCGCCAGCTCGGGTGATACATACCGTGCTCTGCCCTTTAGAAATACAAAGCCGATATAATCGGGTCGCAGTTCATTTGCATAGGAGATATCCTCCATGGATTTCAGACCGCAAATTTTAACCTTTGCCACAGGAAACCTCCTTTCCCCGAAGGCCATCCAGCATGGCTTTCTTGTCCGGTGCTTTCATCAGGGTTTCTCCGATCAGCACGGCATTAACTTTGGCTTTTCGCAGAACCTCAATATCGGCAGCGGTCTTAATGCCGCTTTCCGCCACAAAAATAACGGATTCAGGTACCAGACGGCGGAGTTTTTCACTATTGTGCACATCCACCGTAAAATCCTTTAAATTTCGATTGTTTACTCCGATTATGCGGGCTCCTGCACGGATGGCGGAAGCAATTTCCTTCTCGTCATGGGCCTCAACCAGTGCGGATAATCCAAGCTGATCGCAGATGCCGATATATTCTCGAAGGGTCTCCTCCGGCAAAAGGGCGCAGATTAAAAGCACTGCACCGGCACCCAAGAGCTTTGCCTCGTAGATCATATATTCATCCACCGTAAAATCTTTTCGGATACAGGGAATGGAAACAGCCTGTGCAATTTCCTTTAAATAGCTGTTGCTTCCCAGAAACCATTTAGGCTCTGTCAGTACGGAAATGCAGGAAGCGCCTGCCGCCTCATATTCCTTTGCAATGCTGACATAGGGAAAATCCTCGGCAATAAGTCCTTTGGAGGGAGAGGCCTTTTTGCATTCACAAATAAAGCTGATATCGCCTTCCCGGAGAGCCTTTTCGAAAGGAAAGCCAGTGTTACAGTCCATGGAAAGAGCCTGCTTTTTCAGTTCTGCAAGAGGCAGCAGCTGTTTGGCGGATGCAACTCTTTTACTTGCGTATTCGGCTATGGTATCTAAAATTGTTGCCATATGTCATTGAACCTTTCTGTACAGTAAGTTTTTAGAGATTGCTTTCTCTCTTAAATTCTTCCAGCTTTTGAAGAGCCTTTCCGCTGTCAATCAGCTCTGCGGCAAGCCTTATGCCATCGGCAAGGCTATCTGCAGCCCCTCCGATATAGAGAGCTGCGCCTGCGTTTAATAAAACAGCATTTCTCTTAGGACCCTGTTCGCCGTTTAAAACAGCCAGTGTAATAGCGGCGTTTTCTTCCGGGCTGCCGCCTACCAGATCCTCTTTCTTACAGGAGGTCATGCCAAAATCTTCCGGCTTAATGGTGTAGGTTTTGTATTCATCCTGATTAAATTCGCAGATCATGGTAGGGGAGCAGGCAGCAATTTCATCCAGCTTATCCTGTCCGTAAACCACCATACCGCGTTTTACGCCCAAACTTGCAAGTACCTTTGCCAAGGGCTCTACCAGATACTCATCATAAACGCCTAAAAGCTGCATGGAAGGCGTAGCAGGATTGGTAAGAGGTCCGAGAATATTAAATACGGTGCGGAAGCCCAGCTCCTTTCGAATTGCACCTACATATTTCATGGAAGTGTGATACTTTTGTGCAAAAAAGAAGCAAATTCCAATCTTATCAAGAAGCTCTACACATTTTTCAGGAGCCAAATCAATATTGACGCCCAGAGCTTCCAGACAGTCCGCAGCGCCGCACTTAGAGGAGGCGGCACGATTTCCGTGCTTTGCCACCTTTACACCGCCTGCAGCAATGACAAGAGCAGAGGTGGTTGAAATATTAAAGCTGTGTGCACCGTCACCGCCGGTTCCTACAATTTCCAGAACATCCATGTTGTGTTCAACCTTTAAGGCATGAGCCCTCATAGCGGCAGCACAGCCGGATATTTCCTCAGTGGTTTCTGCCTTGGCGCTTTTGGTAGACAGGGCGGCTAGAAAGGCTGCATTTTGAGTGGGAGAGGTTTCTCCGCTCATAATTTCATTCATGACAGCATAAGCTTCGTCATAGCTTAAATCTTCTTTGTTTACGATTTTTACAATTGCTTCCTTAATCATTTTTAATACCTATCCTTTCCATTATTATTTAATAAAACTTTTATTGATTGAATTGTTTTGCCGTATTTATGAAATTCTCCAGCATGGTTTTTCCGTCCGGGGTGAGAATGGACTCAGGATGAAATTGAAGCCCAAATACCGGATACTGTGTGTGCTGCACCGCCATAATTTCACCGTCTGTAGTTTTGGCTGTTACCTTGAGGCAGTCGGGAAGTGTTTCCGGTAGAGCTGCAAGAGAATGATATCTTCCTACCGGTACTGTTGACGGACAACCTTTAAAAACAGGGCAGCTAAGATCCAATGAGGTGTCCGACTGCTTTCCGTGCATCAGCTCCTTAGCGTAGGAAATCGTTGCGCCATATGCCTTGCAGATAGACTGGTGCCCGAGACATACTCCTAAAATCGGAAAGCTGCCGCCAAGCTCCTTTACCACATCGATGCAGATACCTGCATCCTCCGGGCGGCCCGGACCGGGGGAAATAATAATAGACTCGGGATTCATGCTTCTGATATCCTCTATGGTGCAGGCGTCATTTCGAATGACCTTAATATCAGGGTTAAGGGAACCCACAAGCTGAAACAGGTTATAGGAAAAGCTGTCATAATTGTCAATAAGCAAAATCATGAGTCCACCTCCTGTGCGGTTATAATTGCCTTTACGACTGCGGCAGCCTTGTTAAGGCATTCCTGATGCTCTGTTTCGGGAACGGAGTCTGCCACAATACCGGCGCCGCTTCTAATAAATACCTTACCGTTTTTCTTGTAGGCAATTCGGATAGCAATACAGGTATCCAGGTTGCCGGTAAAATCAATGTAGCCGATAGCACCTCCGTAAATGCCCCGCTTATTATTTTCCAGATCATTGATAAGCTGGCAGGCTCTGATTTTCGGAGCGCCGGATAGGGTTCCGGCGGGAAGAATAGAATCAATGGCGGAAAGTGCGTCCTGCCCGTCGCGGATTTCACCCCGGACGGTGGAGCCGATATGCATGACGTGGGAGTAACGCTCAATGCTGTGATATTTTTCTACCTCTACCGTGCCGAATTTACTAATTCTCCCGATATCATTCCTGCCAAGATCTACCAGCATATTGTGTTCCGCCAGTTCCTTAGGATCGGCCAAAAGCTCCTTTTCAAGTGCAATATCCTCTTCCGGCGTCTTTCCTCTTGGTCTGGTTCCGGCAAGAGGGAAGGTGTGGAGAATGCCATCCTCCAATTTAACCAGTGTTTCGGGGGATGCACCGGCTACCTCCATATCACTGCTGGAAAAGTAAAACATGTAAGGAGAAGGATTTAAGGTTCTGAGTACCCGATAGGTATTTAAAAGGCTTCCTTCAAAGTCCGCTTCCATTCGGTTGGAAAGCACAATTTGAAAAATATCCCCTTCCCGAATATGATGCTTTGCTTTTTCCACCATAGCGCAGTATTCCTTTTTCTGAAACAGAGGCTTGAAGTCGGTGGTGCATCTGCCTGCTTTTTCTTTAACAGGGGTTCCGTTCTCAATCAGATCAGCCATCTGCTTAAGAGTAAGGAGCGCCCTGTTATATTCCGTTTCCAGATTTTCCAGATCAATGTTTACAATCAAAATGATTTTCTGTTTATAGTTATCAAAGGCAATTACCTTGTCAAAAAGCATTAGGTCTACATCCTTAAAGCCCTCCGTGTCCTCGGCATCCAGCTTAAGAGAAGGCTCTGCGTATTTCAGATAATCATAAGAAAAATATCCTACCAGGCCGCCTGTAAAGGGAGGGAGATATGAAAATCTGGGGCTTTTGTGCTCTTCAATCACCTGCCGGATGTATTTGCCGGGATTTGTTGTCTCAAAGGACAGGGCGCCTGCCTTCATTTGGCCGTTGACGCAGCTGATTTCAAGGCTGGGATCATAGCCTAAAAAGGTATAGCGTCCCCACTTTTCATTGTCGGAAATCGATTCCAGAAGATAACAGTGGCTGGAAATATTCTTTAATATTTTCAGAACCTCAATAGGTGTTTTAATATCGGATAAAATTTCGGTGCTTACGGGAGCCAAGTGATAATTTCCCTGGGCTTTAAGCTGCCGTAATTCTTCGATTGAAGGCTGTATTGTCATTGTCATGTAAAGTCCTCCTTTAAATTTTTAAATAAAAAAATCCTTGACAGAAAATTCTTTCTGTCAAGGACGAATAATCATAATCCGCGGTGCCACCTTGATTTACAGCTGATGCTGTACACTTACAGGATACCAACATATCCCCGGCAACTGACGTATGCCCTCACGTTGCAGAATACTAAATATATAACAATAAATATATCTTTCACTGCACCCTCAGCGGTCCATTTGATAACTTGTTTTCCACCCGATCTCAGCATTCCGGGCTCTCTGTAGGAGCATCATTACCTTTATCTCCGCTTCAACGGTTTAAAATGTTAAATTTTCTATAATAATACTGCCGAAAAAAGAAATTGTCAATATTTTATTTTCGAGAAAGCTGTAATTCACTGATCAGCGTGGAACCAAGTATCATTACAGCACCCAAAATGCTGAGCAGGTCCATCTTCTCATGGAGAATTACCGCAGATAAAATAATGGCTACAACAGGATCAATATAGCTGAAAATAGCTACCGTTTGTGCTTTTAAGTACCGCATAGAACCGAAATAAAGGGTATAGCATATGCCGGTATGCACAATACCTACCACCATAAGAAGTATTACAGCGAAAGGAGTCAAAGAAATTGTTTCAAAATTTTCCGTAAGCAGGGCATAAGGAAGCAGTACAACGGATGCGCTTGCAAGCTGCATAATCGTTTTATCATATGCGGAAATGTCCTTGATCCTTTTGTTTAAAAGGATAACACTGGCATAGAAAAGAGCTGCTCCGGTGCCGAAGAAAATTCCCTTCATTTCCGATAAATGAATGCCCTTGTTTTGGACCACGCCGGATATCAACACCATTCCGATTAAGGCGCCTAAAACACAAAGGATTTTCTTGAGAGTAAGCGTTTCCTTTAAGAAAAAGGGTGAAGCAACAATAACAAATATGGGTGCAAGATAGTAACACAGGGTAGCAGCTGCAACGGTAGTATAGCGGTAAGCCTCGAAAAGAAGTATCCAATTAATGCCGATAAACGCACCGGAAAGGCATAGGGCAGGTAAATTCTTTTTTATGGCAGAAACGGAAATTTTGGTTTTTTGAAGCAGGGTAATGAGAATTAGAAAGACAGTGCCCACAATGCCTCTAATCAGTGCAATCATGGTAGAGGACAGGGGAATGTAACGTACAAAAATGCCGATGGTTCCAAATGCAATCATGGCAGATATTAATTTTATTTTTGCTGAATTTTCAGAACTGTGTGTTATTTCCATGGCGTATATCCTTTAAAGCATATTACAACTTTTGCAGACCCCGGTATCAATGGAGTCCTAACGAAGAGTATCACGGGGCAGGTTAAGCTGTCAAGACTGCGGGCCGTGTAAAAATTTTAATATTATCTGTTCAAAACAGGTTTATTTTTATATAATAAATAGTGTTGCGCTTTCTATTTTTCGAAAAGAAAATGTTCATATATATGATTAAAGGAGAAGGAATATGAAAATTGTTATTTTGGAGAGAAACAGTGTTGGTCTGGATGTTTCGGTGGATGGCGTTAAGCAGTTTGGTGAGGTGACCGAATATCCCAACACAACAGCGGCAAATGTAAAGGAAAGGATTAAAGATGCAGAGATTATCATAGCCAATAAGGCTCCCTTAAATGCGGATACCCTTAAGGATGCGGCCCATGTAAAGCTGATCTGCGAGTTTGCCACAGGCTTTGATAATGTAGATATTGAATATTGTAAGGGCAGAGGCATTAAGGTTGCCAATATAGTGAACTATTCCACGGATGCGGTGGCTCAGCATACCTTTGCACTTTGCTTTTATGTTTTGGAAAAGCTTCGTCATTATGATGAATATGTGAAATCCGGTGCATATGCTGCTCAGGACCGCTTTTCCAATTTTGACATTCCCTTTACGGAGCTTGCCGGCAAAACGTGGGGCATTGTGGGTATGGGAAATATCGGAAAAAAGGTAGCAAAGATTGCTCAGGCGTTCGGCTGCAGGGTGATTTTTTATTCTGCTTCGGGAAACAGTACCTGTACCGATTACGAGAGAGTAGATTTCGATACTCTGCTTGCGGAATCGGACGTGCTTTCCTTGCATTGTCCGTTAAGTGACAGAACAAGAAATTTGATTGATCTGGAAGCCCTTCAAAAAATGAAAAAGAGCGCTGTCCTGATCAATGTAGCCAGAGGTCCGGTGGTCAATGACCAGGCTCTTTACACTGCGCTTACGGAAGGGTATATTGCGGCAGCAGGTTTGGATGTGACGAGCACTGAGCCCATGAAGGACAGTAATCCTTTAAGTAAGTTTACGGACAGTAACAGATTGATCATCACACCCCATTTGGCATGGGCAAGTACTGAGGCAAGAAAGCGCTGCGTATCTGAAGCATGCAAAAATATCGAGGCCTTTTTAAAGGGTGAAAACAGAAATATTGTAAATTTGTAACTAAAAATTGTGGATCAGCATAAAAGCGTAAACCGGTCTTAAATATGCATGGAAAGGAAAAGAATGGGAATCGTATTAAAAAATATTCTGGCAGTTCTGCCGGAAGGTGAAAGTGATGTAATTAAGGAAACAAATATCTTTATTGAAGGAAATAAGATTGCCGCTATCGGTGATATGCCGGAGGGATTTAAGGCGGATAAGGTGATTGACGGCAGGGACAGGCTTGCCATACCGGGACTTGTGAACAGCCATACCCACTCCTATATGGCCTTTATGCGGAATGTGGCAGACGACTTAAGCTTCATGGACTGGCTGTTTGGAACCATTGATCCCATTGAGCAGCAGATGACGGATGAGGACACCTACTGGGGTGCATGCCTTGCTATTATAGAGATGATGAAAAGCGGAACTACATGCTTTAACGATATGCAGATGAATATTCATCAGACCACCAGGGCGGTAAAGGAATCCGGCATGAGGGCGGTTGTCTCCAGAGGACTTATAGGAAGCGGAAATGATGAGGCCGGTCAAATCCGTCTGAAACAGGCTTACGAGGAGAGGGATGCTTTTCAGGACTGTAACCGTTTAAGCTTTATGCTGGCTCCCCATGCCCCTTATACCTGCGATGAAGGCTTTATGAGGATTGTGTCTGAGGAAGCAAAGAAAAATAACATGAGGATTCATGTGCATCTTTCCGAAAGTGTAAGCGAAATAGAGCAGATTAAGGAAAAGTATGGCTGTACACCTATTGAAATGGCTGATCGAAACGGACTTTTTGACGTTCCGGCAATCGCAGCTCACTGCGTTCAGATTACAGAGGCTGATATGGACATTCTGAAGGCGAAAAACGTCAGTGTAGTCACCAACCCTGCCAGCAATATGAAGTTAGGCAACGGCTTTGCACCGGTTCCGGAAATGCTGTCAAAGGGAATCAATGTCTGTCTTGGAACGGACGGTGCAGCATCCAACAACAGCTTAAATATGTTCCATGAGATGAGTCTGCTTGCGCTGATTCATAAGGGAGTAAAGCGGACGCCGCAGTGCATCAGTGCAAAGGAAAATTTCCGTATTGCCACCATAAACGGTGCCAAAGCCTTAGGGCTTGATCAGGAGATAGGAAGTCTGGAGGCGGGAAAGAAGGCGGATATCGCCATTTTAAATTTAAATACACCTTCTCTGACTCCCAGAAATAATCTGTTGGCAGGTCTTTCTTACTCTGCTAACGGATCAGAGGTTGAAACGGTGATCATTGACGGACAGATTACCATGGAAAATCGCAGGATTTTAACCTTGGATGAAGAGCTGGTATATGGTAAAATTAATAAGATCATTGTCAGAATGGGTTTAAATAAGAAAACCTATTAAGCAGAATAAGGCAATGAAAAACAGTGATGATAGGACAGACGACCATCACTATAATAAAAATTCGGCTGATAATGTAAAAGCAAAAGGAGGAAACTATCATGAATAGTGAAATCAGAGACATTAATTTAGCCGAGTCAGGCGAACGCAAAATTGAGTGGGTTAAAAGAAATTGTGATCTGCTTCGTACCCTGGAGGAGGAGTTTTCCGCTACAAAGCCTTTCGCAGGAAAGAAAATAGCTTTATCCGTACACCTGGAGGCGAAGACAGCGTATCTTTGCAAGGTGCTCAAGGCAGGCGGAGCGGAAATGTACGTGACAGGTTCCAATCCTCTTTCCACACAGGATGATGTGGCAGCAGCGCTGGTTAAGGCAGGTTTGGAAGTTCATGCCTGGTATGACTGTACGCCAGAGGAATATGAGATGCATATCCGCCACGTTCTTGAGGCAGGCCCCAACATTATTATTGATGACGGCGGTGACCTGGTAAATATGGTTCATACGCAGATGCCCGAGTTAATTCCCGCCATTATCGGAGGCTGTGAGGAGACCACTACAGGAATTATCCGTTTAGAGGCTATGAACAAGGCAGGGGAACTAAAATTCCCTATGGTTCGTGTAAATAATGCAGATTGTAAGCATTTGTTTGATAATCGTTACGGTACGGGGCAGTCCGTATGGGATGGCATCAACCGTACCACTAACTTAATTGTGGCAGGAAAGATTGTTGTAGTAGCAGGTTACGGATGGTGCGGCAAGGGTACCGCCATGAGAGCAAAGGGACTTGGCGCAAGAGTTATTGTCACGGAAATTGATCCTATTAAGGCGATTGAAGCGGTAATGGATGGCTTTGATGTAATGCCTATGAATGAGGCTGCAAAGGTGGGAGATTTCTTTGTAACCGTTACAGGCTGTGACAAGGTCATTGATGAGGAAGATTTTGCGGTTATGAAGGATGGCGCTATTCTTTGTAATGCAGGGCATTTTGACTGTGAAATCGATATGGCAAGGCTCCGGGAAATCGCAGTGGAAACCAGAGAACAGAGAAAGAACATTATGGGTTATAAGCTTCCTACCGGTCAGTGGATCTTTGTACTGGCAGAGGGACGTCTTGTTAATCTGGCAGCAGGCGACGGACATCCCGCAGAAATCATGGATATGAGCTTTGCTATTCAGGCACTTTCCGCTAAGTATCTGGTAGAGCATGGCAGCGAGCTTACCGAGAAGCTGATTGATGTCCCGAAAGAAGTGGACAATGATGTAGCAAAGAGAAAGCTTGCTTTTCTCGGAAAGAAGATCGACGTGCTTACACCGGAGCAGGAAAAATATTTAAACAGCTATACCTTGTAATATAAGAAGTTAAAAATAGAGAATTTTAATAAAGATTTTAGTTATGCTATTTATAAGTTGGCGGAATGTGTACTTTGTCAAAGGATAAGGTTGATTTTCGCCAACTTACTTTATGTTAAAAGATTGTTTTAAGGGAAATAATTATTTTTCACAAATTTTAAAAGAAAGACAAATAAAATAATTGAATAAAATTGTATAATGTTTTAAAATATAAATACAATATTTTCGCACAATTTATGTGCATTTTTATTTACATAAGACATGTAAATGAAAAATACACCATAAAAGGAGGTATGTCATATGCAGGATATGATAAAAATTCATTCTAAGGAGCATCCCAATGTTATTTTGAAAGCGATTCCCGGGCATTTCGTAACCCCCAATTCACATGTAAACTATTTTTTGGATATGACAACTTTAAAGTCAAGACTTAGTGAAGCATCAATGGCAGCCAAAGAATTAAGCCGGCAAATAGCGGTTACTACAGTTGTTGATACCATTGTATGTATGGACGGATGTGAAATCATCGGTGCATTTCTGGCGGAAGAACTGACCAGAGCCGGTATTTACTCCATGAATGCTCACAAAACAATATATATTATGACACCGGAATATATTAATTCGGGACAGCTCCTGTTCAGAGAAAACTTCCTGCCTATGATTAAGGGGAAAAATATTCTGCTTTTGCTTGCTTCGGCAACTACCGGACAGACTATTGTAAAGGCGGTTCAGGCGCTTAGCTATTATGGTGCTACCATAAGCGGTATCAGTGCAGTGTTCAGTGCAGCTAACAGTGTGATGGGAATTCCTATCAAGTCATTGTTTACGATAGCGGATATTCCGGATTATAAGGCATACAATCCTGAAGGCTGCAGTATGTGCAAGGAGAAAAAGCCTGTGGATGCGTTTGCCAATGCATTTGGATATTCAACTATAAATTAGAGATTTGAAATAAAGGGTATGTTGGAATGCTCCAACATACCCTTATAGTTTAAAACCTAACCAATCTGCTTTTATTTCCATGAAGGTTAATGCAATTTCGATATTTTTTGGTAGAGCATCAATAGCAAATTGTATTATTTCTTGTTTATTCCATCCGTTAAATTTTTTAAATTGTTCTTCTAACTTTTCTAATCTTTTTTCTTGTTCAGGCTCTAAAATTATCATTACATTATAAGCACCATATTTCATTATTTTTCCACCACCAAACCAGGAATAGGACTTGCTATATTTTTCATGTTTATTTCTCTCCCTTCTTTTTATCTTATAGATACTATATAAGTATACAGTATTTATATTTATAGTGTCTATATATAAAGTTATGAAAAAAGACGTATTTGGATATAATCTTTCTATAAAGAAAGGATATAGATATGCAGTATTTACATATACGTTTGATTGAGCTATTACAAGAAAAAGGGATAAGCAAAACTAAGATTTGTAAGGATTTAGACTTACAAAGAGGTAATTTTAATAGGTATTGTCGTGATGAATTTCAGAGAATTGATGCTAATTTAATTATAAAATTATGTAACTATCTTGAATGTGATATTTCAGATTTGTTGGAAATAAAGGAAAAGTAAATAGTATTAAGGACATTCTTAACATAAGGGAATGTCTTTTTTGTTGCAAAAAGTCTGTCGCCTCGCCATGTACCAACTCAATTCCGTTGCATTTCGCTGACAAGCCATGCCAACTCAGCTCTAAATTGCTATCGCAATTTATCGCTGGACGGCTGTCGCCGTATAATAAAGCAAAAAAACACAGTCTCGTGAGCAAACTCCCGGACTGTGCCTTTTTACTTTATTGCATGGCTTATAGATTAACCAAAGTATCTCTTAAGCAGACCCTCGAAAGCCTTACCATGTCTAGCCTCGTCACGAGCCATTTCGTGAACGGTATCATGGATAGCGTCAAGGTTAGCAGCCTTAGCTCTCTTAGCAAGATCAAACTTGCCTGCTGTAGCGCCGTTTTCTGCTTCAACTCTCATTTCAAGGTTCTTCTTGGTAGAGTCTGTTACCACTTCGCCTAAAAGCTCTGCAAATTTTGCAGCGTGCTCAGCTTCTTCCCAAGCTGCTTTCTCCCAGTATAAGCCGATTTCAGGATAACCTTCTCTGTGAGCAACTCTTGCCATTGCAAGGTACATACCAACTTCGGAGCATTCGCCGTTGAAGTTTGCTCTAAGATCCTCAAGGATATCTTCGGAAACACCCTGAGCAACACCTACAACATGCTCTGCAGCCCATGTTCTGTCCTCGCTCTGAGCTGTAAACTTCTCAGCGGGTGCATTACAAACGGGGCATTTCTCCGGAGCAGCATCTCCTTCATAAACATAACCACATACCTGACATACAAATTTCATAACTTATTCTCCTTTTCTTATAAAAATTTTTAATGTTTTTGAGTGCAATCTGAACAGCGGCCATAAAACCAAGTCACATGTCCCTCAATTTCACCATCAAAATTTTCCTGTGCAGATTTTGTTAAATGCTTCATGACTGTCATATCAAGGTCAAGAACTTTTCCGCATTCAGAGCAAACGAAGTGATAATGAGGTGTAGTGTCATAATCAAAATGATCTACGCCATCACCTACCCGGAGCCTTGCGATTTCGCCGATGTCGGCAAGCAGAGTTAAGTTCCGGTACACAGTTCCCAGGCTGATATTGGGGAAAGACTGACGAACATTCATGTATACAGTATCTGCAGTAGGATGATCTTTCCTGGTGGCCAGAAATTCTTTTATGGAATCCCGCTGTCTGCTGTGCTTTAGATTCATATAAGTTCCTTTCTGGTTTTTAAAATAGTAATTATTACTGTTATTAGTATAGCATAATGATAAAAAATGTCAACAACACTTTATAAGTTTTTTGGCGATTTATAAAATTTTTATAGTTTCTTTTATTCTTTAATAAATTGTAGTTTGTGACTGTGTTATAATGTTTATAAAGGGCAGACCGGATTTATGGGTTTCTGCCCCTTATAAGGGTGAGGGAACCTGCTATGAAATTTAAAACGAGATTAATTATTACCTTTCTTACTATTATATTGCTGCCGCTTGTTTTGGCATGTACCGCTTTTTTGTGTATAGGAGCTTATTTGTCCAAAGGGCAAGAGGAATACGGGATTCGGAGCAATGATTATAATGTGCTGATAGATCCGACTCAGGCATCCAGATCGATTTCGGATGAAATCTTTTTGGAGGTCAGGGAGCTTCTTGATAAGGAGCCGTCCAAATTGGAGGATTTGGATGTGCTTGCCCAAATTAATGATAAGATCACTGACAGAGCCTCCTATATATTGGTGAGGAAGGGAAATGCCATATATTATGCGGGGAACGAACTGGCTGCCACCAAAATATTTGATAAGCTGCCGGATTTTGAAGAAGAGGATGTGACGCAGCAGCCCGGACAAAGTATATATTATGATGACATGAAGAAACTGGTTCGGCAAATGGACTTTAAGTTTACGGATGGCAGCGAGGGAAGTTTTTTTGTTGTCACCAGAGCCAATTCCGTTTTATCGAAAAAGCTTTTCATAGATATGGCGATAGCCATTATGGTTATACTTATTTTTACAAGCTTGTTCCTTACGAATTGGATCAGCAGAGGTGTGTTTATTCCGATTAATCAACTGAATATTGCCATGCAGAATATTGCAGAGGGAAATTTGGAATATATGCTTCCTGCTAAGGAGGATGGTGAAATAGGAGAGCTTTACCGGAATTATGAGGACATGAGGCTTCGACTTAAAGAGTCTACAGATGAGAAAATTTTTGCAGAGAAGCAGAATAAAGAGTTGGTGAGCAATATTTCCCATGATCTGAAAACACCGATCACTGCGATTAAGGGCTATGTGGAAGGAATTATGGACGGTGTTGCGGATACGCCGGAAAAGATGGATAAATATATCAGAACCATTTATAATAAAGCTAATGACATGGACAGGCTGATTAATGAATTAACCGTCTATTCGGGAATTGATTCTAACCGTATTCCTTATCATTTTCACAGAATTAATGTTTCCGAATACTTCGGAGACTGTGTAGAAGAGGTAGGACTTGATCTGGAGTCCAAAAATATAGAGCTGAATTACTCCAATCTGGTGCCGCAGGATACACTGATTATTGCCGATCCGGAGCAGCTTAAGCGGGTGATCAACAATATTATCGGAAACAGTATTAAGTATCTGGAAAAGGAAGAAGGAGAAATAGACATCCGTATTCTGGATGAGATCGATTCTATCCGTGTTGAGATAGAGGATAATGGAAAAGGAATTGCAGCAAAGGATCTGCCTAAGATATTTGAAAGGTTTTACCGTACGGATGCCTCCAGAAATTCGGCTCAGGGCGGAAGTGGTATAGGTCTTTCTATTGTAAAGAAGATTGTGGAGGATCATGGCGGCTATATCTGGGCAACCAGTAAAGAGGGCGAAGGAACCTGCATGCACTTTGTAATTCGAAAATATCAGGAAACAGTATAAACGATCAGGAGGAAATAAACTAATGAGCAGAATTTTAATTATTGAAGACGAAGAAGCGATTGCTGACCTTGAAAAGGATTATTTGGAGCTAAGTGGATTCGAGGTAGAGATCAAGAACAGGGGAGACGAGGGACTTTCAACTGCTATGTCTGAGGAGTTTGATCTGATTGTACTGGATCTGATGCTGCCGGGTGTGGATGGATTTGAAATCTGCAAGAAAATCCGGGAGGAAAAGAATATTCCTATTATTATGGTTTCTGCTAAGAAGGATGATATTGATAAGATAAGAGGTCTTGGGCTCGGTGCAGATGACTACATGACCAAGCCCTTTAGCCCCAGTGAGCTGGTTGCAAGGGTTAAGGCTCATATGGCCAGGTATGACAGGCTTGTGGGTTCAAATGCCAAGAATAATGATATTATTGAGATTCGCGGAATCCGTATCGATAAGACTGCCAGAAGAGTTACGGTTGATGGTGTGGAAAAGGCGTTTACAGGCAAGGAGTTTGATCTTCTCACTTTCCTTGCGGAAAATCCCAATCATGTATATACCAAGGAAGAGTTATTCAGGGAAATTTGGGATATGGATTCCATTGGTGATATTGCAACGGTAACAGTGCATATTAAGAAAATCCGTGAGAAGATTGAGTATGATTCGGCAAAGCCTCAGTATATAGAAACCATCTGGGGTGTGGGATACAGATTTAAAGTTTGATACAGGGGAAATGTCATAGTAAGATGCAGAAAAATATTATTTATGAGGATGATCATATCATAGCAGTGTACAAGCCTGCCGGCATAGCAACCCAGACGGCCAGGTTAGGACAGCGGGATATGGTCAGTGAGTTGAAAAATTATTTAGCCAAAAAGCCGGAATATAAGGGAAAAGGGGAGCCCTATTTGGGACTGGTACATAGACTGGATCAGCCGGTTTCGGGCATTTTGGTTTTTGCCAAAAATAAAAATGCTGCTGCAGAGCTTAGCAGGCAGGTAACAAACGGACAAATGCAAAAGCACTATTATGCAGTGATTTTGGGGGCACCTGAGGAAAAGGAAGGTAAGCTGGAGGACTATTTGTATAAGGATGGAAAAACCAATCAGTCGTTGGTTGTCAAAGAAGGCTTTCCCGGTGCCAAGAAGGCAGTTTTAAAATATCGTGTTGTTACAACGCTTGCGGTGCTTGAGGAAAACGGAGCACACAGAAAGAGCGCCGTACATGGCTCCAGAGAGGTGTCTTTGGTGGAGATACAGCTGATTACGGGGCGACATCATCAAATCAGAGCCCAATTTTCTTATGCCGGATATCCTCTTTTAGGGGACGGCAAGTACGGGAATGAAAAATCAAAGCTTTTAAGCCAGCAGGCAGGCTGCAAAAATACAGCGCTTTGTGCGTATAAATTAGTTTTTATTCATCCCATATCCCAAAAGGAAATGGTCTTTCAAAGACAGCCTGAGAATGAAATTTTTCTTCCTTTCTTTACCAGAGGGATTTAAAAAACAGCAGGTCATATTATCACTAAAATTACCCATACTACCAGTAGGATTTTTGAGTCGGAGGAAGTATGGGTGATTTTTTATGGATAAATTCAGTATGACAGAAAATGGGAAAAAATATGTACAGATAGGAATTGTAACGGCAGCTGTCTATTTTGGTATGAAATATTTAAGTCCTGTCGTGTCTCCTTTTATTCTTGCATTTCTTTTGGCCGGCGTGATTCATCCTCTGGCTGCAAAGCTTAATCAAAAAATGAAAATAAAAAAGTCTGTATTGGCCGGCATTATTATATTCTTATTTTTGGGGGTAACGCTTTTCTTATTATGGCTTTTTCTATCCCTTTTATGGTCGGGAGGCAGAAGCTTTGGCGGGCAGTTACCTGATTTTCAGGAAGAATTTGAGGTTCTGTTGGAAAAATGCTGCTGCGGGCTTGAGGAAAGCTTGGGAGTGGATGGTGTTGTTATTGAGAATTTTATCCTGCAGCAGGTAGATATTTTAATAGAAAATGTGGAGGTCAAGGTACTTCCCAAGGTGATGGGGAAATCCTTTGATTATATTAAATCTATTGCAGGCGGTATCAGCTTTCTGGTGGTAATGATTATAGCGGTGCTCTTAATTATGAAGGATTATGGGAGGCTGATGGAAAAGATACAGGAGCAGGAGGAATTAAAGGGAGTTATCACGGTGTGCAAAAAGGTGGTTGTCTATGTGAAGACCTTTGTAAAGGCGCAGTTTATTATTCTTCTTGTTATAAGTACAATCTGTGCTGTGACGCTTGGGCTGATAGGAATGAAGGGCGGAATAGTTTATGGGTTGATTACCGGATTTATGGATATGCTGCCCTTTATAGGAACAGGAATTATGCTTATTCCGCTTGCTCTTTTCATGCTGCTAAGCGGAAGCTGTTTTAAGGCTCTCATATGCTTTGGACTATATGCGGTATGTGCCCTTACCAGAGAGCTTTTAGAGCCGAAGCTGATAGGAGGCCGGATCGGTGTATGGCCTGTAGGAATTTTATTTGCAGTCTTTGCAGGAATTAAGCTGTTTGGTATACTGGGAATCATTAAGGGGCCATTGGCTTTGGTTATTATCTGTGAAATATGCAGATATATGTGGGAAAAGGATACTGAGGAGAAGCACGAGAGCGTTGATTAAAAAAGCGGGTAATTTATTTGCAACTGCATATTTGATTTTGATATTTGCCATATATCCTTTTTACATGGCTGACGGATATGTGGATATCGGAGAAGCTAAGTATAAGTTCTTTGTTTTCTGTTCCTTGGGAGGCCTGGTGATTTTGGCAGCTTTGGCACTGGCGGAAGGATTTCAAACCATATGGCAGCGTTATCGCTGCCGGGAGGCCTATTTGATCAGATGGGAACGGATATCGGTTACCGATCTTTTCGTTGTGCTTTACGCCATAGAGGTGTTGATTTCCTTCCTTTTATCTGACTATAAGCAGGAAGCCCTTCAGGGAACGGAAGGCTGGCGGATCGGTCTTGTGCTGCTGGTCATGTTGTGTGTGTTTTATTTTCTTATTTCCAGACAGTGGAAGGGAGCGCCCTTTCTTTGGTATGTCTGCATGGCGGCATCAGGGATCGTGTTTATTCTTGGGATTTTGGATCGGTTTTCGATTTATCTGATTCCAATTGAGATTCGGGATCCGGGATTTATTTCTACCTTAGGGAATATTAATTGGTTTTGCGGATACCTTTCCGTACTTATGCCGATAGGCGCCTGTATATTTATACACGGGGAGCGCAGGAGAGAGAAGTGGGCTTTAAGTTTGTATCTCTTAATTGGCTTCATGGCAGGCTTTTGTCAGGGGAGCAGCAGTGTATTTTTGTTATTTGGAGCCTTATTCTTTTTACTGCTTTGGACGGCGGTTTCCAAAAGAGAAAAGCTGGCAGGATGGTTTTTGATGACGGCAATATGGGGAGCTGCCGGGCAGGTAGTTCGAATTTTGAGAATTATAATGCCTGATAATTATAATTATGATACCAACAATCTCTGCGGCATGTTGACGGGTTCCAATTTACTCCTTGCAGTGGCAGTTATTTGCCTCTTCATAGGAGTGATTTTAAAGTGCAGGGGCACCGGAAGGTGGTGCAATGAAGGGGAGATAAAAAGGATTCATCAATGGATGATGATTATTCCTGTAACGGTGTTCTTATTATGGGGAGTAATAACTCTTTTGAATACTTGGAAGGGAATACCCGGTCTTAAGAACAGCTCCGTATTTCTTTTTGATGAGAATTGGGGAAATGGCAGAGGAGCAACATGGAAAGCCGGCATAGAAGTATTTGGAGAAATGCCGATTATAGGAAAGTTGTTTGGTGTGGGACCTGACTGTTTTTGCGCATATGCGTATGTGCAGCCCAAAACAGCGGAAATGCTTCGGGCTTATTTTGGAAGCATCAGACTTACCAATGCACATAATGAGCTGCTCACCGGACTTGTCAATACCGGAATATTTGGTGTACTCTTATATTTGGGCATTTTCCTGTCGTCTATACTGCGCTGTCTGAAAAGAGCGGAGAGGGAGCCCTATTTATTTATACCGGCTGTCTGTGCTTTTTGTTATCTGGTACATAATGCGGTCAGCTTTGCGCAGGTGTTGAATTTGCCCTTTATTTTTCTGATAATGGCCATGGGAGAAGGGTTATTAAGAAGATATCAGAGTTGACAAATTCATAAAATTTGCCTACAATCATGATGCAGGTGGCACTGCCGGATTCCGGTTTTTTATAGAGCGGAAGGTGTGCCACCCTTTGTAGTTACAATGATTATACGCAAAAACAGCGCAGAAATGAGGAGAAAAATGGCAGAGAAGAAATTAGTAGAAGCAATCACATCCATGAATGAAGATTTTGCACAGTGGTATACAGATGTGGTGAAAAAAGCAGAGCTTATCGATTATTCCAATGTAAAGGGCTGTATGGTAATTAAGCCTGCAGGGTATGCTATCTGGGAAAATATCCAGAGACAGCTGGATGAAAGATTTAAGGCCACGGGTGTAGAAAATGTGTATATGCCTATGTTTATTCCGGAAAGCCTTTTGCAGAAGGAAAAGGATCATGTGGAGGGATTTGCGCCTGAGGTGGCATGGGTGACTCATGGCGGATTAAACCCGCTGCAGGAAAGAATGTGTGTAAGGCCTACTTCTGAAACTCTGTTTTGTGATTTTTATAAAGGGGATATTCAGTCCTATCGTGATCTTCCCAAGGTTTATAATCAATGGTGCAGTGTAGTGCGCTGGGAAAAGGAGACGAGGCCCTTCCTTCGCTCCAGAGAGTTTTTGTGGCAGGAAGGACATACCGCTCACGCCACGGCACAGGAGGCGGAGGAAAGAACAGAGCAGATGCTGAATGTATATGCCGATTTCTGTGAGGAAGTTTTGGCTATTCCTGTAGTAAAGGGACGCAAGACCGATAAGGAGAAATTTGCGGGAGCGGAAGCTACCTATACAATAGAAGCGCTTATGCATGACGGTAAAGCGCTTCAATCCGGAACCAGCCATAATTTTGGCAACGGCTTTGCAAGGGCATTCGGTATTCAGTTTACGGATAAGGACAATCAGTTAAAATATGTTCATCAGACCTCATGGGGAATGTCCACCAGAATTATCGGTGCAATTATTATGGTGCACGGTGATGATTCGGGTCTGGTATTGCCTCCTAAGATCGCACCTACACAGGTGATGATCATTCCCATTCAGCAGAAAAAGGAAGGCGTTCTTGAGAAGGCCTATGAGCTGCGTGACAGATTGAGCAATTTCCGCATAAAGGTAGATGACAGTGACAAGAGTCCCGGCTGGAAATTTTCCGAGCAGGAGATGCGCGGTATTCCCATGCGTGTGGAAATTGGACCTAAGGATATTGAGGCCGGCAAATGTGTGATCTGCCGTCGTGACACCAGAGAAAAAATAGAAGTAGAATTAGACAAGCTGGAAGAGACAGTTGGAGAATTATTGGTTCAGATTCAGGCTGATATGCTTGACAGAGCGAAAAAACATTTGGAAGCGCATACCTATGCGGCGTCAAACAGAGAAGAATTTGAAAAAATCTTTTCAGAAAAGGCCGGATTTGTAAAGGCAATGTGGTGTGGGGAAACCTCCTGTGAGGAAGCCATTAAGGAAAATATGGCCGTAACCAGCCGCTGTATGCCTTTTAAGCAGGAATGTCTGTCCGATACTTGTGTTTACTGCGGAAAACCTGCCAAGAAAATGGTATATTGGGGAAGAGCATATTAATGATGGAAATACAATTACCCGAACAAGTAAAATACATCATAAATACGATTACAAAGGCCGGCTACGAAGCGTATGCAGTAGGCGGCTGTATTCGTGATTCAATCTTGGGAAGGGTTCCTGATGACTGGGATATTACCACCTCCGCCGCACCCACTCAGGTGAAGGCGCTTTTTAAACGTACCATAGATACCGGCATCCAGCACGGAACGGTTACGGTCATGCTGGATAAAGAAGGCTATGAGGTGACGACCTACCGTATTGACGGTGAATATGAGGACAGCAGGCATCCGAAGGAGGTAATCTTTACCGCCAATCTGATAGAGGATTTGAAGCGGAGGGATTTTACCATTAATGCCATGGCCTATAATGATGAGACTGGACTGGTGGATGTGTTTGAGGGAATTAAGGACATAGACAGGAAGGTGATTCGCTGCGTGGGAAATCCTAAGGAGCGGTTTACTGAAGATGCCCTGCGGATTATGCGGGCAGTACGGTTTTCCGCACAGCTGGGATATGCCATAGAGGAGCAGACTAAGAAAGCTATCAGGCAGCTGGCGCCTAATCTTAAGCAAATCAGTGCGGAGAGAATCCAGGTGGAGCTGGTTAAGCTTATCATCTCTCCCCATCCGGAATATCTGCGCAGCGCTTATGAATTGGGAATCACAAAGGTAATTATGCCTGAATTTGACGCTTGTATGAATACGGAACAAAACAATCCCCACCATTGTTATAATGTAGGGGAACATACCCTGGCAGCAATGCAGGCGGCAGCACCTGATAAGGTACTTCGTCTTTCCATGTTGTTTCACGATATCGGAAAGCCCGGAACCGTCACTACAGACGAGAGCGGAATTCATCATTTCCATGGGCACCCGGCGGTGTCAGAGGAGATGAGCAGGAAAATATTGCGGAGACTTAAGTTTGACAATCATACCATAGATCAGGTTACCAGATTAGTCAAATACCATGATTACAAGGTAGAGCCTTCAGAGAGGAACGTCCGTCGTGCTGTTATCAAGGTGGGTGAGGATATATTTCCCTTACTCTTACAGGTAAAAAAGGCGGATATGGAGGCGCAAAGCACTTATCAAAGGAAGGAAAAGGAAGAAAATCTTCAGGATATCAGCAGGCTGTATGAACGGATCATCAGTCAAAAGCAGTGCGTTAGTCTGAAATCTCTGGCAGTTTCGGGAAGGGATTTGATGGAATATGCCAATATGGAGCCCGGCAAAAAAATAGGAGAAGTGCTTGGGCATCTGTTGGATTTTGTGGTAGATGACCCCTCCCGCAATGTAAAGGAGGTTCTGCTTAAGGAGGCAGAAAGATATTTAAAGATGTAATACTTTATGGCCAGCCCTCATAAGATAGGATATGACACGAATTGGGGGTAATCGCTGTGAGTGACAGAAGTACCATAGTGCTGGAAAAATATGAAATAGAAGTGCTTCGAACATGGAAAGGACGAGGCGCCGTTCTTTGTGAAACCGGTCAGGGAATTTTGATTTTAAAAGAGTATACAGGGCATAGGGAAAAGGCAGCTTTTCAGGATGCACTGCTTCATATGATACGGGAAAACGGGTTCAGCCAGGTTGAGATGATTGTGAGAAATAAAGAAAATGAGCTTTTGACTCAGGATCAGGATGGCACCTTATATATTTTAAAGACCTATGAGGATGGAAGAGAATGCAATGTGAGGGATATGGAGGAATGCAAAAATGCAGCCGAAACACTGGCAGCGCTCCATAAAGCGTCCTTCTTTTCGAAGCCAATATTGGACTACGGGGCATCTCATCCTGTCTGTCAGGAATTTTATAAGCATAACAGAGAGCTTCGCAGGGTTAAAAAGTACTTAAAGGACAGAGGCCAGAAGACGGATTTTGAGATTGCCCTGCTGCATACCTATGACTATTTTTTAAATCTTGCCCTGCAGATTACTGAGGAGCTTAGATTTTTTCAAAATGAGGAAGAAAATCACTATGTCTGTCATGGGGATTATCAGTATCATAACATTATTGTTTCCGGTGGGAAAATGCATATAATCAATTTCGAAAAATGTCTTTATGACAGTCCGGTCAGAGACCTGTATCTGTTTATGAGAAAGCTTATGGAAAAGAGCGGATGGTCTAAAGAGGTGGGCTTTGATCTGGTAGAGGCGTATGAGAAGGTAAGGCCCATGGAGAAGGAGGAATACAGACAGCTCTATTATCGTCTGGCTTACCCGGAAAAATTCTGGAAGATTGTTAATTTTTATTTCAATTCCGGAAAGGCATGGATACCCGATAAGAATATGGAAAAACTAATCAGGGTAACGGAGCAGGAGAAGGATAAACAGTTGTTTTTGGAAAGCTTTAGAAGGCAGTACGGTTTGTCTTAGTTCTTTCCATATTTGCGGCCATGTGATATACTTTGTACAGGAACCCGAAGAATTTACATTTGAGGAAAACGAAATGATAAAAAAGAAAAAGTTCCTGTGCTTGCCTATATCTGCGGTATGTATTTGCAGTTTACTTCTTTCAGGCTGCAGCAGTATAGGGCTTGCGCAGGAATCAACCTTTGAAAGTGCATATGAAAACGGAGCAGAGGAGGAGCCGGTGGATATTTTTACCTCCGGTGCAACCGTTGTAATTGAGTCTGTGGATGAAGAGAGTCAGGCTGTAAATGTGTATATGGTTGAAAGAAATGAAAGCAAAACGCTTTCTTACACCGGTTCAACTACCATACAGGATAAGTATAATGCCGGGATGAGCGTAGCTCAGCTGAAGGCCGGGGATATTGCAAAGATCATGTATAACAGTGAGCTGGAAAGAATAGGCTCTATTTCATTGTCCGCTGATGCATGGAGCCATGAGGGCGTGGCAAAGTATAACCTGAATGCGGGAAACGGAAGTGCTTCCATCGGTGATGAAATTTATAACATGAGTAATGATGTGAAGGTTTATTCGGATGGACAGGCCATTGATGTTACTCAGATTATCAGTCAGGATGTGCTTACCTTCCGTGGAATTGGTAGTAATATTATGAGTATTACCGTGGATAAAGGACACGGTTATCTGGATCTGGAAAATGACGAAGCGGTTATCGGAGGCTGGATAGAGGTGGGACAGACAGTAATCTCTCAGATAGCTCCCGACATGCTTCTTACTGTGCCGGAGGGCAGTTATACGGTAAGATTTTCAGGTACCGGTGTGGAGGAAACCAGGGATATAGTTATTGAAAGAAACAAGGAAACACATCTTGATTTGGGAGATATAGAGATACCTCAGCCTGAAAAGGGATTGGTAACCATAAAGGTGACGCCGGAAACAGCAAAGGTATTTATTGATGAGACAGAAGTTGAAACGGTTTATCCTATCAGACTTCCGGTAGGCTTTCATAAGATTACGGCTAAGGCTTCGGGATATGATACTCTTTCGGAATATTTTCAGGTGGAGGGTGAGGATATAACAGTAACCTTAAATCTGGAGGAAGAGACGGTATCAGGAAATAGTATTGGCAGCAGCTTAAAGGAAAATGTGAGCACGATTACGATTAATGCTCCGGTTGACGTAGAGGTATATCAGGATAACCTGTATATGGGAATTGCGCCGGTTACCTATACCAAAACAGCGGGAAGTCATACCATTACACTGAGAAAGGAAGGATATATTACCAGAAGCTATAGTATAGAGATACCTGATGATGACAATGATGTAACCTATTCCTTCCCCGATCTTGACCCGGAAGCTGCCGCATCCTCATCCGGAAGTACGGTTAGTGGAAATTCGGTCAGCGGAAATTCTGTTAGTGATAATGCGGTAAGTACGGAAACAAATAAGGGAAGCGTATCAGGAAACAGTACTGTGAGCGGTAATTCTACAGGTACTTCTTAGAGGGATTTTGAAATAAAGGAAAATATTAATCAATAAAAAATTGCAAAAACGCAGAAAAACCGCACAAAAAGGCAAAATTGCCTTGACAAATATAGTTAAAAACGATATATATTAATATAGGCGTTTCAAAAGAGACATCTAGGAAAAAAACACTCATATAAAAGAGGAGGAGTTCGTAATGAACAAAACAGAATTAGTTGCAGCTATGGCTGATCAGACTGGATTATCCAAAAAGGACGTTGAGAAGGCTTTAAAGGCTTTCACAGATGTTGTATCAGCTGAATTAAAGAATGACGGAAAGGTTCAATTAGTTGGATTTGGTACTTTTGAAGTAACCAAGAGAGCAGCCAGAGAAGGAAGAAATCCTCAGAGCGGTGCTGTTATGAAGATTGCAGCTTCTAAGGCTCCTAAGTTCAAAGCTGGTAAGGCTTTAAAGGACTTGGTTAATGCATAAGATTTGAAAATCTTTGAGGACCTGCAAAAGCAGGTCCTTTTTCTTATGTGATAGGAAAGTATGCGAAAAGCAGCAGGAAGATAGAGGCAAAATATGAGACTGGACAAATATTTAAAGGTATCCCGATTAATTAAAAGAAGGACAGTTGCAAATGAGGCATGTGATGCAGGCAGGGTTTTGATTAATGACAAGCCGGCCAAAGCCTCAGCCAATGTAAAGGAAGGCGATATCATCACGATTTCCTTTGGCAATAAGGAGGTCAAGGTGGAAGTGCTTGACGTACAGGAGACCGTGAAGAAGGAAGAAGCAAAGGAATTGTTTCGTTATCTGTAATTTGAAGAATATAATGGATTGTCTCCTAATATAATCTTTTATAAAGATTGTATCAGGAGATTTTTTATGGAAGAATTAACAGGTGTAACCAAGCGGGCACACAAGCTGATACTGAATAATAGAAGGACATGTAATCTGACGGGCGTCAGCGACGTTTTATCCTTTGACGAAAATGAGATTATTTTGGAAACAGATCAGGGAATGCTTATGATCAAGGGAAATGAGCTGCATGTAAACAGACTTACGCTGGATAAGGGTGAGGTGGATGTGGATGGCCGTATTGACAGCTTTACCTATTCGGAGCAGTCAAGTATGAGCGCCAAAGGAGAATCTTTTCTGTCAAGGCTGTTTAAGTAGGTGTCTATGAGCCAGAATATTATCAGTGAGGTAGTTTTTTTTGCACACTCCTTTTTGCTTGGGATCGTTATAACCTTTGTGTATGACGGCTTTTTGGTGCTGCGCCGTTTAATCCGGCATAATCTGCTTTTGATCTCTCTGGAGGATATGATTTTCTGGATAGCCTGCGCCATAGGAGTGTTTTATATGCTGTGTGAGGAAAATAACGGTATTCTCAGATGGTTTGCCGTACTGGGCGCTACGCTTGGAATGATAGCATATAAGGAAAGTGTGAGCAGGTTTTTTGTGGATGTTATGTCAACAATCATCCGGCGAATTTTTCATATAATATTTAAGATTTTGCGTTTTTTGCTGTATCCGGTTCGGTTTTTGGGGAGAAAAATGGGGCGTATTTCTGCCAAATGTTCAAGAAAAAGCAGAAAAGCCGGAAAATATATGAAAAACAAGTTGACGAGAGGTTTTAAATTACTTAAAATAACATTATGTAAACATGATAGCAAGCAGGAGAGGAATGGCTAAAATTATGGCAAGGAAGGCTGCATATCGAAAGAAGCGACAGAATCGTTTCGGAATGTTCCTGGTATCTATTGCCGTGATCATGATGCTGGTAGTGGTAGCATTTAAGAGTGTGGAGCTTCGGGCCAAAAAGGAAGCTTATCACCAAAAGGAGCTGGCACTCAAGGAGCAGATCGAGGCGGAAGAGGAACGTGCTGTTGAAATAGAAGAATACGAAAAATATACACAGACCAAGAAGTATATCGAGGAGGTTGCCCGGGATAAGCTTGGTTTGGTATATGAGGGTGAGATTTTATTTAAGGATGAGGATTAAAGCAGGCAGATTTGTCTGCTTTATTTTTTTACGACTTTGCGCTTTTTGTCAAAATATTTTTTGTTTTTCCTACTTGTTTTTGACAAACTGTTTCCTGCCTGTTTTGTATAATAGTCCTTTACAGGAGGCAGGGAAATTGGTATGAAAAAACAAAATTTGAGTGAAAGAGAAGAGTTTGGCAGCATACTTCCCGAATACGGAAGGAGAAAGCTGCTTACGTATGCTGATTCGATTAGAGAGCTGGCGGACAGCTTTAAAGAGACGGAAAATGGCAGGGACAGTGTCATAAATAAGGAAGAACAGGATAGAAGAGATTACATATGGCAGAAGCGTCTTTGTGAAAACAAGGAGCTTATGGTAGCGCATCTTGAAGAGATGGCTCAGATTATGTCTGGTTTGGCGGAAGAGACCAGAAAATGCGTCCCTATGGGAGAGAGAAGATTTAAGCAGATCGCGCATGCTCTTCGGGAAGTGGATATTCAGATTAAAAATTTATACCTGATTGAAAATGAGATGGGGCGCATGGAGGTTTCCCTTACTATGAAATGTATAAAGGCCTCCAATTTGTCCGCAGATGAAATAGGAGATCTGCTGTCGGTGCTTCTCAACATGCATTTGGTAAGCGCAGGTGATAACGCTTTCTTTATCAGCGGAGAGTGGCAGACCTTTTATTATGTGGAGGAGGCCAGATTTCATGTTCTTACCGGGGTAGCAAAGGCAGTAAAGGAAACAGAAAAGATATCCGGAGATAATTATGCCTTTTTTGAGCGGGATGCGGGAAATCTTACGGCATTATTATCTGACGGAATGGGCTCCGGGGAAAAGGCATGTGCAGACAGTACCATGGTAGTGGAGCTGATGCAGAAATTTCTGGAAGCAGGTTTTCAGATGGAGATGGCTATTCAGATGATCAACAGTGCGTTGCTTACCGGCGGAGAGAATACCAATATGTCTACCTTAGACATGTGCAGTCTGGACTTATATAACGGGGAATGCCGGTTTGTAAAGGTGGGAAGTGCCTGCTCCTATATTAAAAGGCAGCATTTGGTGGACAGGATATCCTCCGGAAATCTGCCCCTTGGGATATTTCAGAAGCCGGATATGGAGGCAGTGGGAAGAACGCTTATGGATGGAGACTATATTATTATGGTTTCCGATGGAATATTAGATGCCCTGTCACAGGGAATAGGGGAGGATATGCTTTCGGAGCTGATTGGCAGCAGTAATCTTGAAAATCCAGGAGAAATGGCAAATGCCATATTAAATTTCTGCATTCATCAGTGCAGGGGACATATCAGGGATGATATGACGGTTTTAGTTATAGGCATATGGAAAAAAGAAGACTGATACTTTTCTTTTTCTGTAAATTCCGTTATATTATAGAGTATGATCAAAAAAGTGATGGATTATATAGAAAAATATCATATGATCAGACCTCATGATACAATAGTGGCAGGAGTTTCGGGAGGCGCAGATTCTGTCTGCCTCCTTTTTGTGCTGCTTGAAATAAGGGAGAGGATGCCCTTTGACCTAAAGGTAGTGCATGTTAATCATGGGGTGCGGGCAGATGCCGGAGCGGATGCGGAATTTGTGAAGGCGCTGTGTGAAAAGAATGAGCTTCCCTTTTACCTGGTTGAGGAGAATATTAAGGAGCTTGCAGCCAAATCGGGCCGTTCCGAGGAGGAGGAAGGAAGACGGGTGCGTTATCAGGCGTTTGAAGAGGCTCTTGGTTCCGATCAGGGAAGAGTTGCGGTAGCGCATAACAGTAACGATAGGGCGGAAACCATGTTGTTTCATTTATTCCGGGGTACAGGCTTATCCGGCATGTCCGGTATCCGTCCGGTGAACGGAAATATTATTCGTCCTCTGCTTGGAGTGACCAGAGAAGAAATTGAAAAATGGCTTTTGGAAAGGCATATTTCATATTGTATGGATAGCACCAATGCGCAGGATTTTTATACCAGAAATCGGATCAGGCATCATATTCTTACCTATGCAGAGCAGGAAATCTGCCGGGGGGCAGCGGTGAATATGAATCGTGCGGCAGATGATCTTCTGATGGCGGAAGAATATCTCCGGCATCAGACAGAGGATGCAATGAAGCGTTGTGTGCAGAAGGATAGCGGAAGAATTATAATTCATATTCCGGCGTTTCTAAAGGAAGATAATTATTTAAAAGGAAGGATACTGCTCTCCTGTGTGGAAGAGGCAGCCGGTTCGAGAAAGGATATTACAGCAGCCCATATCAGAGCGATAGAAAGGCTTTTCGGCACATCCGGCAGCAAGGAAATTCATTTGCCTTATCAGCTTACGGTTTATAAAAAATACGATCTGGGTATGATACAAAAGAATGACTTAAGGAATGAAGAAATTTCACAGCCGGAAAAGGAAAGAGAAGAATATCCGGTTTCCATACCCGGCAGAATTATGGTTCCAGGTCTTGGAAGAGTGGAATTTACGGTGTTTTCCATAGGTAATTCACAAAATATTCCAGAAAAAACATATACGAAATGGTTTGATTATGATAAAATAACTTCGTCTGTGGTATTTCGGACAAAGCGGGCAGGGGATTATCTGACCGTGAATAGTAAGGCAGGAATAGGGCATAAATCCCTTCAGGATTATTTCGTAAATGAGAAAATTCCCAGGGATGAGAGAAGCCGGATTTATTTTTTGGCGGAGGATTCGCATATTTTATGGATACCGGGCCGCCGGATCAGTGAATACTATAAGATAAGTGAAGATACCCGCAGTATTCTGCAGGTTACCGTGTCAGATAAGGAAGAATAGATACAGGGAGAGGAAAGGAGTCATTGAAATGACTGAGAAAATCAGAGTTATGCTCTCAGAGCAGGAAGTAGATGCAAAGATATGTGAAATCGGTAGGCAGATCAGTGAGGACTATGCGGGAAAGCAGGTTCATTTAGTATGCGTGTTAAAGGGAGGCAGCTTTTTCATGTGTGAGCTTGCCAAAAGAATTACCGTTCCGGTATCCTTGGATTTCATGTCGGTGTCCAGCTATGGCAGTGAGACGAAGTCCAGCGGTGTAGTCAAGATAGTAAAGGATTTGGATGAGTCGTTAAAGGATAAGGATGTTATCATTATTGAGGATATCGTGGATTCGGGGCGCACGCTCAGCTATTTAATGGAAATGCTAAGGGATAGAGGTCCTGCAAGCCTGCGGCTTTGTACACTGCTTGACAAGCCGGATCGCAGAGTTGTAGATGTACATGTGGATTATACCGGTTTCCAGATCCCTGATGAGTTTGTAGTGGGATATGGATTGGACTATGATCAGAAATACAGAAATCTGCCTTATATCGGGGTAGTAGAGTTTGAATAGTTGACAAAGCCGGATATAGCCGGTAAGCGAGGTAGTAAGAATGAATAAGAAAAGTCGTGGATATAATTTGTACTTCATCCTTGTGCTGCTTCTTTTTGGTCTTTTGATTATTCCAAATCTTTTGGATAATAATCGTGTAGAGTATACCAAAGGAGAGCTGATCTCGGATTTGCAGGAAGGAAAGATCCTCCATGCAAGTATCTCTCCGGGGAGGGAGACGCCTACAGGTGAGGTGGAATTTTTAATCAGCGGAGAGGGCAATAAGACCTTATATGTGACTGATGTGACGGAAATAGAAGAGCTGCTTTCTTCCTATGATATTAACCCGGAGGTTCAGAAGGTTCAGGAGGAAAGCTGGTTTTTAACCAGTGTGTTCCCGGTGCTTTTGGCGGTAATTGTGATGGTATTTTTCTTTGTCATGATGAACAGCCAGAATGCAGGCGGCAGCAGTAAGATGATGAACTTCGGAAAAAGCCGTGCCAAGCTTTCCATGGGTGACGGAAAAATCACCCTGAAGGATGTGGCAGGCCTTAAAGAGGAAAAGGAGGAGCTGGAGGAAATCGTTGAGTTTCTTCGGGCGCCGGCCAAGTTTACCAAGGTAGGAGCAAGAATTCCCAAGGGCGTATTGCTGGAAGGAGCACCGGGTACAGGTAAGACTCTGCTTGCAAAGGCAATCGCAGGAGAAGCAGGCGTTCCTTTCTTTAGCATTTCCGGTTCTGATTTCGTAGAAATGTTTGTAGGTGTGGGCGCATCCAGAGTGCGTGATTTGTTTGAAGAAGCAAAGCGCCATTCACCCTGTATTGTGTTTATTGATGAGATTGATGCCGTTGCCAGACGCAGAGGAACCGGTATGGGCGGCGGACATGATGAGAGGGAGCAGACCTTAAACCAGCTGTTGGTTGAGATGGACGGTTTTGGAGTCAACGAGGGCATTATCGTTCTTGCGGCTACCAACCGTGTGGATATTCTGGATCCAGCAATTATGCGTCCCGGACGGTTTGACAGAAAGATCAGCGTAAACAGACCGGATGTGGGGGGAAGAGAGGATATTCTTAAGGTTCATGCAAAGAATAAGCCGCTGGCAGAGGATGTTGATTTAAAGCAGATCGCACAAACCACCGCAGGCTTTACCGGTGCGGATTTGGAAAACCTGTTAAATGAGGCCTCCATCATAGCTGCTAAAGAAGACAGAAGCTATGTGATACAGGAGGATATTAAGAAAGCCTTTATCAAGGTTGGTATCGGAGCGGAGAAGAAGAGCCGTATTATTACCGATAAGGAGAAGAAGATCACGGCGTACCACGAAGCCGGTCATGCAATTTTGTTCCATGTGCTTCCCGATGTGGGGCCTGTGTATACCGTATCTATTATTCCTACGGGACTTGGAGCCGCAGGCTATACCATGCCCCTTCCCGAAAATGATGATATGTTTATTACCAAGGGGAAGATGCTCCAGGATATTATGGTTTCCTTAGGAGGCAGAATTGCCGAGGAAATTATATTCGGTGATATTACTACCGGCGCATCCAGTGATATTAAGAAGGCTACCAAGGCAGCCAGGGATATGGTTACCAGATACGGTATGTCTGAGAATATCGGTGTCATTAATTATAACAGTGACGATGATGAGGTGTTTATCGGAAGGGATCTGGCTCATGCCAAGGCGCACAGTGAGCTGATTTCCGGTGAAATTGACCGGGAGGTAAAGAGAATTATCGACGAATGCTACGCAAAAGCCAAGGCCATTATTACGGAGCATATGGAGGTGCTTCATAGCTGTGCAAAGCTTCTGCTTGAGAAGGAGAAGATCGGAAGAGCCGAATTTGAGGCATTGTTCGAAAATAAGGACACGTCTCCTGAAGCATTTTTCCAGAGCTAAGAAAATTTATTTGGTAAAAATGCACAAAAATAGATTACCAAAATTGTAATATTTGTGAATCGTGAGTATTTACGCAAAAGGGGTGCTATGCTATTATACTACTTGTAACCCCCCCAATACATTATATAGTTTTTTGCTATACCCCATAAGAAAGAAATACCTTCTCTAAAAAGAACAGTACTTGTACTGTTCTTTTTACTTTGTAAAAATATAGTTTCGATTTTGTGCGGAAAAATGCAGGAATGTTAGGCAGAATGTATATTGATTATGTGAATGGTATAGTATAAAATATACCTGTATTTGTATTTCATGGAAATGGAGTCGCAATATATGGATCTTAATCGTTTAATGAAAATAGAGTATGACAGTCGTTATATTTCCGATATGCGTCCTGTTTTTAACAGAAAAGCATTATTCAGTGACACTACGGAGGATTATTTTTCCCCGGCAGAGCCTAATCCCTATTCAAAGGTCACAGTCAGATTTCGTGCAGCACTTAACAATGTTGACCGTGTATTTATGGTAAATAAAGAGGTTCGTCATTTAATGATGAAGGAATCTCATGATGATTATTTTGATTACTTTGCATGTGAGATTGAGGTTGAGGATGTAGAATTTTGTTATCATTTTGAAGTGCAGGTAGGAAAGATCAATTGCATATATGATACCAGAGGAGTGGCCAAGGAGGCTCTTCCGGAGTATGCATTCCGCGTAATTCCCGGTTTTAAAACACCTAAATGGGCAAAAGGTGCGGTTATGTATCAAATTTATGTGGATCGCTTTTATAATGGAGATCCATCTAATGATGTGCTTACTTCGGAATATGAGTATATTGGGGACAAGACGGTTCATGTTGATGATTGGAATAAATATCCTGCGGTGATGGGGGTTCGTGAATTTTACGGAGGAGATCTGCAGGGAGTGCTGGATAAGATGGATTACCTTCAGGATTTGGGAATTGATGTCATATATTTTAATCCTTTGTTTGTTTCCCCATCCAATCATAAGTATGATATTCAGGATTATGATTATATAGATCCGCATTTTGGGAAAATTGTCAGTGATGAAGGAGAGCTGCTTGCGCATGATCAGCGTGAAAACAGATTTGCTTCAAGATATATTGACAGGGTTACCAACAAGAAGAATCTCGAAGCAAGCAATGAGCTTTTTGCAAAGGTAGTTAAGGAAGCCCACAGGCGGGGAATGCGTGTTATTTTAGACGGTGTGTTTAATCACTGCGGTTCCTTTAATAAATGGATGGACAGGGAAAGAATATACGAAAATGCAGAAGGTTATGAGAAGGGTGCTCATATTTGTGCGGAAAGTCCTTATCGGGATTACTTTCACTTTTATAATGAGCATGCATGGCCCTACAATACTTCTTACGACGGATGGTGGGGACATGATACTCTGCCTAAGCTTAATTATGAAAAGTCAAAAGAGTTGTTTGACTATGTGATGAGAATTGCTGCTAAGTGGGTATCACCACCCTACAATGCCGATGGGTGGCGCTTGGATGTTGCAGCAGATTTAGGACATAGTCCGGAGTTTAATCATTATTTTTGGAAGGAATTCAGAAAAGCTGTAAGAGAAGCCAATCCTGATGCGATTGTTCTTGCAGAGCATTACGGCAGCCCCAGAGATTGGCTAAATGGCAAGGAATGGGATACTGTCATGAATTATGATGCATTTATGGAGCCGGTTACCTGGTTCCTTACGGGTATGCAGAAGCATAGTGATGATTATCGAGGTGACCTGTACGGTAATGCAGACAGCTTTATGGGTGCCATGCGTCATCATATGGCAAGCTTTACTACGCCTTCTATGCAGATAGCTATGAACGAACTGTCTAATCACGATCATTCCAGATTTCTTACCCGTACCAATAAGAAGGTAGGAAGAACGAATACCCTGGGAGCGCAGGCGGCAAACGAGGGAATTAATAAGGCGGTAATGAGAGAGGCTGTGGTTATTCAGATGACATGGCCCGGTGCGCCGACTATTTATTATGGTGATGAGGCCGGAGTATGTGGTTTTACGGATCCTGATAACAGAAGAGCTTATCCTTGGGGGCATGAGGATCATGAGTTAATTCGCTTCCATAAGGAAATGATCCGGATTCACAAGGAAAATCCTGAAATTCTCACGGGCTCCTTGAAGTATATTGACGGTGATTACAATATATTAGGCTACGGAAGATTTAACAGGAAGTCGGTTACAGTGGTTATGGTGAACAATAATGATCATGAGGTGACTAGAGAAGTAGCAGTATGGCATTTGGGTATTCCTAAGGAGAGCGTGGTGAAAAGCCTGATGCTTACAACGGATGAAGGCTTTTCTACGGAAATGCATGAGTATCCTATCATAGCGGGCAAGCTGACGATCACTCTTCCGAAAACCTCCGCAATTGTACTGAATTACCAGCGTAAAGAGCCTAAAAATTTCTTGCTTTTTAGATAGTGTTATGATATAACTTTATATGGTCAAGCTAAGAGTATATGCTTGATACATGGATGGATTCCCGAGTGGCCAAAGGGGACAGACTGTAAATCTGCTGCAAATTGCTTCGGTGGTTCGAATCCACCTCCATCCATTTTATTTGCCTTCGGCAAGTAATATGAATATGCTGGTGTGGCGGAATAGGCAGACGCAAGGGACTTAAAATCCCTCGGGAGCAATCCCGTGCCGGTTCAAGTCCGGCCACCAGCACGAGTCAAAAGAAAAGGAAATGTTGAAGAATCAGCATTTCCTTTTTTATTTTTTGTATTTATCTGCGGTAAATGCATTTTTTTATATTATTAATCATATATTTTAATAATTTTTGTTTGATGTTTTATGGGAAATGATGTAATATGGAGGGAGGATTACTTCGTGAAATCCGAAAAAATACACAAGGAGAAAAGACAAATGATAGTAATGGATGTAAAAATTGATAATTTCATCGCTTTAAAAAATTTTCATTTAAATATGTCATATCCAAAAAGAATAGTTGGATCCTATATCAAGGATGAATTTTTAAAGGGAAGACCCAATTTTAGATATAAAAAAATAAATATTCTGATGGGATCTAATGCGACAGGAAAAACATCTGTAGGAAAGATGTTAATGCGGATTTTTAATTTTATGGACAAGAAAGAATATACCAACCTTACGGATGTGATTGGAAACAGCAGTAAAGAAGCTTCCTTTTCAATAGATTTTATTGGTGAAGAATATATTTTGTATCGAGTGAAAACAATAATATTTCCCAAAAGGGGGGATAAATATCAAAGCTCGGATATTAATGTAACTGTCGGCGAAGTAAAAATAAATGCAAAAGACAGCTACGAGACATGTGCAAAATATTTAGATGAACATATGAATCAATCGGGAGGTAATTACATAGAGGAATTGGAAAAGGTAAAAGGGTTGTCTTGGATTTTTCAGTATCCTTTTGATGATTCAGGTGAGCCCAGAAAAATATATGTGTGCAATAATACTGAAAAATATCTGAACATTTTGGAAAAAGTGCTGCAGACACTGGATCCGGCCATTACAAAAGTAGAAAAGTCTGATGAAATTGAGAATACATATATTGTTCGACTTAATGGACAAGCTGTAATTATTCAGGACGGTAAGATACATGATGCAAATATTTTATCAAGTGGAACAAAATCCGGAATAGAAATTGCGGGAATGCTTACAAGTATTTTGGAAGGAGAATTTGGATTTTATTATTGTGATGAAAAGTTTTCTTATATTCATAGTGATATAGAAAAGGCTATATTATCTGTGATGATAGATGGCATAAGAGAAAATGAACAATTATTTTTCACTACACATAATACAGAAATATTAGAATTGCCGTTACCGAAACATTCTTTCATCTTCCTGAAAAAAGATATTCATGATGAGGAGCAGCCTATTAAGTGTATAAGTGCATCATCACTTTTAAAGAGGAATACAGACAGCCTTAAAAATGCAGTTGAAAATGATTTATTTTCAGCAGCACCTAATCTTGATTTAATTTATAATGTGGCTGAACTGTATGTAAGATAATCAGAAACATGGGGTGCACAATGGGGAAAAAAGGATATTATCAATATTATGTAGAAGGTGCGGATGAAGAGAAAATTATTTCAGTGCTTAAAACAGATATGGGTTTGATATTAAAAAATTTTGGAGTGAAAATCCTGGAAATCAATACAGCAGTATTAAAAACGGGGCAGAAGAAATAAAAATCTAATTAGTAGAACCGGAAAAAAGAATTGAAACAAAGGGCAAGCTGTAGACAGATACTATTTAGTATCTAAAAGATATGATACAAGGGAGAAAGAAACATGAAATTATCATTAAAGGAAAAAATCACATATGGATTGGGAGCAGTCGGAAAAGATATGGTGTACATGCTCTCTGCCAGCTACATTTTATATTATTATCAGGACATTCTGGGTGTGAGTGCGATTGCCATGGGTATCATTTTAATGGCAGCGCGGGTATTTGATGCGTTTAACGATCCGATTATGGGTGTTATTGTGGCAAAGACAAGAACCAGGTGGGGCAAATTCCGTCCCTGGCTGCTGATCGGTACAATAACGAATGCAGTTGTTCTGTATTTTATGTTTGCAGCGCCTCCTGCACTTTCTGGCAGCGGTCTGGTTGCATATGCGGCAATTACATATGTCCTTTGGGGTGTTACTTATACGATGATGGACATTCCATTCTGGTCAATGATACCGGCATTTACAGAAGGAGGAAAGGAAAGAGAAGGGCTTAGCACGCTGGCTCGTTCCTGTGCAGGCGTTGGTTCGGCAATTGTTACGATTATTACTATGAAATGTGTTTATACTCTGGGTCAGGGAGATGAACGGATCGGCTTTCGATGGTTTGCATTTATTATAGCGGTCTTATTCATTATCTTTACTGTGCTTGCATGTATTACCATCAGGGAAAAATCTACGGTAGATGTAGATTCGCCTTCCGTAAAGCAGATGTTTAAGGCACTGGTACAAAATGATCAGGCTGTGACGGTTGTGATAGCCATTGTACTGATTAACTGTGCCCTATATATAACATCCAATCTTTTGATTTACTTTTTCAAATATGACTTTGGAGGGGAAACATGGTATAACAGCTACACCTTATTTAATACCTTTGGAGGTGCCGTTCAAATATTATCCATGATGTTGTTTTTCCCGTTACTGCGTAAATTTATGAGTACTATCAAGGTATTCTATGTCAGCATCGTGATGGCAGTTGCGGGCTATGGAGTGCTGCTTATTTTAGCATTTACAAATATGTCCAACATTCTTCTGTTATTTATTCCCGGCTTCCTTGTGTTTACAGCATTTGGAATGCTGACGGTGCTGACCACGGTATTCCTTGCCAATACAGTGGACTATGGTGAACTGAAAAATAACAGGAGGGATGAAAGCGTTATTTTTTCCATGCAGACATTTGTGGTAAAGCTGGCCTCCGGCTTGGCAGCGCTGATTGCCTCTATCTGTTTGACGGTCTGCAACCTGAGTGATGATACGACGCAGGCAGCCGAAGCAGCCGGTTCGGCAGCTTCCATCGTGGGGCTTCGCATGACCATGGCAGTTTTGCCTATCATCGGGCTGTTAATAGCTGTAGTTGTTTTTTATAAAAGGTATATTTTGACAGAAGAAAGGCTGGAGGAAATAGCAGGAAAGCTGAAGGAAAGGTGTTAGGAGAAATAAACATGACAATGGACGAAATTATCAAAAGAATCAACCAACTATATCACAAATCTCAGGCAGAAGGCTTATCGGATGAGGAGAAAGAGGAGCAGAAGGAGCTTCGCCGCAGATATATCGACAGTGTAAAGGGCAATCTGTGCGGACAGTTGGAAAATATGTCCATTCAAAGACCGGACGGAACTATTGAGAAGGTGAAAAAGGTAAAAAATTGAAGATAGACGCACAAAAAGGAGACTTAAAGGATGAAGCTATTGTACGGAACAGGAAACCCGGCCAAAATAGCGGCAATGAAAAGAAGGCTGTCAGAGCTGGATATTGAAATTATCGGCCTTAAGGATTTGGGAAAGGATATTCCTAAGGTAGTTGAGGATGGAAGCACACCGCTTGAGAATGCGAGAAAGAAAGCCCTTAAGTATTATGAAGTCTTTAAAATGCCGGTATTTTCCTGCGATTCGGGTCTTTATATTGACGAAATACCCAGGGAGCTTCAGCCGGGTATTCATGTGAGAACGATTAACGGAAAATATCTTACGGATGAAGAAATGCTGGAGTATTATTCCGGGCTGGCAAGGAAATACGGGGATTTAACGGCCAGATACAGAAATGCCATCTGTCTGGTGTTGGATGATGAGCATATTTATCAGGTCATGGAAGAAAGCATGGCAAGTCAACCTTTTATTATAACCTCCGTGTCTCATTCCATACATAAGGAAGGATTTCCGTTGGATAGTTTATCTATAGACATTAAGACCGGAAAGTACTATTATGATTTGGAGCATGATGAGCTGGATCAGGTAGCTGTGGAGGACGGCTTTCTGGATTTTTTCAGGGCATATTGTGTGGATAACAAGGAAGTATGATAAAGTCTAAAGGAGACTATGATGCTGATTCGAAAAGCGGAATTAAGAGACCTTGAGGAATTATTGGAAATCTATAACTATGAGGTGGTGTATGGAGTATCCACTTTTGACCTGCATCCTAAAACGTTGGAGGAGAGAAGGCAGTGGTTTGACAGTCACAACATAGACAATCATCCTTTATTGGTGGCGGAAATAGAAGGACATGCTGCAGGATATGCAAGCTTATCCTCCTACCGGGAAAAGGAAGCTTACCGTTCGACGGTGGAGCTTTCTGTTTATGTGGGAGCTGCATATCGGAGAAGAGGTGTAGCGGATGCGCTTATGAAGGCTATCCTGGAGCTGGCCAGAGCAGATGAGAGTATCCATACGGTTGTTTCGGTGATAACAGGCGGAAACGAGGCCAGCATCAGGCTTCATAATAAGTATGGCTTTACATATTGCGGTTGTATGCATGAGGTAGGATATAAGCTGGGGGCATACCGGGATATTGAAAATTATGAATTAAAGGTTTGAGAGGTTTCAATGATATGCAAAAGAGGTCAGTCATAATGAAAAAGGCCTTTAAGGCTGCTTTTCCCTATACCATACCCATCTTTGCGGGATTTTGGTTTCTGGGAATGACTTATGGAATTTACATGAGTGTATCGGGGTTTAGTTTCTGGTATCCCATGCTTATGGGTCTTACTATCTTTGCAGGCTCGATGGAGTTTGTAGCAGTCAATATGCTGCTTGGAGCATTTAATCCGCTTCAGGCACTTGTTATGACACTGATGATTAATGCGCGGCATTTGTTTTATGGAATTTCCATGTTGGATAAGTATAAAGGAACGGGATGGAAAAAGTTTTATCTGATTTTTGGAATGTGTGATGAAAGCTTTTCCATTAATTATACGGCTCAGATTCCGGAGGATGTGGATAAGGGCTGGTTTATGTTTTTTGTAACGCTTCTTAATCATTGTTATTGGGTTTTCGGAGCCGCCTTAGGCGGGATTTTCGGTTCCTTCATCCATTTTAATACGGAGGGACTGGATTTTGTCATGACGGCCATGTTTGTAGTCATCTTTATGGAGCAGTGGATGAAGGAGAAAAATCATATCAGCGCCTTTATGGGAATTGGCTTATCACTTCTATGTTTGATTGCTTTTGGAGCTGATAATTTTATTATTCCGGCAATGATTGCCATTTTTGTTTCCCTGACCCTGATGAGAGGTAAGCTGGAAGGAGGGGAAGGGGCATGACACTTACGCAGCAGCTTATTACAATCGGAATGGTGATATTGGGAACCATGCTTACCCGTTTTCTTCCTTTTCTTTTATTTCCGGCAGGAAAACCTACACCTAAGTACATACAATATCTTGGAAAGGTGCTGCCTTCCGCTGTATTTGGCCTTCTGGTAATCTATTGCCTGAAAAATGTCAGCTTATTTGCCGGAAATCACGGAATACCGGAAGCAATTTCTATAGCGGTGGTAGCGGTGCTGCATCTTTGGAAACGACAAATGCTGATTTCCATTGCCGGGGGAACGGTGTGCTATATGCTTTTGGTACAGCTTGTTTTCTAAAAGCCTCTTGCAATCGGGAAATATTTTATATATGATAGGAATAGATACACAACTGACGGAAGCAGGCATTAGCCTGTGTAGGATAACCTACAGGGAGTGTATTGTTGTATTTGAGCCGACCGTCTGGGCAGCATGGTAGAAGTGCGCCCAGGCGTTTTTATGTACAATTTTTTATTTTAAACGGAGGAAAAGGAAATGGAAATGTTGTCACTGACACAGGAGCTTAAGGAAAATGCTTACCCCGGCAGAGGAATTGTAATCGGAAGATCAGCTGACGGAAAGAAAGCGGTAACCGCATATTTTATTATGGGAAGAAGCTCTAACAGCCGCAATCGTATTTTTGCACAGGAGGGGGAGGGCATCAGAACGGAAGCCTTTGATCCTTCCAAGCTGGAAGATCCCAGCCTTATTATTTATGCACCGGTGAGAGTTTTGGATCATTTGACGATTGTAACCAACGGAGACCAGACAGATACCGTTTATGACGGAATGAAGGGCGGGCTTACCTTTGAACAGTCCTTAAGAAGCCGTGAGTTTGAACCTGACGGACCTAATTACACCCCCAGAATTTCCGGGGTTATGCATGTAGAGCAGGGGCAGTATGACTATTGCATGTCCATTTTAAAGAGCAATAACGGTGATCCCAGCGCCTGCAACAGATACACCTATTCCTATGAAAATCCGGCAGCAGGGCAGGGACGTTTCATTCATACCTATATGCATGACGGTAATCCGCTTCCCAGCTTTGAGGGTGAGCCGAAGTTGGTAGCGATTGAGGGTGATATTGATACCTTTACGGACAAGGTATGGGAGAGTCTCAATGAGGAGAACAAGGTTTCCCTGTTTGTAAGATTTATTGATATTGAAACCGGAAGCTATGAGACAAGAATTGTGAACAAGAATAAATAAAAAAAGAATATAGATTTTAGCCGATTAAGCTTAAGGAGGAGAGAAGCTATGAATGAAATTCAATTAAAATACGGATGCAACCCAAATCAGAAGCCTTCAAGAATCTTTATGGAGGATGGCAGTGACCTTCCCGTTACCGTACTGAACGGCAAGCCGGGATATATCAATTTTCTGGATGCCTTTAATGGCTGGCAGCTGGTAAAGGAGCTTAAGGAGGCTACCGGACTTCCGGCAGCAACCTCTTTTAAGCATGTTTCTCCTGCAGGTGCGGCAGTGGGACTGCCCCTTACCGATACCCTTGCAAAGATTTACTGGGTGGATGATTTGGGAGAGCTTTCTCCCCTTGCCTGCGCATATGCAAGAGCAAGAGGTGCAGACAGAATGTCTTCCTTTGGAGATTTCATTGCATTATCAGATGTGTGTGACGCTGATACGGCAAGGCTGATTAAAAGGGAGGTATCCGACGGTGTGATTGCGCCGGGCTATACGGATGAAGCCTTAGAGCTTTTAAAAGCAAAGAAAAAGGGCGGCTATAATATTATTCAAATTGATCCTTCCTATGTTCCTGCGCCTATAGAGAGAAAGCAGGTTTATGGCATCACCTTTGAGCAGGGAAGAAATGAGCTGGATATCAATGGAGACCTTCTTTCCAATATCGTGACTAAGAATAAGGAGATACCGGAAGCAGCGTTGATAGATATGAAGATTTCCTTGATCACGCTTAAGTATACACAGTCAAACTCCGTATGCTATGTAAAGGGCGGTCAGGCCATCGGTATCGGTGCAGGACAGCAGTCCAGAGTTCACTGTACAAGGCTTGCAGGGCAGAAGGCCGATAACTGGTACCTTCGTCAGGCTCCCCAGGTTCTTAATCTGCAGTTTGCAGACGGCTTGGGACGTGCGGACAGGGATAATACCATAGATGTTTATATCGGTGACGAGTATGAGGATGTACTTCGTGAGGGAGAATGGCAGAAGCGCTTTAAGGTGAAGCCTCCTGTATTTACCAGAGAGGAAAAGAGGGCATGGCTGGATGGAAATACGGATGTGACCCTTGGTTCCGATGCATTCTTCCCATTCTCCGATAACATCGAAAGAGCTTACAAGAGCGGCGTGAAATATATTGCACAGCCCGGCGGTTCCGTAAGAGATGATCTGGTAATAGAGTGCTGTGATAAGTATGATATGGTTATGGCATTTACAGGCATCAGATTGTTCCATCACTAATATAGGCAGCATGGAGGCTACAAATGGAGAATCAAACACTGCTTTTACATGAGCAGGCGATAAGGAATGTTGTTGAAAGCAATCCTTATATGAAATTTCTTGGGATTGAAATACTGGAGCTGAAAGAGGGCTATGGTCTGGCAAGAATGAAGTATAAGGAGGAGCTGCTCAACCCCTACAAAACATTGCATGGAGGGAGTCTTTATTCCATGGCAGATATTGTGGCAGGAAGCACTGCATGTATGGGCGGCCATTTTGTCACTACAGTGTCCGGAAATCTGAATTTTCTGCTTCCTGCAGCTAACACCGATTATGTGTATTGTGAGGCAGTGCAGCTCAGGCAGGGAAGGCATCTAACAGTATTTGAAGTTAAGATCAGGGATGATGGCGGCAGAATTTTAGACAGCGGTGAGTTTACGTTTTTTGTGACAGAGAAGGAAGTACAGGCGTAAAAATACCAGGTGTATTTCCAAAAGAATTCTGTTATAATTTCTTTTATAGGAAATTAGTCACAGAAAGATAAAGAGGCATCGTATGCAATATCTGAGAAAAGAAAATTTAAGTCCCGATATGCTGCTTGCAAAGGCAATTGTGGGAGAAGACGGAAGACTGCTGGTAGGGGCAGGAACGAGAATTACAGCGACGTTACTTAAACGTATCGTGAGTATGGGATTTCAAGGCGCTTACGTTGACACACCGGGATTTGAGGATATTGTCGTTAATGATGTGATTCCGGATGAATTAAGGACGAAGGCTTTTGAAGCATTGTACAAAAGTGATTATCCGGCCTGTGTTTCCATAGCGAAAAAAATGGTTCAGGAGATGAAGTATAAAGAAACCCTAAAGCTTGATCTTTTGGATATTAAAAACGATAAGAATTATGAATACAGGCATTGTGTGTCGGTAGCAGTATACTGTATTGCAATAGGAATTGGCTATGGAATGAATGAAGAGCAGCTGGAAAATCTGGCAGTTGCAGGCTTGTTACATGATATCGGGAAATTTGATGTAAAGAAGAGAGTACTGAATGCCAAGCATGTTTATAATGATAGGGAAATGGATGAGATGAAGAAACATCCGATGTACTCTTATGAGATACTAAAGGATTATCCCTTTATTTCCAGCGTGGCAAGAAATTCTATTTTGTTTCATCATGAGAATTTGGACGGTTCCGGCTATTATGGAATTACAGAGGAAAAGCTGGGGATTTTCCCAAGAATTATCAGAGTAGCAGATACTTATGATGCATTTACGGCACAAAGAAAGTACAGAGAGGCTTATTCTCCGGCATATGCAATGGAATATCTGATGAGCAATGTGGGAACATTGTTTGATAAAAAAATCGTAGAAATTTTTGCAAGGCAGTTTCCTATTTATCCTAATGGATTTACACTTAGATTATCCAATGGGGAGGTTGCTGTAGTAGTCAGCAATGATATGAATTCCCAGAGACCTTTGGTCAGAAGAATGGATAAGGTGAATGTGGATTTGGGAACAGATCCGGAGTATAGGACTGTAATGATTGAGGATATGATGTAATTGTAAGTGCCGCTTTAAAAGCGGCACTTATTTAGATTGTGCGGCGTATTTCCCCACAGCCTATTTTGGTTCCGGGGTCACCTGAGGGCTGAGTTGTAAAATCGTCCCGCATGGAATGAATAATTACGGATTTGCCTATAATCTCATCTACGGTGAAGCGCTTATCATAAAATGCAGACCATGCATAGCCCTGATTTCCCAGAAGGGGAAGTAAGTCGCCGGCATGGTAGGGATGCATTTGTCCGGAAGGATTATAGTGTTCTCCGGTTTTTGAAAAGTCACCGGAGCAGTCTCCAAACTGATGAATATGCATGGCATAAAAGTCGGAGGATCCCTGCTGTTCAATATTGGGAAGGCCGAAAATTTCTGCCTCTACAAGAACGCCGCCGTAGGATGTCCGGTAAAATTTGACAAGACCGCTGAGCTGGGGAGCAGCAAAGCTGCCGGTGATCCATGCAGCAGCCTGGGGACGCTCATATTGAAGCAGCTGGGTAAAGGCAATTCTTGGTGTAATCTGATCGGAACGCATATTAAAAACCTGCCTTTTTGAATTATTTTATGCCGTATGTGCAGGCAGGTTACTGATAAGATGGTTCATTTAGAAATTTTTAAGATGCATTAAGGACGTAAATGTAGTATAGTTATATTGGTTTTATGATCGAATGAAATTAAGGGGGACAAAGAGATGGGTTTTTGTATTATTACGGATTCTGCATCCGATATACCGGAAAGTGTGATCAAGGAATATGATCTGTATGTAATGCCTACGCCGGTTACCATTGAGGGTAAGGATTATTTTGATGGTGAGACGATTTTTCCGGATCAGTTTTATGAGATTCAGGCATCCGGTAAAGAAATTAAGACCTATCATATTAATCAATATATGTTTCACGAGCATTTCCTCAAGTTTGCGCAGAGAGGGGATGAGGTTTTATATATCTGTTTTTCCACGGGAATTGCAGGAACCTTTAATGCCGCAAATTTAGCACATGAGGAAGTACTTGAGGAGTATCCTGATTTTAAGCTGACCATCATAGATTCCAAGTGTGCATCCGTAGGATACGGTCTGGTAGTGGAGAGACTTCTTCGCATGCAGAAAAACGGTGCACCCAGGGATATGATAATTGAGGCTGCAAGGTTCTTCTGTGAGCACATGGAGCATGCGGTTACCGTAGTTGAGTTAGGTTATCTGTTCCAGGGAGGAAGACTGAGCAGGACTTCATTTTTGGCAGGAACTGTGCTGGACATTAAGCCCATAATTATTGTTGACGAAGCAGGATCGCTTAAGGCTGTGGAAAAGGTTCGCGGCTGGAAGAAGGCACAGAAGAGAATTTTGGATATGGTTGGTGAAAAGGGGAAAAACTTAGAAAATCAGGTGGTCGGAGTCTGCTATGGAACAGATATAGAGGCATATGACTATATTAAAAAGGAGCTGGCGGACAGGTATCATGTGAAGGGGCTTCTGGAGGCAAGAGTAGGATGTGCTATTGGTGCTCATACAGGACCTGGAATTTTAGGTATTGTTTTCCTGAACGAAACAAACGAGAAGTTTGAAGAGTATTTAAAGTAGAAGCACAAGCTTACAGGTTTAAAAGGAGGCATGGTTATTAAGATGCTGGAAGTTAAGAATCTGGTGTTCCATCCCGTTGATAACGGAGTGGAGAAAAGTATTATAGAGGGTATCAGCTTTACCGTAAAGGATGGAGAGATGCTGGTTATTACAGGTCCTAATGGTGGTGGAAAATCTACCATGGCAAAGCTTCTTATGGGCATTGAGCCTTTAGATGAGGGTACCATAATGCTGGACGGTGTAGATATTACCGATTATTCCATTGCGCAGCGTGCAAATGCAGGTATTGGTTTTGCGTTTCAGCAGCCCCCCAGATTTAAGGGAATGACAGTATCACGTTTCCTTTCATTGGCAGCAGGCGAAGAGCTGCCGGAGAGAAAATGCTGTGATCTGTTAAGCGGGGTAGGTCTTTGTGCAAGAGAGTACCTGAACCGGGAGGTGGACGGTACTTTATCAGGAGGAGAGATGAAGCGTCTGGAGATCGCTTCCGTATTGGCCAAGCCTCACAAAATATGCATTTTTGATGAACCGGAGGCAGGAATAGATTTGTGGAGCTTTTCTATGCTGGTAAAGCAATTTGAAGAGCTGCATGCAGGAAAAAAGGAAAGTCTTATTCTGATATCCCATCAGGAAAGAATTATACAGATGGCTGATCGTATCATGGTGATTAAGGATGGAAAAATAAGTGCTCTTGGGCCGAAAGAGGAGGTTTTTCCGGACCTTGTGGATAAGGATACCGGGTGTATCTGCGGAAATCAGCGCCACAAGGCATGATTGAAGACTTAAGGCAGTGAAAGAAAGGAAGATTACAGTGGCAGAAATAGATCAGGTAACAGCGTCGATCCTGGAAAAGATTGACGGTGAGGGATTTAAGCAGGAGGGTGCCTACAATTTAAGGTATAACGGATACTCTCTGTGCCATGGAAATACAGAGCATATAAAGATTAAACGAAAAGAAGATAAACAGGGAATTGATGTATACATCAGCGGTGATGCAAAGGGTGAGCAGGTTCACATTCCGGTTGTAGTGGCAGCTTCCGGCATGGTGGATGAGGTGTATAACGATTTTTATATCGGAGATGGCGCCGAGGTCACCATAGTGGCAGGCTGCGGCATTCATAACAGCGGCTGTAATGACAGCCGCCATGATGGAATTCATACCTTCCACGTAGGTAAAAACGCCAATGTCCGTTATGAGGAGAAGCATTACGGAGAAGGCGAGGGGACAGGTGCCCGGATACTAAATCCTGTTACAAAGATTATTATGGAGGAGCATTCCGTATTTACGTTGGATACGGCGCAGATCAAGGGAGTTGATTCTACAAAGCGTGAGACGGAGGTAATCATGGGAGAGGACAGTAAGCTTTTTGTGGTGGAGAAGCTTATGACCCATGGGCAGCAGAGTGCGGTTTCCAATATGGATGTCTCTCTAAACGGTGCCGGAAGCTCTGCGCAGATAGTCTCCCGTTCCGTTGCAAAGGGTAATTCAAAGCAGATATTTCATCCTAAGGCAATCGGAAATGCACCCTGTCATGCTCATATTCAATGTGATTCTATTATTATGGATCAGGCAAGGGTGTGTTCTATACCGGAAATTGATGCCAATCATGTAGATGCGGCAATTATTCATGAGGCAGCTATCGGAAGGATCAATAATGAGCAGCTGATTAAGCTGAATACTTTTGGACTTAGCGAGGAAGCTGCCGAGGCAGTTATTATAGAAAATTTCCTGAATTAGTAAAGTTAGGATAAAGGATAAGAATTACAATGAAAAGTTTATTAATCTATTTAAAGGATTATAAAAAAGAAAGTGTTTTGGGGCCTCTGTTTAAATTGCTGGAGGCTTCTTTTGAGCTTATTGTGCCTTTGGTTGTGGCATCCATGATTGATGTGGGTATTGCTAACAGTGATAAGGGTTATGTTGTCAAAATGTGTCTGATTATGGCAGCGCTTGGCTTGATTGGCCTGATCAGTTCCGTAACCGCACAGTTTTTTGCTGCAAAGGCAGCGGTAGGCTTTGCTACAAAGCTGCGTCATGCATTGTTTGCTCATATTGAAAGCCTGTCCTTTACCAATATGGACAAGGAAGGAACCTCAACGCTGATTACCAGAATGACCAGTGATATTAATCAGGTGCAGTCGGGAGTGAATCTGGTGCTGCGCCTTTTTCTGCGCTCCCCTTTTATTGTGTTTGGCGCAATGATTATGGCTTTTACCGTAGATGTAAAGGCTGCGTTGATTTTCGTGGTTGTAATTCCGCTGCTTTCTGTTGTAGTTTTCGGCATTATGCTGGCAAGCATTCCTCTTTTCGGCAGGGTACAGAGCAATCTGGACCGGGTACTTGGAACTACGCGGGAAAATCTCACCGGTGTGAGGGTAATCCGGGCCTTTGGCAAAGAGGACAATGAAATAGAAAAATTTGACAAGCAGACGGATGCGCTGAGAAAGATTCAGATGATGGCGGCAAGGATATCGGCGCTGATGAACCCCTTTACCTATATCATTATAAACGTGGGATTGATTGTACTGATTTATACCGGAGCTGTCAGGATGGAAATGGGAATTCTGACCCAGGGTCAGGTAGTTGCGCTGGTCAATTACATGTCCCAGATTTTGGTAGAGCTTGTAAAGCTGGCTAATTTGATCATTACTGTAACCAAAGCTTTTGCCTGCGGCAATCGAATTGAAAGTGTATTTGAAATTCCGGGTGGTATGGCTAGGCGGGATGGAGCATTGGAAACGGCAGGTATGGAGCATGGCACAGTGGATTTTGAGAGTGTGTCCATGAAATATCATGAGGGCGGTGAGGAAGCTCTTACAGATATTACCTTTCATGCGAAGAAAGGCGATACCATCGGCGTAATCGGAGGGACAGGCTCCGGTAAGACTACTCTGGTGCATCTGATACCGCGGTTTTATGACGTGGAAAAGGGAAGCGTGCGGGTAGACGGTGTGGATGTGCGGGATTATGATGTGACGGCTCTTAGAGATAAGATTGGAATTGTTATGCAGAAGGCGGTTCTTTTTAAGGGAACCATTCGGGAAAATCTGCTTTGGGGAAACGAAAACGCTACGGATGAGGAGCTTTGGCAGGCACTGCGCATTTCTCAGGCGGAGGAGTTCGTACTCCAAAAGGAGGGTGGTCTGGATGCTCCTATTGAGCAGGAGGGAAGAAATCTGTCCGGCGGGCAGAAGCAGAGACTTTCCATAGCAAGGGCGTTGGTGAAGAAGCCTGAGATTTTGATATTGGACGACAGTGCTTCCGCACTGGATTATGCCACGGATGCAAGGTTGCGCAAGGCCATTAAGGAAATGCCGGGAGAGACAACGGTTTTCATTGTTTCCCAAAGAGCATCCTCACTGATGCATGCGGATCAGATTATTGTGCTGGATGATGGTTGTGTGGCAGGAATGGGAAAACATGATCAGCTTCTTGAAAACTGTCAGGTATATCAGGAAATTTACTATTCCCAGTTTGAGAAACAGCATGGACCGGAGGATGATGGAAATGAAGCAGAATGAAAAGAAGGATAAACAAAAGGAAACATTAGTCAAGGTTATAAAATATATTAAGCCCTACAGCCTGCTTTTGGTGCTCACCATGGTAATGGCGGTTATTTCTGTTGCATTGACCTTGTATCTGCCTATCCTTACCGGTGATGCGGTGGATATGCTGAAATTTATCGGAACGGAAGGATTTTGGCAGGGACTCTTCGGAATCTTAAAGAAGATGGCGGTAGTCATTGTGTTGACAGCGCTGACACAGTGGATTATGAGTATCTGCAACAATAGAATTGTGTACAGTATTATTCAGGATATCAGGAAAAAGGCATTCAGGCAGCTGGAGAAGCTTCCCCTGAAATACCTAGATGCCCATTCCCATGGGGATATTGTCAGCCGGGTGGTTGCGGACGTAGACCAGTTTGCGGACGGACTGCTGATCGGATTTACCCAGCTGTTTACGGGGGTGATTACGATTTTGGGAACCCTTGGATTTATGCTGTCTGAAAATGTAGGGATTACGGTGGTTGTGGTGGTGATTACGCCGGTGTCGCTTTTGGTGGCAAGCTTTATTGCCCGGAAGACCTTTAGCATGTTTCAGCTGCAGTCTGCAACCAGAGGAGAGCAGACTGCTCTTATCAATGAGATGGTAGGAAACCAAAAGGTGGTTCAGGCCTTTAACAGGGAGGATGAAACCCTGGAGAAATTTGATGAAATTAATGGAAGGCTGGAGAAGTGTTCTCTTCGTGCGATCTTCTTTTCCTCACTCACCAACCCCTGTACCCGGTTTGTAAACAGTCTGGTATATATGGGAGTCGGGCTTACAGGTGCGCTTACAGTAATAAGGGGAGGTCTGTCGGTAGGACAGCTGACCTGCTTCCTTTCCTATGCAAATCAGTATACAAAGCCTTTTAATGAGATCTCCGGCGTTATTACGGAGCTGCAAAATGCCCTTGCCTGTGCATCACGAATTTTTGAGTTGATTGAGGAGGAAGCGCAGGTTCCGGATAAAGAGGATGCCCTGGTGCTTACGGATGCCGAAGGAAGGGTGGATATTGATGATGTAGCTTTCTCCTATGTGCCTGACAGAAAGCTGATACAGAATTTAAATCTTCATGTGAATCCGGGGCAAAGAATCGCCATAGTAGGTCCTACCGGATGCGGAAAGACTACCATTATTAATCTTCTTATGCGGTTTTATGATGTGGATCAGGGTTCTATCAGTGTAGAGGGAACCGACATTCGGGATATTACCAGAAAATCACTTCGAACCTCATACGGTATGGTGCTGCAGGATACCTGGTTAAAGAGAGGAACCATACGGGATAATATTACGGTAGGAAAGCCGGAGGCAACCGAGGAGGAAATTATTGCAGCGGCAAAGGCCTCTCATGCACACAGCTTTATCAGACGTCTCCCCAATGGATACGATACCATGATAGGGGAGGACGGAGGAAACCTTTCACAGGGGCAGAAACAGCTTTTATGTATCACCAGGGTGATGCTGAGTCTGCCGCCTATGTTGATTTTGGATGAAGCTACCTCATCCATTGATACCAGAACGGAAATCAGAATTCAAAAGGCTTTCGCGGCTATGATGGAGGGAAGAACCAGCTTTATTGTAGCTCACAGGCTTTCCACTATTCAGAATGCAGATGTTATTCTGGTTATGAAGGACGGGCACATTATTGAGCAGGGCAATCATCAGGAACTGCTTGACAAGAAAGGCTTTTATGCGGAACTGTACAACAGTCAGTTTGCATTAGCATAAAAGTTTTATTTGAATTTTACGGCAGTGCCATAGGCAATAACCTCGGCAGCACCCTGCATAATGGCAGAAGAAGCATATCTGATATTTACAACTGCATCTGCCCCCATTTGCTCAGCTTCCGCAACCATACGCTTGGTGGCAAGAGCTCTGGCCTCATTCATCATTTCCGTATAAGCGCCAAGCTCGCCGCCTACTATGGTCTTAAAGCTTTGGGTAATATCGCGTCCAATGTTTTTGGATTGGATGGTGCTTCCCTTTACAAGTCCAAGCATTTCTAATTCTTTTCCGGTAATGTAATCAGTATTTACTAAGATCATCTTCTTCTCCGCTCCTTATTTCCTTTATTCTTGTTAATAGTACATATATCATAACTCCGGCAAGCACCAGAGGAATGAGCCCGAAAAACCATCTGAGGGGCAGGGGAATGTCCTGAACAACCAGACAAACAGCGGCAAATCCTGTGTAGTAAAGTACAATAAATATCGTAATGATGATGGGAGCAATCATTTTTTTGGTATGTTCGTTCATATGACAGTCTCCTTTTTAAATACTTAGCAAAGTAAAAGTTTAATTTTATGTTATTATAAGTGCAGATAAAAGTAAAGCAAAAAATAAAATTGTGGTTAAATGAAAAACTAAATTCCAGTCTGGATTGATTTGACCTCGTATTTTTGATTTTGAGCAGCTTTTTTGAAGATACCCTATACAAAAGTACCCTGAAAAGTGCTATAATCCGTGTTATGA
>Ga0129308_1000227_pt1 | contig 100431 bp, 85 predicted proteins | sample L827metagenome_FD_94440 | JGI IMG/M metagenome (GOLD analysis project Ga0129308, IMG submission 94440) | Ring-tailed lemur group fecal microbial communities from Wisconsin, USA - L827 metagenome | ecosystem: Host-associated > Mammals > Digestive system > Large intestine > Fecal | place: USA...
GTGCAAAATCGTCCACCTTCACCACCGCGCCGTCAATGTCATACGGCAGCGTACCGCGCAGCGCGCCGATGGCTTCGATTTCCCGGATCACGTCGTCGATATTACAGAAACGCGCATGCCGCGGAGATACCGGAAACCCCAGCGAGGCCAGGTAGTCCAGGCTTTCCTTGTGGCTGTGCAGCGTCATTCCCTCGATACGCTGCAGATTGAACACAAATACGGACAACCCACGGCCGGCAGTGACGGCGCTGTCCTTTTGACGCAGCGAACCCGCCGCCGCGTTGCGCGGGTTTTTAAACGGCTGCTTGTCGCTGAGCTCCTGCTCCTCCACCAGCTTCAAAAAAGCATCGCGGGGCATATATACTTCTCCACGCACTTCCAGAAAGTCCGGCGCTCCGTCGGGCAAGCGCTTCGGGATATCCTTTATCGTCGCGAGATTCTGCGTTACGTCCTCTCCTACAATGCCGTCGCCCCGGGTGGAGCCCCGAACAAAAACACCATTCCGGTATTCCAGGCTGATGGAGAGGCCGTCTATCTTTGCCTCCACCACATACTGCGGCGCCAGACCGGCCTCCCGCATTCGCGCGTCGAATTCCCGGACTTCATCCAGTGAAAAAACATCCTGCAGGCTCTCCATTTTTACAATGTGCGTCACTTTTTCAAAGCGGCCGGAGGCAACGCCGCCAACATGCTGCGTTGGGGAGCTTTCGTTCACGAATTCCGGGTGCTCCGCCTCCAGCACTTTCAACTCGCGTGTCAGCGCATCGTACGCATAATCATCCAGCTCCGGCGCATCCAGGTCATAATACAGATGGTTGTGATAATCGATTTTTTCTTTCAGGGCCGCATAGCGCTCCCGCGCCTCTGCAATCTCCAAGATACCACCTCAGTCGCATAGAAATACAGTTAATAGTATAGCATAAAACAGCGCCATTGCATACAGCGCGCACGGATAAAATTTACGAACCGGATGCGTAAAATTGCGGCACTTTGCCTACGATCAACGTCTGGGCGATGCACACTTCATTTTCCACCGTTACGCTTGTGGAATACCCGGGCAGGATGGCACTCATTTCCACTGTGAAACGGATGAAGATGCGGTGCTGTGTCTGGTTGATGCCCGCCGTCTCCAGTGTGTCCACGATCGTGCTCTGCACAAAGGATGCCGGCACCACCTGCAGCGGGATGTCCGGCCCTCGCCCCGCCATGATCTGCCAGCCCAGAAGCGTGCCCAGCGGGATGCGCACATCCTGTTTGGGGACGGAGAGGAGCCGGTTGGCCACGGCGTCTGTCAGCCGCGTTTTCAGGCGGTTTACTTCTACAGAATTGATTTCGATGGCGGATACCGTGCCATCCGGCGCTTTGTCCACTTCCACCAGCGCCTGTTCAATATCCTGCACCTCGTTCAATTCTTCCATCACCGCCTCGTTCATAGCCAGCACGGAAACCACGCGGCACTGGTACTGCGCCATTGTGGTGATCACCGGACGCAGACGGTTGTCCAGTACGGAAAACACGGCAAATGCCGCGCAAAACACCAAAAACAGCCGAAACAGTATGACGCGTCTTTTGGACACGGTTGCAGCAGGCCTCCGAAAACGCCGCATTTCAGCCCCCTCCTTCCCTGTTGCAGTAATACAGTATATTCACGGCGGGGGCAAATCGTGTTTTTGATGCAAAAAAGCAAGGGTGCCGCCCCAAAAAGCAGCACCCTTGCCGTTTTTTACAGATTAAATGGAAATCGTGGAGCCGATGTCCAGCAACGTTGTATCGATGGTCTTGTACATGGAAAGAGCCACAGAAATATCGTAGTCAACGATAGACTCGGCCTTTGTTGCGACCACGCGGTTATAGATGCCCTTGCGCAGCAGCTCCACGGCATGATAGCCCATACGGCTGGCCGTGACACGGTCGCGCAGTGTGGGCGAACCGCCGCGCTGCACATGCCCCAACACGGTAGCGCGGGAGTCGATGCCCGTGCGGGACTGAATCTCGTTTGCCAGGTCCTGCGCATGGCCGACGCCCTCAGCGATGATGATGATGAAATGCTGCTTACCGGTTTTCTGCGTAGCCTTCATCTTGGCGATGACGTCGCGCTCCAGGTCGTACGGAACCTCAGGGATCAACGTTACAAGCGCCCCCACCGCGATGCCTGTGTTCAGCGCGATGTAACCGGCATTGCGTCCCATGACCTCCACAACACTGCAGCGGTCGTGGCTCTGTGTGGTGTCGCGCAGCTTGTCGATCATTTCCACAGCGGTATTCATGGCCGTATCATAACCGATGGTGTAATCGCTACAGGCGATATCGTTGTCGATGGTGCCCGGAAGCCCCACACAGGGGATTCCCTGTGCCGCCATATCTTTGCAGCCGCGGAACGAGCCGTCGCCCCCGATGACCACAAGCGCGTCAATTCCGTTGTCACGGCAGGCCTGCGCGGCTCTCTGCTGCCCCTCCAGCGTTTTAAACTCCAGGCAGCGGGCCGTATACAAAATAGTGCCGCCGCGATGGATGATCTCGGAAACGCTGCGCAGGTTCATATCAATGATATCTCCCGTCAACAGGCCGTTGTAGCCGTGACGAATGCCCTTTACGCTATATCCGCGCATGATTGCCGTACGCACGACGGCGCGGATGGCGGCGTTCATGCCCGGGGCATCGCCGCCGCTGGTCAGCACGCCGATGGTTTTGATTTCGGTTGCCATGGAAAAACCTCCTTCAAATATTCAAACACTCTAGTTACCCATTATAAACAGATGTTGCATCAAATTCAAGCCACTTCGTTAAAAAAATCACCTTATTTTACTTTTACATTACCGGCTCCCAGTACCCGTTCCAACTCGGAGACCAACAGGTCGCTCTGTGTGCACCAAAGGCTTTTGGGCGCAAGCATGCGCTGTTTTGTATCCTCGAAGTACATGTAAACAGGGAAATTGCCCTCGAATATCTGGAGCAGGTTCTTCGTCTCCTCAAAGCTCTCGCTGCGCATGGACGAAAGTTTCAGCCATAGTCCGTTTTTTGTACTTTTGATGTCAGTTTTTATCTTATCAGGCTCATAGCGCTCTACGTCCACAATGGAATCCGCAATCAGCTTGCTGGGTTCATCTTCTTTGTAAGACACGCGTCCTTTGATCACCACTACGGCGTTGTCATGCACCGCTTCAGAAGCAGCCAGAAGGACCTTCGGAAACGCAAGCACTTCCATGGAGCCGCTCAGGTCCTCCACCGTGATAAACGCCATCATGCCGCCCGCTTTGGTACTGATCGTCTTGGTGCGCACCACTGTGCAGACAAGCGTCACATTCTGCTCATCATAGGCATGCGCATTCTCTCCCACAAGCTCGCTGATGCGGCATGTGGACACCTTTTCGATCACCGGACGGTAATGGTCCAGGGGATGCCCGGACAAGTACAGGCCGCTCACTTCTTTCTCCATCTGGAGCAGGATGTCATAAGGATATTCTTCCCCGCTGTCCGGCAATTTATAGACGTTCCGTCCAGACTCCTGTTCATCGTCCAGAGCGCCGAACAGATCGATCTGCCCGTCCAGATTCCGCCTCGCTTCACTCTCCACACTTTTGAGGATGCCCTCCACGCCGTCCATCATGGAACGCCGCTTGGCCTCCAGATTGTCGAACGCCCCGCTTTTGATCATACTTTCCACCGCGCGGCGGTTGATCTCGGTGCCATGCAGACGCTTGCAGAAATCATACAGGCTGCGGTACGGCGTGCCGCTGCGTTCATGCACAACGGTAGCAATCAGGTTCCTCCCCACATTTTTCAACGCCAGCAGGCCGAAACGGATGTCCTTCCCCTCCACCGTGAAGCCCGCATCGCTGGCGTTGATGTCCGGCGGCAGCACGCGGATGCCCATACGCTGGCATTCAGAGGTATACTCGATCACCTTTCCCGTGTTATCCAGCACGCTCGTCAGCAGGGCCGCCATGAATTCACGTGGATAATGCCTTTTCAGATAAGCGGTTTGGTACGCCACCACCGCATAGGCCGCCGCATGCGCTTTATTGAAAGCATAGGATGCAAAGCTGGACATATCGTCAAAAATGGCATTGGCCACGGCTTCGGAGATCCCGTTTGCCACACAACCGGCGCACTCGTGCCCCGGCTCGGTGTTGCCGTGTACAAAGTGCTGGCGCTCCTTTTCCATGACATCGTGCTTTTTTTTGCTCATGGCACGGCGCACAAGGTCGGCCTGCCCGTAAGAAAAGCCCGCCAGTTCACGGCAGATCTGCATCACCTGCTCCTGATAAACGATGCACCCGTTGGTAACGTCCAGAATATGCTCCAGCTGCGGCGTTTTATATTTTACATTGCCCGGATTGTGCCGGTTCGCAATATACGTTGGAATAGACTCCATCGGGCCCGGACGGTACAGCGAGATAATGGCGATGATATCCTCCAGGCTTTTGGACTGCAGGCCCATCACCGCCTGTGTCATGCCGCCGGATTCCATCTGAAACACGCCCTCTGTCTCGCCCGCGTTGAGCATAGCGTAAACGCGCTGGTCATCATAAGGAACCGCGTCCATGGAAAAGCCCGGCTCGCGCTTTCGGATCATTTTCTCCGCATCGTCAATGACAGTGAGCGTACGCAGGCCAAGAAAGTCCATTTTCAGCAGGCCCAGCTCCTCAATCGTGGTCATCGTAAACTGAGTGACAGGGTTGCCGTCGTTGGTTGCAAGAGGCACGTATTCATCCGCCGCCTCACGGGTGATGACTACGCCCGCCGCATGCGTGGACGCATGGCGCGGCATGCCTTCAAGCTTGAGGGACATATCGATGAGCTCTTTCACTTGCGGGTCCGCGTCGTAGCGCGCCTTCAGCTCCCTGGAGATGGAAAGCGCCTTGGTCAACGTCATTTTCGGCTCCATCGGCACCAGCTTGGCAATACCGTCCACCGTGCCGTAGGGCATGTCCAAAACGCGGCCTACGTCGCGGATGGCGGCGCGCGCCGCCATCGTACCGAAGGTCACGATCTGCGCCACATGGTCGGCGCCGTACTTGCGGATCACATAGTCGATGACTTCCTGACGGCGCTCGTAGCAAAAATCGATGTCAAAGTCCGGCATCGAAACGCGCTCCGGGTTCAGAAAGCGTTCAAACAGCAGGTTGTACTTGATGGGGTCGATATTGGTGATCCCTACACAGTAGGCCGCAAGGCTTCCCGCACCGGAGCCGCGGCCCGGGCCCACGGGTATCCCCTGGCTTTTCGCATAGTTGATGAAATCGAACACAATCAGATAATAGTTGATATACCCCATGCGGTCAATAATGGATATCTCGTAGTCCAGCCGGGCGCGTATATCCTCCGGCACGTCCGCACCGTACCGCCGCAGCAGACCGTCCCGGCACAGCTTTACAAAATACTCTTTGTTGTCCATGCCGTCCGGCGCCACAAAATACGGCAGCTTTGTCACGCCGAATTCAAAATCAAAGCTGCACATCTCTGCGATTCGGTTCGTGTTTTCACAGGCTTCGGGCCATGCGCTGAACAGCTCGTACATCTCGTCGGTGCTTTTGACGTAAAACTCATCCGTGCCGAATTCCAGCACGTCATCGTCGTTCACCGTCTTGTTCGTCTGAATGCAAATGAGAATGTGCTGCATCCTGGAATCTTCTTTTTCAAGATAGTGGGCGTCGTTGGTGGCGACCAGAGGAATGCCTGTTTCCCGGGAAAGCCGCACAAGCAGGGGCAGCACCGTGCGCTGCTCGTCCAGCCCATGGTCCTGTATTTCAATATAATAGTTTCCTTTGCCGAACAGATCTTCATAGTACCGCGCAAGATTCCTGGCTTTTTCATAATCCCCTGCCAATAAAGCCTGAGGGATTTCGCCCGCAAGGCAGGCGGAGAGACATATCAGCCCCTCATGGTACTCTTCCAGCAGCTCGTGGTCCACACGCGGCTTGTTGTAAAAACCTTCCGTAAAGCCCGCCGACACCATCTTGATAAGATTTTTATAGCCCGTCTCGTTTTTGCACAGCAGCACCAGATGGTTGGAACCGTCGATGCGGTTCACCTTGTCGAACCGCGTGCGTGTGGCGACATACACCTCACAGCCGATGATGGGTTTGACCCCCGCCTTTTTGGCGGCTTTGTAAAAATCCACGCAGCCGTACATGACGCCGTGGTCGGTGATGGCAACAGCGGTCTGTCCCAGCGCTTTCACGCGCTGCATCAGCCCCTCAATGCGGCATGCACCGTCCAAAAGGCTGTATTCGGTATGCAGATGCAGATGTGTAAAGTTTCTCGCCTTTTCAGCCATTCCTTATCCTTTCTTTCAGGCTGTCCGCCGTTTGCTCCAGTTTTTTCATTCGGTGCGAAAGGCCCGATTTGCTCAGCGGAGGGCTGACCAGCCCGGCCAGCTCCTTGAGGGAAAGATCCGGGTTTTGCTCCCGCAGGGCGGCGGCTTCCCGAAGCGGCGCGGGCAGCGTTTCGAATACGCCGCGCTTTTTCAGGTAAGCGATGGCCTCCAGCGTCTGCCCGCTGGCGGACACGGTTTTATCGATGTTTGCCGTTTCACAATTGGTAATGCGATTGGCTTTGTTTCGAAAATCCTTGTACACCTTCAGGTTCATGATCTCCAGAGCCGCGCCGGAGGCTCCCATGAATGTGAGCAGATCCTCGATCTGCTCGCTTGCTTTCAGATAAAGCACATTGGAGCCTTTGCGCCGGGTGTGCCTAGGCGCGAAGCCATGGCCCATCAGCAGCGCTTCAAAATCCAGGATCAGGTTGTAGCGCACCGATAAAAATTCCAGGTTATATTCCCTCTGCGGGTTTGTAATGGTGCCGCAGCACAAAAAGGCCGCGGCAACGAACGCACTCACGCAGTGTTCACAGGTAAAGTTTCTGCTGTTGATGCGCAGGCTCGGTTCTTCGCCTGTATGTCCGAACAGGGCCAGCATCCGCCGCACCTCGTCCGGCTCTTTCACTGCGAATTCATAAACGCGGCTTTCCTCGCTCCCCTTAACATAGATCTTTCCCGCCACGCCCGCGCGGGCAAACATTTTTTTCGCGTACTGCGCCACGGCGATCTGTTCCGTGTGCAGAACAACGCCATGGGCGTCAAAATATTTGCCGAAGCACGCAAAGCCATAGGCCGCTGCAACGGCGCAGCAGCTGCCGCCCGCTTCGTGCGCAATGATCTCTTTTTTTACGTCCTGGGAAAAGCTCACGACGCGTCCTCCTTGCCCGGGCTGCGCCGGGTTATGTATGGGTGCGCTGGACATCCCGGTGTTCCAAGACCGGATGGTACCCCAACTTTTTGACAAACGCAGCCAGCATCTCCGCAAAGGCGATGGAACGGTGCTTGCCGCCCGTGCACCCCACGGCGATGGTAAGCTGGCTTTTGCCCTCTTTCACATAGAGCGGCAGCGCGTATCCTACAAGGTCCTCCATGCGCTGCAGCAGACCGTGCGCCTCCTCAAACTGCATGATATATTCCACAACCTCTTTGTCCAGGCCGGTTTTGTTTTTCAGCTCAGGAATATAAAACGGGTTGGGCAGGCAGCGGACGTCAAATACGATATCCGCCTCTTTGGGCTGGCCGTATTTGAAGCCAAAGGACGTCACCGTGAGCGCCATCGCGTCCGATGACCGGTTCACAAACAGAGAGACCACGCGGTCCTTGAGCTGAGCCGTGGAAAACAGCGAGGTGTCGATTTTATAATCCGCCATTTCATACAACGGCGCCAGAATCTCCCGTTCCTGCAGAATGGCTTCGTCCGTGGATGCCTGAGACGCGATGCTGATGGGATGGCGGCGGCGCGTTTCCTTGTACCGCCGCTCCAGCACATCGTTGCGCGCATCCAAAAACAATATTTTATAGTTCACCCGCCCGGCTTTCAGCTGGCCGAGCGCATTCAGAATATCCTCGGAGGATTTTCCGCCCCGGATGTCCAACACAACAGCCACGCGCTCCAGCGTATTTTCACTCTGCTGGGCAAATTCCATCAGCTTCGCCAGAAGATTCGCCGGAATGTTATCGATGCAGAAAAAGCCGATGTCCTCCAGCGCGTGCATTGCCAGCGATTTGCCCGCGCCCGAAAGCCCGGTCACGATCAATAGATTCATACGTCCCCTTACCCCGTTTTTATTTTACGACTCTGACTTCCTTTTCCAGCCGGAAGCCCGTTTCGTCCGTCACGATCTTGCACACTGTATCCGCAAGGCACAGTACATCCGCGCAGGTGGCGTTGCCCGTGTTCACAATAAAACCGCAGTGCTTTTGGCTCACCTGCGCGCCGCCGATGGCGTATCCCCGCAGCCCGCACTGGTCAATGAGCGCTCCGGCATATGCCCCCTCCGGGCGCTTGAACGTGCTGCCCGCGCTGGGCATATCCAGCGGCTGCTTCTCCATGCGGCGGCGGGCGTAATCCGCCATCCGCTCCCGGATGGGGCCTGTGTCGTCTTCCCGCAGCGTAAACGTCGCGGACAGGATACACCACGGCTCGCGCTCAAAAACAGATGTGCGGTATCCAAGCTGCAGCTCGCCGGCCTGCAGCGTCCGCTCCGCGCCGGTTTCGTCCAGAAACGTTGCGCAGGCAAGCACATCCTTTATCTCGCCGCCGTAAGCGCCCGCGTTCATATATACGGCGCCGCCCACACAGCCCGGGATACCGTAGGCAAATTCCAGGCCGGACAACCCTTCGTTTGCAGCCGCGATGCACACCTTTGAGAGAGCGGCCCCCGCCTGCGCCGTCACAGAGAGCCCGTTGCATTCGATGTTCCCCAGCACCTCGCCGATGTGGATGACCACGCCGTCGAACCCCTCGTCCGCGAACAGGATGTTCGTTCCCTTGCCCAACAGATAATACCGCACGCACGCCTGGCGGCAGACGGCAATGGCCCGCGCGAGCTGCCGCTTATTCTGCGGCTCACAGAACAAAGCCGCCGGGCCTCCGATCTGGAAGCTGGTGTGGCGCGAAAGCGGTTCGCGGGCAGCGCATGGGATGGCTGCCTGGCGGAAAGCCGCAGCGATCTCGTTCAAGTGCTCCATGGGGAATCCCTCCAAAATCATTGATGCTGCGTGGCAAGCCCGGCCGCACCGATAATGCCCGCGTCATTGCGCAGCTTTGCAGTGACGATTTTTGTACGCCGCATACCCTCTCGGGCATAATCTTCCTGGTCCACTACCGCCTGCACGGGCGCAAGAAGCGTATCGCCTTCCTTGGATACGCCGCCGCCGATGCAGATGATCTCCGGCTGAAAGATATTGATCAGGTTCGTCAGGCCGCAGGCAACGTATTCCACAAAGTTCTGCACCACCTGCGTGCCCAGCGCATCGCCCGCACGCATCGCGTCAAAAGCCGTCTTGGCATTCACGCGCGCAGGGTCGCCGTACACATAGCTCCACATGATGTTATCCTTATGCTGTTCCATCGCGGCCAGCGTATCCTCAGCCAGCGCACGGGCGGAAGCATATTTTTCCCAGCAGCCGCGCCGCCCGCACATACAGGGGCGCCCGCCCTTGACGATGACCGTATGCCCGATCTCCGCGCCCGCGGAGTTGAAGCCAGAAAATATCTTTCCGTCGATGATGATGCCGCCGCCGATGCCCGTGCCCAGCGTAACGGCAATGGCGTACTTTGCTCCCTGCGCCGCACCTGCGATGTATTCGCCGTAGGCTGCGGCATTTGCGTCGTTTTCAATGTACACGCGGCACGGCAGCAGCTTTTCCATTGCCGATACCAGCGGCCAGTTGCGGTAGCCGAAGTTGGCGTTGAACTCCACGACGCCTGTATGCGGGTTCACACTGCCCGGCGTGCCGATGCCCACGGATTCGATCTGCGTGGCCATGTCCAGTCCTGCCCGCTGTGCGAGCTGGCTGCACAATGCGGCGATCTCCGTTTCCACCTCATGCTCAGGCCGCGGCAGATTTGTCTTGCAGGAAACGCTGTCCACGATATGATGTGCTTCATCTACAAGGCCCGCCTTGATATTTGTGCCGCCCAAGTCGACACCGATGGTATAGGTTTTCATTCTTCTTTACTTCCTTCCAGCAGGTCTGCGACCGGCTTTTGATGTTCTTTCAGCACAGTGATCAGGTTTTCCCGGCTTGCATTCACCACAAGCTCCTCCGGAAAACGGATCTCGCGCAGCATGGGCAGCACCGTATCGAACTGGCCCAAATGATAAATGGAATGCGCGTCGGAATTCACGGCGATCTTTGTGCCGTTGCGTTTGCAGGCAAGCGCAAGCTCACGCATGTTTTCCTCGTTGCCCGGACGGACAACAGCGGAATTCGCGTTGATTTCGACCACCTTGCGGCAGCGGGCAAAGGCCTTTGTCACGGCGTCGTAATCATAGCGGTGCCTGCGGCTTTCCGAATGGCCGATGCAATCCACATAAGGGCTTTGCGCAACGTTCAGCCACAGCTGCGTGGCTTCGTCCTCAGAAAGCGAAGGGCATAATGTATCGCTATGGATAGACGCGATCACCCAGTCGAGCCGCATCCGCTCAAAATCCTGCGGCTCGATGTCAAGACGGCCGTCTACGCCGCGCACATTCGCTTCCACGCCCTTGAGCAGCCAGATGCCCTCGATGCGGCTGGGAAGCGTTGTCAGATTGTAAAAATACCAAGGGTGCGGCGCGTCCGGCATAGACGGGCCGTGGTCGGTGAGCGCCGCGGCAAACATCCCAAGCTCACAGGCGCGCCGCGCCATCTCCGTGACGGTATTGAACGCATGGTTCGATACCATTGTATGCATATGAAGGTCTGCAATGATATTCATGAAGGAATTTGCTTCTCTTTCTCGTTAAATTCATGTAAGCAGCTCAGCGCAGGGACGGATCATCCTCGTCCAGCCCCAGCCGGGCAAGCAGCTCGCGCGCCGCATTGTAGCCCATTTTTTTCTGGCGGTTGTTGATGGCCGCCGCCTCCAGGATCACGGCCAGATTGCGGCCGGGCATTACAGGTATCACCGTGCAGGGCAGTTGGATGCCCATAATATCCGTCGTATCTGTCTCAAGGCCTGTGCGGCTGTAATTCTTGGTCTTGTCCCACGGCTCCAGCTCCACCACAAGATCCACTTTTTCGCTCATCTTTACCGCCCCGCTGCCGAATACACGCGCCACATTGATGATGCCCACGCCGCGCAGCTCGATAAAATGGCGGATGTTTTCCGGCGCTGTACCCAGGATCGTGCGGTCAGACACACGGCGCAGCTCCACCGCGTCGTCCGCGATCAGCCGGTGCCCGCGCTTCACGAGCTCCACGGCTGTTTCGCTCTTGCCGACGCCGCTCTCGCCCAGGATGAGAATGCCCTCGCCGTAGATCTCTACAAACACGCCGTGCCGCGTGATGCGCGGCGCCACCTCGACGCTCAGGTTCGAAATCAGCGCGCTCATCAGACTGGATGTATTTTCTGTGGATCGCAGCACGGGTACTTCATACTGGGAAGCGAACTCCAGCACCTCGTCGAACACGGAAAGGTTGCGCGTTACGATAAGCGCAGGCGGCTTTGCCGCGAACAGCGTGTGGATATGGCTGCGGCGTTCGCTTTCCGGCAGCGTGGTAAGATAACCCACTTCGGCGTTGCCGAATATCTGGATGCGGGTGGGATCAAAGTATTCGTCATAGCCTGTCAGCAGCAGGCCCGGGCGGTTCACGTCCGCCGTATAGATAGGGATATTTTTCAGCTCCGTGGGAGTGTAGACCACTTCCAGGCGCAGCTTTTCCACGACCTTGTCCAAAGAAACACTGAACTGCGGCATAGGAACGTCCTCCTTTATCCTATAGGATTCCATTGATAATTCTATTATATATGATTGGAAGAGAGATATCAATTTTGTTTTTGTACAGCCATACGCTTTCTTTCCGAATGATTTTTTGTTATACTGATAATTGTATGGGAACAGCACACCCAAAAGGAGTAATCATTTATGAAGGTAGCTATTTTTACAGAGACCTACTTCCCCTTCATCAGCGGCGTCGTGACGCATATCAAGACGTTGAAGGAGAGCCTGGAGCACGCAGGGCATGAGGTGCTCATCGTCACCACCAGCCCCAAGGCCGTATGCCATTATGTTAAGGATGGTGTTTTGTACTGCCCCGCCATCCCCCTCAAACGCATTTACGGGTATGGACTGTCCAACCCTGTCAACATCCAGCGCCTGCGCATCATTCAGGATTTTGACCCGGACATCATTCATATCCACACCGAGTTCAGCATGGGTATCTTTGCGCAGTTTGCCGCGCGCAAGCTGAAAAAGCCCATCGTCTACACACTGCACACGATGTATGACGATTACATGTTCTATGTCGCGCCGGAACGGTTCCAGAACATGGTCAAGCCGGCCGCTCATGTTTATTTCCGCAAAGTGGCCAACAAGGCCACTGAGATCATCGGCCCGTCTCTGAAGGTAGTGGAGTTCCTGCGCCGGTGCGGCGTAGAGCGGCACATCAATATTATCCCAAATACAGTGGATCTTTCCGACTTTATGCCCGAAAACGTCTCGCGCGACGACGTTGCCGCCATCCGGACAAAACTGGGCATCCGTGACGGGGATACGGCCATGTGTTTTGTGGGCCGTCTGGGCAAGGAAAAAAGCATCGACGTGCTGGTGGAGTTTTTTGCCGCGCATTTCCGCGGGGACGACGCTTACAAGCTGTTCATCATAGGAGACGGCCCGGAGAAGGAAAATCTGGAACGGCAGATCGTCCGTCTGGGCGTAGGTGCTCAGGTTCGTTTGCTTGGCCGCATTGAGCACCAGTTCCTGCCGCCCTATTACCATGCATGCGACCTTTTCACCACCGCTTCATTGTCCGAAATGAATTCCATTTCCATGCTGGAGGCTATGGCCAGTGGACTGTACGTGATCCAGCGGCTGGACATCTACAACAAAAACCAGATCACCCCCGGCGAAAACGGCAACGTCTTTAACACAGCAGAGGAAATGGCTGCGCTGCTGCGCGAGGAAGCCGCTCTTACACCGGAGCAGCGCGCACTGCGCCGCCAAAAGGTAACGGCGTTTACACAGCGCTACGGCGAAAAAGAGTTCATCCGTGCGGTGCTCAACGTATATGAGCGCGCAATGGCCGAATATAAGGCCAAAATGAAGATAAAAGCAAAAGCAAAAAGCAAAGGAGTCAGATAATCATGCAGCATTATGACGTTGCGATCATCGGAGGCGGCATCGGCGGACTGATGAGCGCTTACGAGCTTGCCACAAAAGCGCCTGGGGCAAAGGTCGTTCTGTTCGAGAAAGGACACGACATCGAAAAGCGGGCATGCCCCATCGTCACCGGAAAAGCCCCCACCTGTATCAAATGCCCCTCCTGCGCCATTATGGAGGGCCTTGCCGGAGCAGGTGCTTTTTCCGACGGCAAATACGTCATTTCCACAGAATACGGCGGCTGGCTGCCGGATTTTCTGCCTCCCGAACAGGTTTTGGATTACATCGAGCAGGCAGACGGTATTTTGCAGCACTTCGGCGCGCCGGCAGAGCGCTTCATGCCCAACGACGAGCTGAAGAAAAAATGCCTGGAGTATGACCTGCATATGGCGCAGGCCCAGCTCAAGCATCTGGGAACGGACGCCAATTTCGAGACCATGCGAAAAATGGCGGCTTTTCTGAAGGAACATGTAACCATTCTGACGGATACCGACGTGACCGATGTGGACAAAGCCGCTCATACTGTGCATTATGAAGGCAAAGGCGTACAGGACAGCGTCACGGCGGAGCATATCATTTTTGCCGTCGGCCGTGTGGGCAGCCGCTTTTTTGCCAAATGGTGTTCTCAAAACGGCATTCCTCTGAAAAACAACCAGGTGGATATCGGCGTCCGCGTCGAGCTTCCCAGCATGGTATGGGATGATTTTTCCCATAAGATCTACGAGCCGAAAATCTGGTACCGTTCCAAGCAGTACGGAGACGTCACGCGCATGTTCTGCTTCAACGAGCGCGGGCAGGTTGTTATGGAAAACACCTCCGGCGTTCTCACGGTCAATGGCCACGCCTATGTGGATGAAGCCAAAAAGAGCCAGAATTCCAACTTCGCGCTGCTTTCTACCATCCGGTTTACCGAGCCGTTCAAGGAACCTATCGAATATGCCCGCAGCGTCGCAGGGCTTGCAAACCTCATCAGCGGCGGCAGCGTGCTGGTGCAGCGTCTCGGCGACCTGATGGCCGGACGCCGCACAGATGAAAAAAGGCTGGCCCAGAGCACCGTGCGTCCTACACTGAATGCAGTCGCCGGAGATCTGAGCCTTTGCCTGCCCAAGCGTCAGCTGGACAACATTGTGGAAACGCTGGCCGCGCTGGACAAGATCGCACCGGGTACGATGAATTACGACACGCTGCTTTACGGTGTGGAATGCAAATACTATTCCGCCCGTCCCGACTGCACCGATTTTGAACTGGATGGCTGCGAAAAGATCTATGCGGTGGGCGACGGCACCGGCTTCACCCGCTCGCTCAGCCAGGCGGCCGCCCACGGCCTGTATGTGGCAGATAAGATCCTGCGGGATTAAGCCTTTCCCGGCCCCTAAAAGAAAAGCGACCGCCCCGGAGCATTCCGGGGCGGTTTTTTTGTTTTTAGCACAGACGTATGCGCAGGGCCGTTACACGGGTTTCAGCTCTGATGAAAAGTCCACCGTTGCAATGTCGTACAGTATCCCCGTGCGCAGCAGCGCTTCGCAGGCTGCGGTATCATACAGCTTCAGCCACCATGCATAATGGAACGTATCGTTTCCTCTGGCAAATGTCGCCTGATTGAGCATCTCAGCTTCCCGGCTCAGGTAAGCGTTGATCTCCCGTGTCATTTCCGCTTCTTCTTTGTCCACAACGGGAGCTCCGTCTACCGTTACATCGTCCAGCTTTCCGGTCAGACACACTTCAAGATGCGGTGCGCCGCCTGCAGTGGAAGCTGTACGCGTAAGCTGCAGCTGCTGTGTCCGGAATGATACGGCCTTCCCATCGATCTGCGTGTTCACTGTAAGCTGCCGTGCCTTCCCATTCAGCAGAAGAAACATCTGCATTGCAGCGTCCTCCAAAACAGCATAGGGTGCGCCGCTGCGAAACAGCACCATCTGCCGTACCCCGCGAAACTCTTTCTCCTCTTTGGAAAATGAAAACACGGGAAGATATCCGTCCAGACCGCCTGTTCCCGAAAGATTGATCTCAAAAATGCTTTGCGTGCGGTCCTGTTCATCGGCTCCCATCCCGATCAGCCGTTCGCCTTCTCTCACTACATCGCTGATCACGTCCTCGCATTCAGACAGCTCTTCCGCCGTCAGCGGCGTTAAAAACGCAGCAAGATTTGGACGCGCGGCGTTTTCGTCTGCAAAATAAGAAAGGTACGGCGTTACATTGCGCGCAGCGCCGGACCCCAAAAGCAAAATCTCATTCTGGGCATAAAACGGCTTTTTGTTTTGCTGCTGTTCCACCTTGTACAGAGCTTCTTCAATGCTCTTTCCCTGCGCCGTATAAATTTTAGCCTGCCCTTCCACCGAGGCCGTATCAGAATTCGGCGCACAGGTGAACACCACCAGTCCCGCCTGCACCTGCCCGCCGGACTCGTCCAGATACACCATCTTCACAACGGCGCGTTCCCCCAGACTGCGGCTTTGCTTACAGCCGCACAGCAGCATCAAAAGCAGTGTCACCGCAATTATTTTATACGCGTTTTTTTGCATAGAAGCCCTCCATTACACAGCCGTACACCACCGTACCTGCCAGCAGCACGGCCGTACCTGCCGTGAGCACCGCGCGCAGCGTCTCAGGCGGCGCGCCCGCACATACGGCCAGCAGCACGGCAAGCAAGCCCACAGCATATCCGCAGGTTTTGCCTCCGCGCTGGCTATGGGACAGCAGCGGTGTAAGGGCGCTCTGCACGCCGTAGGCGAGCGCTGCTACCTTACACAGCTCCGCCAGCATCCACGCAGCAATGTGCAGAGCATCCAGACGGCGGAATACAGAAATGCTGCCCAGACGTGAAAGCGTATGGATGGTCTGCTGCTGCAGCTGCGCTTTCATACCCAAAACCGCCTCGGAGCAGAACGTCAGTCCGATATAAAATACGCACAGCAGCGCCAGCGTTTTGAGCAGCGGCCGGCGCTTCTCCCGGTTTGCATGCAGGCTCAGCAGACAGAACAACGGCAATTCCGGCGGCAGCGTAAAGCCGCGCGCGGCCGTCCGCAAAACCTCTGGAAAATCAAATGGCTGAAAGGTAAGGTTCGACAGATGCATGCCGCCCAGGTTGGAGACCAGCATCAGTGCCATAGAGAGCAAAAAGAGGCCTGCGGCCAGACCGAGCACACGTACGATGCTTTCCAGCCCGCACCGCAGCGCATAAAACACCACAAGAAGAAACAGCCCGTATACCAACAGCTGCGGCATCGGCTCGTCGCTCACATAGCGAAAAAACGCCTCGGAACGCACCATCGCTGCCGCTCCCCCGGCGGCGAACAGCACCGCCGAAAGCGTGAGCAGCGCCTTGGACCCAAACGTAACGCCGCCCTTCAGCGTGGTGAAGGCTTCGCGCCGCAGCAACCCCAGCACGGGCAGAAGCAGTATGCTGACCACAGCCGTGTTGAGGACAGCGGCCAAAATCGCAATCTGCGCGCCCGCCGAGCCTCCGGAGGTAAATGGGCGCACAGCCATATCCACCGCTAACGAGAGGAACACCAGTGTACAGAGCTGTTTTGCGCTCACTGTTGTATGCTCGTTCATTGCGTCTCCCCCGTTTCCTTTCCGGGCAGCTGGTCAATGGAAAAATCTGCCCGCGCCAGCGTATGCCAGTTGCGCCGCAGCAGGCCGTCCCTCCAAAATGCACTGCTGCCCGGCGCGATGGGTGCTGTATACGGGATACCGAAAGAATTCATACCGCACATCCCCAGCAGCATACAAAACAGCAGCGTAACGATACCCAAAGGCCCCAGGAGGCCGCCGGCCAATATATACAGGATGCGCAGCACTGTGATCGGCTCGTACAGCGACGGCACTACAAAGGTGCAAATCGCTGTCATTGCGGCCACGATGACCACAGGCGTGCCCACAATGCCTGCGCTGACGGCAGCATCCCCTACAATGAGCGCCGCCACAAGGCTCACCGAATGGCCGATGGGCTTGGGCAGACGCAGCCCTGCCTCCCGCACGATCTCCAGCAGAAAATTGACAAACAGTGCTTCCATAAACAGCGGCAGCGGCGTGGCAAGCTCCGCAGACGCAACTTTGTACAGCAGTTCCGGCGGCAGCAGCTCCGGCGTGAAATTCGCAACGGACACGAACACGCCCGGCAGCATCACCGCGATGAGGAACGCAGAGTATTTCAGAATGCGGATAAGCGATGCAAAGTATGCTTTTTCGGAATAGTCGTCCATGCTCTGAAAATTCTCATTGAAAAAATAAGGCACGATCATAGCGAAAGGGCTTCCATTCGCCATGATAATGATTTTCCCCTCGCAGATTTTTGCGCAGGCAGTATCCGGCCGTTCCGTGTATCCTACCGATTGAAAAAATGAAAATCGGCTTTTCTGCAAAAACGCCGCCAGATAACCGGTATCGAACAAAAACGGCAGCTTAACCGATTCCAGCCTGCGCTTCACAGTGGAAAGCATCTGCTTCGGGACAAGCTGTGTGTTGTATAAAAGCGCAATTTCCGTTTTGGTATGTTCCCCCACTGTCATCGTTTCCACCATCAGCTCACCGCTGCGTATCAGACGCCGCATCAAGCTGATGTTCACACGAAGCGGTTCTGTAAAGCCTTCCCGCGAGCCGCGGACATTCCCTTCCCCGCTTGGCTCCTGCACCGAGCGGAACTGCATGCTCTGTGTAGAAAGAACCAGCCCCCGTGCTACGCCGTCGATCAGAATAACGCTGGTGCCCGCCGTCAGCTGCGCACGCGCATCTTCCACACAGACAACGCTTTTGCTCTCCAGCGGAATGGCCGTCTGCTTGAGGATATAGTCAAACAGCTCTTCCGGAGTCTCCGGCTGAACGTCCGGCTTACTCAAAACGTCGAGCATCATGATCCAGAGCCGCTCTATACTGGAAAGCCCCTCAAACATGCAAATACAGGCCGGATATCCCATCAGTGTGATATCCTTTGTATAAAAATCCGTCGCTGTGCCGAACAGCCCCTTGAGCGCGAGCTTGTTGTCCAAAAGGCTTGTCGTTAATGTCTGTTCCAAATGCATCCCCTCCCGTGCCCTTAGTATGGCGGGAGCAGGATAAATTTAGTCAAACCGGGCAACATTCAATAACAGCGGCCCGCTGTGGGCCAATCCATTGAAAAGGAGTCCGCCATGGCAATCCTGCTGTTCCGCACCTTGCTCGTTTACGTGCTCATTATCGGCGCAATGCGCCTGATGGGCAAAAAACAGCTCGGCGAGCTGCAGCCCTCCGAGCTTGTTTCTACAATTTTGATTTCCAATCTTGCTTCTATCTCAATTGAATCGCCGGAGCTCCCGCTCATCGGAAGCGTGGTTCCCGTGTTCATCATTGTCGCAACGGAAATACTCCTGTCCGCGCTGTGTGTGCGGTCCCGCCGCGCTGCAAAGCTGGTCTCCGGCAGCCCGCGCGTCATCATCCGGAACGGCGTGATCGACCAAGCCACTTTGTTCGATCTGCGCTTTACCGTGGACGACCTGCTGGAAGCGCTGCGGGGCAAGGACGTATTTGAGCTTTCAGATGTCGCTTTCGCCATTGTGGAAACCAATGGAAGCGTGAGCGTGCTGAAAAAGTTTCCGCGCGATACGCCCTGCAACGAAGACCTTCACATTGAACCGCCCACGGCAAAGCAACCGTCGCTTCCTTTGCTGGTGGACGGCGTGCTGAATCCCGTCAATATGCGGCTTTACTCTGTGGATGCGGACTGGATAGACGCTCAGTGCCGCAATGCGGGGCTCGCACGGAAGGACGTGCTTTTATTTTTGTGCAACGACGCCAAAGAGACGAGTATCGTAAAAAAAGAAAGCCGGTAAAAACCGGCTTTCCGCATCGTTTTTAAGGAGATGTTTTCATGCGCAGGATACGCATTGCGATCTTTATTCTGCTGCTTGCCGCAGCGCTTTCGGCCGCCAGCCACTTTGCAGTTTTTCGTGTAACACAATCTGTCCAGGCCCAGCTTTCCGGGATACGCGCAGCCGCAGGCGCGCAGAATTACGAAAACGCCGCACACCAAATCGACGCATTGCTGGAATACTATGAAACACGCCAGCATCTGCTGGAATTCTTCATCCGGCGTGAAACCGTCACATCCGCTTCGGTCAGCCTGCATGGCCTGTCAGCCTATGCGAACGGCGAAACCATACAGGACCTGTTCAGCGAGATCGACAAAGCAAGCGAGCAGATCCATGCCATGGAGCATTTATTTTTCAGCATCTTCTGACGCGGTGTCACGTCCCTGTGTGGCACGCTTATTCAGTAGGTCCTTCAATTCGTCCATAAAGGTGTTGATATCTCCAAACTGGCGATATACCGACGCAAAGCGCACATAAGCTACTTCGTCGATATTTTTCAGTTCCTGCATGGCAAGTTCGCCCACATGAATGGACGTGATCTCCCGCTCGTAGGAATTGAGCAGCGCCTGTTCGATATTGTCCACGGCGTCCTCCAGCATCTGATACGACACTGGCCGCTTTTCGCAGGCCCGCATCATCCCGTTCAGCAGCTTCTGACGGTTGAACGCTTCACGCGACTTATCCTTTTTCACCACCATAAGAGGCACGGTCTCCACGATCTCGTAGGTGGTGAACCTTTTTTGACATACAAGACACTCCCGGCGGCGGCGGATGCGTTCCCCGTCGTCAGCCGGCCGGGAATCGATCACCTTGGAGTCTATCTCACCGCAATAAGGACATTTCATGGGCACTGCTCCTTTTCCGAGCCGGATGCTACGGAGCATCCGGCATAAATTTTGTTCACCATCGCCGCAGAAGCCAGCAGCTCATCCATTGAGGAAAAACCGCTTCGGTACAGCTCGATGATGATGTCTCCCGCAAAACCGCCGCGCCTGAGTTCCCTGAAAAACGGTTCAAGTGCCAAGCCGCCCGTACCCGGCGCTGTACAGTCGTTTTGCTGTGTATAATCGCTCAAATGGACATGCGCGATTTTTCCGCGCATTGCATCCAGCATTTCCTCCAGCTGCACTCCGGCACGCCGCTGCTGCTTTACATCCAGAACAAATGAGACATCGTCCCCCGTATATTCCCGCATTTGACGTATATATTCCGGCAGGCCGCATTTGCAGCGCACCACGTTTTCCTGGCAGAAATCAACGCCATATTCCCGCGCTGTCCTGCGCAGCAGCAGATAATTTTCACAATGCCTTTGAAACGGAAACGGCGTCTGCCTGTAATCGCCGTGGAACACCACGCGTGGGATTCCCAACACACGGCATACCTCAAAATAACGCCGATAGATACGCAGGCCGTCCTCCAGCCTGCCGCCGTATTCAGAAGCGAAGAAAAATGTTTCCATCCCCGACGTAAAGGGGTGCAGAGCGGCAGCGCGCATGCCCGCATCCTGAAGGACCGACCGCAGGCGCTCTGTATAAGAAAGCTCCAGTTCACTGAATGTGTTGAGAAAGATCTCCACCGTTTCCACGCCTGCGCCGCGCAGTGCGGACAGCGCCTCTGCTGTTTCCTGCGGGTAAAAGCAGGAAGTGGATATTCCGCACTGCATGGCTAAAACACCTCGCTTGATTGCTCTTATTATGGCACAGTCCCGGCCTTTTTGCAAGCAAAAAGCGGACGCATCCAAGATACGTCCGCCTGGTATTCCCTGTTCAGGTCTTTTTCCTGCGGGGCTTCGCTTTTTTGTGCAGTTCCCATTCCACCCACAGCGGGCCGGCAATGCAGACCGTGCTGTAAACACCGGAGATCATGCCGATGATGAGCGGGAACGCAAATGTAAAGATGCTGTCCAACCCAAACACCACAGACACGACGCATACAGTGCCCAACGCCAGCAGTGTGGAAATGGTCGTATTGATGGAGCGGCGCAGGCTCTGATTGATGCTGGTGTTCACAAGCGTGGCAAAATCCATCGAATTGCCGTACAACTGGCGGTTCTCACGCACGCGGTCATAAATAACGACTGTATCGTTGATGGAATAACCCAGGATCGTGAGCAGCGCCGCAATAAAGTTTCCGTTGAGCGGGATTCGCATGACGACGAACACGCCATATACCACGATCAGGTCATGCACCAGAGCCACAACAGCCATGCTGCCCGCAGGCCAGCCGCCGATTTTCTTAAAGCGGACGGCGATGTAGACCAAAATCAGCAGCGAAGCCGCCACAACGGCTACGATGCTCTTGGCAAAGAACTCCTTACCGATGGTCGGGTCCACGTTATTCAGCGAAAGCTGGCGAAAGCTGTTATCCGAATAGTTTTCTTCCAGCCTGGCACTCAAGGCTTCCACTGTGGCGGTTTCCACCGTCTGTGTGCCCGGCATGGAAATCGTCAGCGTCTGCGCGTCGGACGCAATGCTGCTGCCGGTCTGCAGCGTTACGCTGCTGCCCAGCGTACTTTCAATATCCTTTTGCACCGCAGAGATATCCAGCTCACCCGTATAGCTGTAGGTAAGCATCGCGCCGCCTTTGAACTGGATATCCATTTCAACGCCGAAAATCACGCTGAACAGAAGAATGAATACGATCAGCACGGCGGAAAAGATGAAGAACTTTTTGCGGTTCCCAACGATGTCATACTGTTTTTTCATTCTTTACCCCTCCATACAAAACCGGGTTGCGCATGCATTTCAGCTTGGAGATGCCCTTCAGCATCACACGCGTGCAGACAACGCCGAACACAAAGTTCAGCAGCACGCCCACCAGCAGCGTATACCCGAAGGAATAGATCGTGCCCGCCGTAGAGGGGCCGAAGGCAAAGAAGATCGGCTTGAGCATCCTGGCGAAAAAGCCGTCTGTGGGGCCAAACGCACCCATCAGCATCACCGCGACGATGATGACCGTGACGTTGCCGTCGATGACCGGCGCAAGGCCGCGGTCGAAGCCGGCGCGGATGGCGCCGTCGATGCTCTTGCCGGAGCGGATCTCCTCCTTGATGCGCTCGGCGGCAATGACGTTGGCGTCAACGCCCATACCGATGGCAAGGATGATGCCCGCGATGCCCGGCAGCGTCAGCGTGAAGCTGTTGAGCACAGAGAAATAGCCGGATACGAATGCCAGCGTCATGGCCGTCTGCCCCAACAGCGCAATAACCGCCACCGCGCCGGGCAGACGGTAATTCCCAATCATGAACAGTGCCACCAGCACAAACGCAACCACGCCTGCGATCACCATGGCCTGCAGCGAGTTTGCTCCCAGGCTGGGGCTGATCGTGCTGTAATTCTCAGCCGTAAGCGCGAACGGCAGCGCGCCGGAATTGATCTTGTTTGCCAGAGAGATGGCTTCATCGCGCGTCTTGTCATCCGAGCCGTTCAGTGTAATCATGGCGTTTCCGTCTGTGATTGCAGAGTTAACGGTGGGATAAGAGATCATCGTGTCGTCCATCCAGATAGAGATGGTTCCCTTGGACTCCGAAAGGCGCGTGGTGGCCTCGGCAAAGCTCTCTTTGCCGGAATCGTTGAGTTCCAGCGAAACATAATACTGGCCGTATGTAGCGCTGTTCGCATTGTTGTCCACGGCAGCGGTCGCGCTTTTGATGTCCTTGCCCTCAAGGATGATGTTCTCCGCCGTCACACCTGTGGGCTTGCCCTCGCTGTCCACTTCTTTACCCTCGCGGAACGTGAGCACCGCAGTGGCGCCGATCTCCTGGATCGCGGACTCGGGGTTGAAATCCGTCTCACCTTCCTTCCACGGAAAACGAACGATGATACGGTCCTTATTGTAATCCGTATACACTTCGTTGTCCGTGATGTTCAGGTTCACAAGGCGCTGCTGGATGACGGACTCCGCCGCGGCCATCTGCTCGTCCGTTGCGTCGTAGCCGTCGGCCGGCATGAACGTCACGTCCACGCCGCCTCGGATGTCGATGCCGAAGCGGATGTCCTGCGCGCCCTTCACCCAAATTTTTGTTGTGTCGCCATACTGCGTGCTGATGCCCAGGAACGCGGTAAACGCGAACACGACGATCAGGACCGCAACAACAAAAAATTGCCAGGGTTTCCCTTTTGTCTTCATGGTGTTCCTCCAGAAATGAAATTATCTATCCTACCGCGGCGCGGGCCCAGGCGCAAAGCGCCGGGCATCACTGCCGCTGCAATAGCTTTTCCAGCGTGGCGATGCGCACACACACGCACAACAGCCGGGAGGCTGTCTCCAGCTCATCCAGCGGCGGGAACGTGGGCGCGATACGGATGTTGCTGTCCTGCGGGTCCACGCCGTAAGGATAAGCGGCCCCGGCATCCGTCAGCACAACGCCTGCTTCCCTGCACAACTGAACCGTACGTTTGGCACATCCGCCGAGCGTATACAGGCTGAGGAAATAACCTCCGTTGGGCTTTGTCCAGCGGGCAATACTTCCACAGCCGGAGAGGCCCTCGTCCAATATCGCGAGCACGGCCCTGAACTTCGGCTCCAGAAGCGCACGGTGCTTTTCCATATGGGCGGCCAAACCATCCATATCCTTCAGGAAGCGTATATGACGAACCTGGTTCAGCTTATCAAAGCTGATGATCATCGGGAACATGTTTTTAAGGATATAGTCGATGTTGCGGCGGCTGGCGGCCATTGCAGCTACGCCCGCGCCCGGGAATGTCACCTTGCTCAGTGAACAGAACATCAAGGCACGGTCCTCATGGCCGGCCTTGCGGCATTCTTCCAGCATGTTCAAAATCACGTCATGGGTATCGGTCAAATGATGCACGCAGTATGCATTGTCCCACATGATTTTGAAATCAGGCGCGGCGGTTTCCATCGCGGCCAGCCGGCGCACGGTTTCATCACTGTAACTGTATCCGTCCGGATTGGAATACAGCGGCACGCACCAGATTCCCTTTACCGCCTCATCCTTCACAAGCGCTTCCACACAGTCCATATCCGGCCCTGTGGGAAGCATGGGAACGGTGATAAGCTCAAATCCGAAATATTCCGTCACACGGAAGTGACGGTCGTAGCCCGGCGCAGGGCACAAAAATTTAGGCCTGCCGCACGCATTCCACGCGGCAGGGCTATCGGCAAAGCCCAGGCGCCACCCCAGGTCGATCAGGTAATACATCATATTCAGGCTGGAGTTTCCGCCCACGATCACCTCATCCGGCTGTGCGCCCAGAATATCGGCAAAAAAGCGGCGTGCCTCCGGCATGCCTTCCAGGTTGCCGTAATTGCGCGAATCGATTCCCGTCTCACCTTTGTAATCTGTGATGGTAAGCAGGTCCATCGAAAGATCCAGCTGGTCCGGCGCGGGTTTCCCGCGTGACATATCAAGCTTCAAACCTTTCGCCGCATACTCCTCATAGATCTTGCGCAGGCTGTCCAGTTCCTGCGCGCACTGCCGGCTGTCCATAGCAAAATAATCCGCCATGTTCCTTTTCCCCTCTCTCGTCCATTTCCCTCATGCGATACTTTCCCGGAGCGTCCCCAAGCCGGAACGCTTCAACCGTGCGGCACGTCAAAAAAGCAGGCCGGCACAAGATAATATTATAATATAAACGGCGCGATTGTACAAGTTGAAACGCAATTTTCCCTCCATTTTACGCAAAAAAGTTACAGCGTGCAACGCGCGCTGTAACTTTTCGGGGTGTTTTCTTTTAAAATCAGATGCGCTCCACGCCGAGTGTGACCGATTCTCCGTTGACGTCCCACTCCTTGGTGTAGCCTGCAAGGCTTCCTGTGAACACCGCATCCGCCAGAATATCGCCGCCCACCTGCACGCTGTTTGCCGCGAGCAACGCCTCGATCTTTTGGTTGCCGGAGGCATAGGCGCGGATATGGTCTTCCACCTGAAAGCCCGCTTCCTTGCGCATGGTTTGGAATTTGCTCACAAGCTCACGCACAAAGCCCTCTTCGATGAGCGCTTCCGTCAGCTCCGTGTCAATGGCCACCGTCACGCCGCCATCCTCCACGGTGAAGTACCGGTCAGACTGCGTCATCTCGATGAGCAGGTCCTCCGGCGCCAGTTCAACGGCTCCCCCCTGCAGTTCCAGACGGAGCACGCCGTTTGCATCCAGTTCTTTTTTGGCCGCACTGCCGTCAAGCTCCATCAGCGCGGTGCGGATCTCGCCCAGGCGCTTGCCGTATTTTGGGCCCAGCGTCTTGAGCTGGGGCTTGAAGCTGTACGAGGTAAACGCAGAAACATCCTGCGTGAAGGTTACGGCCTTGATGTTCAGCTCATCCTCGATGATCTCTTTGTAGAAATCTCCCAGCTCCTCCTCCGCTTTCACAAACATCTGCGCCAGAGGCTGGCGGTTCTTACGGTTTGAACCGTTGCGCGCCGCCCGGCCCAGCACCACGATTTTGAGCACAAGGTCCATATCCCGCTCCAGCTGCGCGTCGATGCGGCGCTCGTCCGCTTCGGGGAAACCGCACAAATGAACGCTCTCCGGCGCGCCCTTATCCAGGCTGCGCACCAGATTTTGGTAGATGCTCTCCGCCATGAAAGGGATCATGGGCGCGGCAGCCTTGCTCGTGGTCACAAGAGCGGTGTACAGCGTCATATAGGCATTGATCTTATCCTGCGGCATGTCTTTGCCCCAGAACCGTTCGCGGCTGCGGCGCACGTACCAGTTGCTCAGATCATCCACAAACTCCTGCAAGCTGCGCGCCGCCTCGGGAATGGCGTAAGCCGCCAGATTTTCATCCACGGATTTTACCATGGAGTGCATTTTGGACAAGATCCATTTGTCCATCACAGACAGCTTGTCGTATTCCAGCGCATATTTCGTAGCGTCGAATGCATCGATGTTGGCATACAGCACATAGAATGCATAGGTGTTCCACAGCGTACCCATCAGCTTGCGCTGGCCTTCCTGCACGCCTTTGTCCGAGAAGCGCTTGGGCAGCCAAGGCGCCCCGTTCGTATAAAAATACCAGCGAATGGCGTCCGCGCCGTACTTCGCCAGCGCCTCGAACGGATCGACCGCGTTGCCCTTAGACTTAGACATCTTCTGGCCGTTTTCGTCCTGTACCAGCCCCGTGACAACAACATTCTTATAGGGCGCCTTGTTGAAAATCAGCGTGGAGATAGCCAGCAGCGAATAGAACCAGCCTCGGGTCTGATCCACGGATTCAGAAATAAAATCCGCCGGAAACTGCTGCTCGAACAGCTCCTTGTTTTCAAAAGGATAATGGTGCTGTGCAAAAGGCATGGCGCCCGAATCGAACCAGCAGTCGATGACCTCGGGAACACGTTTCATCTGCTTGCCGCAGTGCGGGCACTTGATGGTGACCGCATCGATATACGGCCGGTGCAGCTCGATCTCGTCCGGGCAATTATCGGACATGGATCTCAATTCTTCGATGCTGCCGACAGAATGACGGTGACCACACGCGCATTCCCAAATATTCAGCGGCGTGCCCCAATAACGGTTGCGGCTGATACCCCAATCCTGCACGTTTTCCAGCCAGTCTCCAAAGCGACCCTTGCCGATGCTCTCCGGCACCCAGTTGACGGTATTGTTGTTGCGGATGAGATCCTGCTTTACCTCCGTCATTTTGATGAACCAGGAATCGCGGGCATAGTAGATGAGCGGTGTGCCGCAGCGCCAGCAGTGCGGATAGCTATGCTCAAATACCGGCGCGCTGAACAGCAGGCCGCGCGTTTCCAGATCCCTGAGCACTTCCTTGTCCGCTTTTTTGCAGAACACACCCGCCCAAGGGGTTTCTTTGGACATCTCGCCCTTTGCGTCCACAAGCTGCACCAGCGGCAGGCCGTATTTACGTCCCACATTCGCATCGTCCTCACCAAAAGCCGGCGCGATATGCACGATGCCCGTGCCGTCCGTCAGCGTGACGTAACCGTCACATACCACATACCAGCACTTTTCCTTCGGCTGTACAAATGCGAACAGCGGCTCGTATTCTTTATATTCCAGATCACGTCCTGTATAGGTCTCCAGCACCGTATAAGCGCCCTCGCCCAGTACGGTATCCGCCAGAGCCTCCGCCAGATAATAGACGGTGCCGTCCCCGTTCATGCGCACCTTGACATAACGCTCATCCGGGTGTACGCACAGTGCAACATTGGAGGGCAGCGTCCAGGGCGTGGTCGTCCACGCAAGGATGTAAGCGTCTTCATCCTTCACCTTGAATTTGGCGATGGCGGAACGCTCCTTCACGTCCTTGTACCCCTGTGCCACTTCATGGCTGGACAGCGGCGTCCCGCATCGCGGGCAATAGGGAACGATTTTAAAGCCTTTATAAAGCAGGCCCTTTTCCCAAATGTTTTTCAGCGCCCACCACTCGGATTCAATGTAGGCGTTATCATAAGTGACATAAGGGTGCTCCATATCCGCCCAAAAACCAACCGTGTGAGAAAAATCCTCCCACATGCCCTTGTATTTCCAAACGCTCTCCTTACACCTCTGGATGAACGGCTCCAGGCCGTATTCCTCAATTTGCTCCTTGCCGTCCAGCCCCAGGAGCTTTTCCACCTCCAGCTCCACAGGCAGGCCGTGCGTGTCCCATCCTGCCTTACGGGGCACCATGCAGCCTTTCATCGCGTGATAACGCGGGATCATATCCTTAAAGGCGCGTGTTTCCACATGGCCGATATGGGGTTTTCCGTTGGCTGTCGGCGGGCCGTCATAAAATGTATATGTCCGGCCGTTTCTGCGCGAGTCGATGCTCTTTTCGAAGATCTGGTTGTCCTCCCAGAACTTCTCCACAGCCTTTTCCCGCTCGATAAAATTCAGATTTGCGGATACCTTGTCATACAACACGTCAAAATCCTCCTGCAGCAAGTTTGCTTTTTTATGAAACCACACACGACGGCGCTTACCGCATGCGTTCCTGCTTTTGAAACGTCTTTCACTGTCAAATACAAAAAAATGCCTCCGTCCTGCGAACAGGACGAAGACATTGCTTCGCGAACCACCTATTGCAGCGTACCAGCATACGCGCTTTCGATAACGGTGAAAAACCGGCATGGCTTACTAGCGGTTCAGCCTGCAGCTCCGGAGGGATATTCGGCAGAGTACTACTTGCACCGGGCTTACACTCTCCCCGGTTCGCTTTGGCTTTTGCACGGTGCTTACTGTCTCCATCAGCGCCTTTTTCCTTGTACCTTTTATATATAGCACAAGCCCGCGAAAAAGTCAAACAAAACACACCGAAAATCTTTTGCGTGCAGCACATGCTAGCCGGCGTGACGCGCGTCTTCAGCGCATTCCGCAGACAGCACCGTATAGCCGCCCGCCCGGACAGCTTCTTTCAGTTGTCCCAGATCCGGCTTTTCCTTGCAGTGCACGTTTGCCCGCGCGCCGGCCACGTCCGCCTCAGCCCAGTATCCGTCCATGCGGTTGATGGCATTTTCCACACGGCGCGCGCAATTTGCGCACACCATGCCGTCTATTTTCAGAACAGCATGATAGGGATAATGGCTCCTGTTCCGGTCCGCCACGCGCACCTTTTTTTCTGCCGGCTCCCGTTCGCCGCAGCAGCCGCCGCCCAGCCGCAGTTTCTTTGCATAGGAGCGGATGCCGAAGCACACGCACAATGTCAGCAGAACCAAAACGACCGCAGTCATCATAACGGACCTCCTTTTCCAAAGCAAAGGCCGCCGCAGCGCACGTGCAGCGGCCTCTACGGGCACCCCGGAAGAACCGGAGTCAAAACACGGCATCATCAAACATTGAGCTTGCCGTTCAACTTACCGGCGGCTGCCCCACCGCGCTTATGATCCGCGTTGTATGGATTGGGACGTACCAGCATGTAGATCAGGAATGCAAGAACCAACAGAGCGGCGACAGTGCCGACCCCGAACGCAGTCTCGCCTGTGATAAGGCCTCCCAACTGGTAGGTGATGAGCGAAACAACATAGGCAAACGCACACATGTATCCGATGGCCGCGAGCGTCCATTTCCCGTTGTTCATTTCGCGCTTGATGGCGCCCATAGCGGCGAAGCACGGCGCACACAGCAAATTAAACAGCATAAAGCTGTATGCGGACAGCTGCGTATAATGCAGCGCGACGGCAGACCAGAGATTCGCGTCATCTTCCGCAACTTCTTCGCCCACATGAAACAGCACACCGAAGGTCGACACCACGTTTTCCTTGGCAATCAGGCCTGTGACGGTAGCCACGGTGGACTGCCAATCGCCAAAGCCAAGCGGCGCAAAGATGAAGGACACAGCGCTGCCGACAACAGCAAGCAGGCTGCTGTTGTTGTCCTCCACCATGCCGAAGGAGCCGTCCGTAAAGCCAAAGCCCTGCAGAAACCACAATATAATGGAGGAAGCAAGAATGATGGTGCCTGCGCGTTTAATGAAGCTCCAGCCGCGCTCCCATGTGGCATGCAGCACGTTTTTCGCACTGGGCACATGATAAGCGGGCAGTTCCATGACAAAGGGCGCCGGTTCGCCCGCGAAAGGCTTTGTTTTCTTCAGCATAATGCCGCTGATAACAATAGCTGCCACACCAATGAAGTATGCACTTACAGCCACAAGGCCGCTGCCGCCGAACAATGCTCCCGCGAACAGGCCGATGATGGGCATTTTCGCACCGCACGGGATAAAGCAGGTGGTCATAATGGTCATCTTGCGGTCGCGGTCATTTTCAATGGTGCGGGACGCCATAACACCCGGTACGCCGCAGCCGGAGCCGATGAGCATTGGGATGAAGCTCTTTCCCGAGAGGCCGAATTTGCGGAAAACACGGTCCAGAATAAATGCAATGCGGGCCATGTAACCGATGTCCTCCAGAACGGAGAGCATCAGGAACAGTACAAGCATCTGAGGCACAAAGCCCAGCACCGCGCCCACACCGCCGATGATGCCGTCGACGATAAGGCCCGTGAGCCAGCCGGCCACGCCCCAGCCTTCCAGCAGCGCGGCCGCTCCGCCCTGCAGCCATTCAGCGGCAAACACATCGTTTGTCCAGTCCGTCAAAAAGCTGCCGAATGGTCCCATGGCGATCCAATAGACCAGATACATGACTACGGCAAAAATCGGCAGCGCCAGAATGCGGTTCGTTACGATACGGTCGATCTTGTCGGAAGCCGTCATGCTGTGTCTGGCCGCTTTCTTTTTCACACAGCGGTCTACGACCTTGCTGATGTATGCATAACGCTGGTTTGTGATGATGCTTTCCGCATCGTCGTCCAGCTCTTTTTCGCAGTCTTTGATATGTGTCTCCAAATGCGTCATCAGACGGCTGCCAAGGTCCAGCTCCGCAGCCACTTTTTCATCGCGCTCAAAAAGCTTGATGGCGTACCAGCGCAGGTTCTGCGCATCCACCTTGTCGGAGATGGATTCTTCGATGTGGGCAATGGCATGCTCCACACTTCCCGTAAACACATGGGGCTGCTCATTGGCCGCGCGGCCCGAGGCGATGGCGATGGCTTTTTCCGCAACCGCCATACTGCCCTCGCCCTTCAAGGCGCTCGTTTCCATCACCGCGCATCCAAGCTCTGCGCCCAGCTTCGCGAGGTCGATTTTGTCGCCGTTTTTGCGCACGATATCAATCATATTCACCGCGATGACCACAGGGATACCCAGTTCCAGCAGCTGTGTGGTAAGGTAAAGATTGCGCTCCACGTTGGTGCCGTCCACAATGTTGATGATCGCATCCGGTTTTTCTTTCACCAGAAAACCGCGAGCGACCACTTCCTCCAGAGTATAGGGGCTGAGGGAATAAATGCCGGGCAGATCCTGGATGACGACATCCTTATGCCCTTTCAACCGGCCTTCCTTTTTTTCCACGGTAACGCCAGGCCAGTTGCCAACGTACTGATTCGACCCTGTCAGGTCATTGAACATGGTTGTCTTGCCGCAGTTCGGGTTTCCGGCAAGCGCAATGGTGATACTCATTTCTCTGCCTCCTCTTATTCATGAGCCGCGCGCAATTGTTAGTTCGCACTAACTTCTTTGCAAAAAACGGACACTCATTCAACCTCGATCATTTCCGCATCAGCCTTGCGTACGCTCAGCTCATATCCGCGCACGTTCAGCTCCATCGGATCACCCAGCGGGGCTACCTTGCGCACATGCAGGTCAACGCCTCTGGTGATTCCCATGTCCATGATGCGCCGCTTTACCGGGCCCTCGCCGTACAGTTTTTTCACCCTTACGGTCTCTCCCACCTTTGCGTCCTTCAATGTTTTCATTTCGGTTCCTCCTTTAAATCATCACACGGTTCGCCAGTGTTCTGTCCAGCGCGATACGGCTTTCCTTCACCTGAAGAATCAGATTTCCCGCAATCTCGCTCACCACCGTGACAGAACCGTCTACCACGAATCCCAACTCCGCCAGATGCTGACGCACTTCGTCCTTGCCGGTAATTTTTCGAATCGTCACCGTTTCGCCCGGTTTTGCCATCGTCAAAGGCATCACTCCCCTTGCCTCCTTCCCAAACGCTGTTCAAGCGCAAAAGGTTAGCTAAAACTAACTTCTTTCAACAGCATGAAGTTTACCACGACTAACCGAAGTTGTCAATAGCTAACCTCATAATTTTGCTCCATTTTTACCGAACTTGCTAAAAGTTCGGGATTATGTTACTCTTTAATTATCAATAATGTGTCAAAGGGAGGCACACGCATGCAGATCCATGAATCATCCGAGGATTATTTGGAAAGCATTTTAATGTTAAAAGAGCGCAAGGGCTTCGTGCGCTCCATTGATATTGCGAACGAGCTGGATTATACCAAAGCGAGTGTCAGCATCGCCATGAAAAAGCTGCGGGAAAACGGCTATATCGAAGTGGATGCCGAAGGTTTTATCACCCTCACACCCGCGGGCCACAAAATTGCGGCCCGCATTTACGGCCGCCACAAGCTGCTGACGGAATTCTTTGTCCGCCTGGGCGTAAGCCAGGAGACCGCTGCGGCAGACGCCTGCAAAGTTGAGCATGACCTGAGCGAGGAGACTTTTGAAAAACTGCTGCTCCATGCACAGAAAAACTCCGAGGGCCCAGGTACACGCTGAACAGCCTGTGTATATCCTGTTGGGCAGCGGCAGATACCTGCCGCTGCCTTTTCCGTTCCCTGCCGGAATATCGTCCCAATTTTTTGATATGCGCCAAATTCCCCTTGAATCATTCATACTTATCAGGTATACTTAAAACGGTTAGCATATGCTAATTGCTTTATTGAGACATTATGGAAAGGGAGCGCTTTTATGAGCTTAATGATTCAAAGCATTCACGGACGCGAAATTATTGATTCCCGGGGAAACCCCACAGTTGAGGCGGTCGTCCTTTTGCAAAACGGCGTCAGCGGCACGGCTGCCGTCCCCAGCGGCGCTTCGACCGGACAATTTGAAGCTTTGGAGCTGCGCGATGCAGACCCCGCCCGTTTCGGCGGAAAGGGCGTGCTGCGCGCGGTGAAAAACATCAACACTGAAATATGCGCCGCACTGACGGGCATGGACGCTTCCCATACCGGGAAGATCGACGCGGCCATGCTTCGTCTGGACGGTACGCCGGACAAATCCCGGCTTGGCGCAAACGCGATTTTGGCGGTTTCTCTCGCCAGTGCCCGGGCCGCGGCAAACGCGCTGGGCCTTCCCCTGTACCGGTTTTTGGGCGGCGTCAGCGCCGATGTCCTTCCTGTACCGATGATGAACATTCTCAACGGCGGCGCGCACGCAGCCAATAATATCGATGTACAGGAATTCATGATCATGCCGGTAGGCGCACCCAGTTTTCACGAGGGGCTTCGCTGGTGCACCGAAGTGTTCCACAAACTGGCCGCGATTCTGAAAGCGGAAGGGCACTCCACCGCTGTCGGCGACGAAGGCGGCTATGCGCCAAATCTTGAGAGCGACGAAGAAGCCATCCAATATCTGCTGCGCGCCATTGAGGCTGCCGGTTACCGCCCCGGCGAGGATTTTGTACTGGCTATGGACGCAGCCTCCAGCGAATGGAAAGATGAAAACGGCTATTTCCTGCCAAAGAAAAAAACGCACTTCACCACAGATGAACTGATCGAGCACTGGAAAGCCCTGTGCGAAAAATATCCCATCCGGTCGATTGAGGACGCGTTGGATGAAGAGGACTGGGACGGCTGGAAAAAGCTCACGGAGGTGCTGGGGAGCCAGGTGCAGTTGGTGGGAGACGATTTTTTTGTCACCAACACGCAGCGTCTTCAGAAAGGCATCGACCGGAAATGCGGGAATTCTATCCTTATTAAACTGAATCAGATCGGCACTCTGACAGAGACCATGGAGGCTGTCAAGCTGGCGAAACGCGCCGGCTATACAGCCATCGTCTCTCATCGCTCCGGCGAGACAGAGGATACCACCATCGCAGATCTTTCCGTAGCATTGAATGCCGGCCAGATCAAAACAGGCGCACCCAGCCGCACCGAACGCGTGGCCAAATACAACCAGCTGCTGCGCATCGAAGAAGAGCTTGGCTCCGGCGCCAGATATTTGAGACGGGGCTGCTTTGCAAAATAGTTCCCGATCACAGCAGCGCGTTTCCCTGTATATAAGTATGTAAAAATGCCCTCCGGCGGAATACTCTGCCGGAGGGCATTTATTCAGTTGCTTCAAAAATCAGGCTTCTTCAAACTGATCTTTGCCCACGCCGCAAACAGGGCAGACCCAGTCTTCGGGAACATCCTCCCACTTGGTGCCCGGCTCCACGCCGTTATCGGGGTCGCCAGCCGCCTCATCGTAGATGTACCCGCAAACAGTGCAGACATATTTCTTCATTGCAGCAAAACCTCCATTTATTTCTTCTTTCTGTCCGGCATTCCAAGGCACAAAAGCAAATTGGAAATATATGCCTTTTCAGCCTGATGCCATTATAGCACGCAGGCTTGCCGGACGCAAGCGGATTTTTTGCGCAGCACAGCCAGCCGTTTTTTACGATAGGATCAGCCAAGAAACGCCTCGTTAAGCGTAACACCGAATTCTCCTGCGATGGCGCGCAGATTGTCGTCCGAGATGGTTTGACATATTTTTCCCTGCCCTGCACTTTGTGCCAGAACCCATATCTGTGCCGCCTTTTCAACGGTATGCATCAAGCCGAAGGTGGTATCAAAATCCGGGCCGGAACAGAACAAACCGTGATGCGCCCATACCGCCGCGTCGTACTGTTTCATCAATTCCGACGTAGCTATGGCGATGTCTGCGCCGCCCGGCACCATCCAGGGTACGACGCCCACACCGCCCGGGAAAACCACCGGGCATTCTGTGGCGCTCTGCCACAAGGCACGGGTGAAATCCCGTGCCGTCAGCGGCAGGACATAGGTCATAGCGATCAGGTTCGGCGTGTGGGCATGATAAATAACACGGTATGCCCCCTCCGTCGCGGCCGCACGCACGCTGTGGTTCATAAAGTGGCTCGGGAATTCGCTGGTCGGCCTTGCGCCGTCTTCCAGGCCCCATACGATACGCCAGGCCCCGCCTGCGCTGTCGATCTCTACGATACCGATATTATGCGCCGGGTCCAACGCGACGTTGCGGAAATACTTGCCGCTGCCCGTGGTGAGAAAGTATTCCCCCGCCAGGTTCTTCCCCGTTACGCCCATGCTCACCCATTCTCCCGCCGTTCGGAAGTAAGGGCGGCACTGCTCTACCTCTTCCGGCCGCATGCGGTAGGTCAGATTTCCGCCGTTACGCTCGTGCCAGCCCTGCTCCCAACCGTCCGTGCACATGCGGATATAGTCCTGCACGATTTTTACATCCAAAATTTCCATTGCTGTTACCCTCTTCTGCTTAAAACTTCTTTTTCGTACTGTGTCACCGCGGCATACCAATCTCCGTCTGCGGGCACGCCCTGCCGGCGGCAGTATTCTGCCCAGACGTCACCGAAGGGAAGCGTCTTCGCTTCTTCCATCAGCACCATTTTCTCTGTGAAGTTCGCCCCGTCCTGCAGCTGCCTGAGCTTTTCATCCGGCTGCAGCAGAGCAAACAACAGCGCTTTCTGCGCGCTGCGTGTGCCCACCACCCAGGCCGCCACACGGTTGATGGAGGCATCGAAGAAATCAAGACCGATAAACACCCGGTCCAGCGCGTCGTTGCGCACGACCTCTTTCATGATTTCCCGTGTTTCATCGTCGAACAGCACCACATGGTCCGAATCCCAGCGAACCGGGCGCGTAACATGCAGCGGCACCTTGTCAAAGAAGCACAGCATGGCCGGGATCTTGTCGCTGATGAATTCCGTGGGATGGTAATGGCCCGCATCCAGCAGATTATACACACCCGGGTGTGTGGCTGCATACGCCGTGTAAAACTCATTGGAGCCTACGGTCATGCTTTCCAGCCCGATGCCGAACACCTTGCTCTCTACGCAGTCTATGACGTTGGGGCACGGCTCTGCAAACACCTCGTCCAGCGCCGCCTTCAGGCGCAGCCGCGGGCCCATGCGGTCCGCCGGAATATCCTTGAAGCCGTCCGGCACCCATACATTGTTGAGCACCTGATCCCCCAGCTCTTCGCCGATACGCTGTGCGATGCGCCGGCTGGCCTTGCAGTGGTCGATCCAGAAACGGCGCACCGCCTCGTCCGGATGAGACAGCGTCAGCCCGTCCTTCACCATGGGGTGCGAAAAGCAGGTCGGGTTAAAATCGATCCCCAAGCTGTTTTCTTTCGCAAAATCCACCCACGGAACAAAGTATTTGTATTCCAGCCTGTCGCGGTCCACCCACTCCCCTTCCGGGAACACGGCATAGCTCGCATGCAGGTTGATGCGTTTTTTGCCTGGGATGAGGCCGGCAGCTTTCAGGAAATCGGCTTTCAGCTCTTCAAAATTGCGGGCTTTGCCGGGGTAGTTGCCTGTTGTCTGGATGCCATCGCCGGCCTTACCGTCCTTCTGGTCGAAGCCCGCCACATCGTCGCCCTGCCAGCAGTGGATGGAAATGGCTTTCTCCGCCAGCCGTGCCAGCGCGCGTTCCACATCAACGCCGAAGCGACTGTAGCATGCTTTTGCGTTCTCATAATTATTCATGGTGTTACCTCCTTGATATCAAAGCTTTGTCGAATCGCCGCCCTGGCGGCTTCCAGGCCGTCAAACTCACCCGCCGCGATGAACTGTGCCATCAGGTTGCCCAACGCCGTCCCCTCCGTAGGCCCGGCGAACACCGGAAGGCCTGTGGTCCGTGCCGTCAGCTCATTCAGATAACCGTCCTTGCTTCCGCCGCCTACAATGTTGATACTGGTATATACTTTTCCCGTCAGCGCGGACAGCTCCCGAACAGCGCCCGCATATCCGGCGGCCAGGCTGGCATATACACATTGCATCAGCTCACCGACGGTTTGCGGTGTCGCCTGTCCGGTCTGTACGCAAAATTGCTTCATCGCATCGGTCATGCTCTCCGGTGCAAGGAAGCTGCTGTCATTGACGTCAACCCGGGACGTAAAATCCGCACATCCGCGCGCCTCCGCCTCCAGCTCCGCATAACTCCACTGCCGCTGTGCCGCCGCTTTTTTTTCCGAACCCTCCACATAAGAAACGCCGTTCAACTCGCGCCGGATGGACTGGATCATCCAAAGGCCCATGATATTTTTCAGATAACGGTAGCGGTACCTGTAACCGCCTTCATTCGTAAAATTGGCCAGCATACTCGCCTTGCCGGTAATGGGGGCTTCGTTTTCCACGCCCAGCAGGCTCCAGGTTCCGCTGGAAATATATACCGCGTTTCCATCCCGGGCCGGCACGGCCAGAAATGCGCTGCCGGTATCATGCGTAGCAGGCAGCAGCACGTCGCAGTCGAACCCAACTTCGTCCTGTACCGCCCCGGTAAAGCGCCCCACCCGTGCGCCCGGCAAATGCAGCGGACCAAAGATGCGCCGGGGCAGCCCCAGCGCTGCAATGACCGTGTCGTCCCAACTTCTGGTATAAGCGTTCACCAGCGCGGTGGACGTTGCGTTCGTATATTCGTTCAGCATATTGCCTGTGAGCAGATAATTGAAATATTCCGGTATCATCAGCAGACGGCTGGCAGCGGCCAGCTGTTCCGGGTGCTCACGCTGCAAAGCCGTCAGCTGATACGCGGTATTGAACACCTGCTTCTGGATACCTGTGCGGGCGTACAGCTCCGGGAACGGCAGGCCACGTTCCGCCTGTTCCATCGCGCCTTTCGTGCGTTTGTCCCGATACGCCACGGCGTCGCTCACAGGCCTGCCGTCGGCTCCCATCAGCACAAAATCCACGGCCCAGGTGTCTATACCCATGGTTTCGGGAACCTTATTTACAGCCTTGCACGCGCGCAGCCCCTCCAGAATGCTTTGCCACAGCTGTTCCGTATTCCAGCAGTCATGCCCGTTTTTCCGCACCTGAATGTTATCGAAGCGATAGACCTCCTCCAACATCATGCGGCCTTTCTCCACATGGCCCAAAATATGGCGTCCGGAGGATGCGCCGATGTCGATGGCAAGATGATATTTCACATGATCCCTCCTGCTCGGTCCACCCGGTTCGGGTGTTCCGGCACGGCTCTGCCGTGCTCTTTTTTTCATTATACTGCGCAGGTAAAAACAAAATAAGGACGCGGTTTTCAAAATAACCGCGTCCTTATTTCGCATATTCATGTTGCATTTTCTGTTTTCCACAATTCTGACCGGTATTCCTTGGGGCTTTTGCCATACCGCCGCCGGAACACACGGTGGAAATAGCTGGTGTTGTCATACCCGACCGCGGCGCAGACCTCCTGTATGGTGAGCCGCGTCTCCCGCAGCAGACGCGCCGCTTTGTCCAGCCGCTTGTGCAGCAGAAGCTCCTTGAAGGTGCTTCCCGTGGCACGCTTCACTTCCGCACTCAGATAAGGAAGGCCTACATGAAATGCAGCCGCCACATCGGTGAGGCTCGCCGCGCGGTAGTTCTCTTCGATTTCCCGCAGCGCGGCCTCCACCATCGGGCTGCGGATGCTGCCGTTCCGGGACATGTCAATGCATTCCGTATAATGCATCAGCTGCAGCAGCAAAAGCCCCATCGTCACCTGATTGATACGCCGGGCGCCCGGCTGGCGGTTTACCAATGTCCACACCATATTCTCCACAAGATTCTGCACCGGCAGCACCTCCCGCACCCGAAAATGCAGATAGCTGACGGCAGCCCCTCCGGTGTACAGCTCCCCCAATAAAAAACGCGAAAGAACATTGTCCATCCCCGCCATATTGAACGCCTCATCAAAGAACTGGGGCAGCACAATAAAATTGACGGCGATATCGCCCGCGTCCGCCCGTTGGATGGCATGGCTCGCGTGCCGGTTCAGGAACAAAAGCTCCCCGGCCTCCAGCGTCACAAGCGCATCCCCGTCGATGCGGTGCACCGTTTTTCCACAGCACATATACAGGATCTCCACATAATTGTGGCTGTGCCTCGGAAACGGTGCGAAGCGCGTATGGGGGCGGATAGACATCAGCTTTCCCTTCTCCAGCATCTTTGCCGCATCCACCTCAAACGCACGGCCCGAGGCGTACAGCGCCCGGTCCACACCACGGCCCTGCAGCAGCTCCCGTTCTTCCTCAGTGATCTGCGCCAGACGCTGCAGCAGGACTGCATCCATTCGTATCACTCCCCGCGCATCCTGAATCGTCAGCTTTTCTTTATCATACAGGGTAAGAACGGCAGATGCAAGACCAGCCTGTGGAAATCTGCCGCGATTCAATCTCTGGTGCCTGCATCAGCCTGCGCTTCTTCATCCTCTTTCTGTGCAGCATTTTCCACCTTTTCCAGAAAAGCATCCACGAATCTGTCCTCTATCTTTTTGTAGGCCAACACCGTCCCTTGTTCAATTTTCCTGTAAAGGCTAACAACCTTGCGCGCGAGCGCCGGTGTTTTTAATCTGTATTCGGGCATTTCCCATCTTCCTTTCTTACCGCATGGTGCGCAGTTCATCCACAAGCTCCGACAGCTGCGCCGGCGAAAACGTACTGCCGAGCATCATCGAAAGCCCTATCAGGCCCATAAACAAATCTTTCTTTCGGATGTGCATTTTCTTTCCTCTTTTCTTTTTTACAATCGATCTTATAAACGGCGGCCGTCCGCCTATTCCGCCACCGCTTACTCCTTTATGCCGCGGCACAGCGGAATCAGACACAGAAGCAGAACGATTCCTGCAAAGCCAACCGCGACGCCCGGCACCAGCATGCCCCAAAGCATGGTCATGCACATACCCGTTCCCAGTGCAAGTGTGCCCGCCAGCCCAATCAAGCCCCGAATCAGACTACGCCCACTGAAACGCCGCACGGCCGGCTTGCCTGACATAATACGGTGCAGCACCCACGCCCACAGCAGCACGGCTATCCCTGCCGCCCCGGTCCATACGCCCTGTACTGCAGCGCCCCACTCCGGCAGCAGGCACATGCACATTCCCAGTGCAAAAAGGCCTGCGCCCGGCACACACAGAAACATCGTGATCAAATCTCTCTTTTTCATATCCATATCGTCCTTCCGGCAAAATCCATGAGCTTTCGCTCACGTTCTGCACATGATTTTACAGTGTGTATGTTCGGGAAATATTCAAAAATTGTTTTTGAAATATTAAACAGCAAAACAGAAGGGCATCTTCCTGAAAGAAGATGCCCTTCAAAAAATATGCTGCTGTGCTTTACTCGTCCGCTGTTGCCTTTGTCTGAGCCTGTTCGGCGGACAGACGGTTGATCGCACAGAAGTAATCGCAGAATTCGGCTGCGGTTTCACCCTGGTCTGTGCCGTCCATAACGCCGCACATATCCAGCAATATCCGCTGCATAACACGGCTGGAGAAATATTTGAAGACCACCTTTCCCCAACGCGGTACAAACTCTTCCTGTTCAAAATAATTCCAGTATGGCAACATACTGCCGGACGGCAGATAAAGCTTGTATCTGTCGTGCGCCCTGATCATACCCTCACGGCAGTAAGCGCCCCAAAAATCGTCCCGCACCATGAAAGCTCCCAAAATACGGCGTTCCTTCTCTTCACAGCCCGTCTCCAGAGTTGTCAGCAGACACGCCGAATTCGGCTTGAGCCTGCTGGGGATACGCGGCCTGTCCTTGGAGTAGCCGCTCAAATAAAAGCCTGTGGATACCGCGTCGGCTTCTGCCGCCGCTTTGGCTTCCTTCCACGGGATGTCAAAAGCCGCCTGCGAATACGGCGTAACTTTCATGGAGCGTATTTTCCCGAGCCGCTCCTGCCGTTCCAGTTCCTTTTGTCTTTCCGCACGTTCCGCCCGCAGCCTTCGTTCATATCCTGCCCGTATCTCATTTTGCTTCCCTGCGTCCTTCAGGGTCAGAAAGCGGGAAAATGCGTCCGGATACTGAAACCGTTTTTCCCCCTGGGCAAAGTCGATCGTAATAATATTCCCCGAAAGACCGGTTATCACGCCCGTTCCAAAAGCGTTGTGCCTGACCGGTTGTCCCAGCAACTGCATTGTTCTCCTCCCTTGCTGATATAAAAAGCCTTCCCGCAGCCGTAATGCCGCACATCCGTGTTATTCCTCTGTTTGCTTTGCCGCGCGGGACGGGCCGCGCGTTTTATCGCTGATTCGAAGAACGATCTCCGTTTTGTCTGCTTGCAGATCCAATTTCCCGCTGTTGAGTTCCGGGATATCTCCGACCGTCAGCACCGTACCGCAGGGCATTCCCTCAACATCCACCGTTATCGTATCAATCATATCTTCCGGCAGAGACACATACGGGATCTCCATAAGCATCCTTTCCAGTGCATCCGTCACCTTTTCCGTATTTGTCAAAAAAATATGGATGACGCTGTTCACTTTTTGATCCGCCTGCAGAGCTTGAAAGCTGAGATGCAGAATATCATTGTTCAGCAGATTTACCGCCTTTTCCTTGATCTGCACCGGTATCTGCTGTCCGTCAAGCATAATTTTCAGCTTGCTTCCTTCCCGCTTCTGCTCCACCAGCCTGCGCGCGTCGGCTTCCTCAAGCTGGAGTGCCAGCGCTTCGCGTAAAGGGCCGCCGAAAACACTTCCCGGAACAAGCCCCAGCCGTCTCAGCTTTTTTGCTTTCACGGCAAAATCTCTTTTTTCCACTGTGATCATGTCCATCGTGTTGTTCCTCCCAATCAGATTTTATATATTTAACCGGCATACAGTGCATACCGGCCGTCGGCTGTTTTTGGATGGATAATAAAAAAAGAAGAGCTTCTTCATATGGCGCCACGCGGCGCAATACTAAAAGCCCTTCTTGATAAGACGGTTCTTTTCCTATTCGTTTTGTATAGTATAGCACAGATCAAATACAAATGCAACCATAGTTCCATTTATACGGCTGCTCCCGCACAAGATCAGAGCCTTGTATCCCACATACCGCAAAATGCGTCCACCGGGCTGTTTCCTTTGAATTCCGATTTTCCTGTAATCTTTTCCACAGCCTGCCGAATCGCTTCACGGGAGCCGTTGTAGGTGTTGATGCAGACAGGCACCATAGGCACGTCATATAAATGAAACGGATTTGCCACACTGATAAACACAGTGGGTTTTTCAGCCGCATACCAGGGAATCTCCGCCAATTTGTTTTTCGTGACGGATCCGCTGATTACCAAATGTCCGTTGGCCCCGGCAAGCTCATCGGCTGCGACGTTTTTTCCATCCAGCATATAGGCAACAGAGATATTCCAAGGAAGCTGCGCATCCTTCAGGTTCCCTTGATAATAGAACGTACCAGCCTCCGCGGACACTGTGACAGAGTCCCCATCCAGTGAAATGTCCGCTTCACTCGTCAGATTGCGCACCGAGGAATAGGCGCCGTAGTCCCGTATCTCCGTCTTGCCGTCCAGGGCAAACATATTGACAATATATATGTCTGCCACACTGCCGTCTCCGGCGAGGCTCACATATACATTTTCTTCTTTTTCGGTATTTGCCGTTTCCGCATAAACAGGAGCCATACAGGCTGCGGCTAAACATAGTGCGGCCGTCAATGCCGCCGCGCGTTGAATGAGGCGTTTCATAATGGAATATCCTCCTTTAATAATTCTTTTCAAAACGCAGTCCCAGGCTTGTTTTCTGCACAAGTCCGTCGAACAGGCACAGGCAGGTGGGAAGCACGAACAAAACCATGCAGCATGACAGCACTGCGCCGCGGCCCACCAGATACCCAAGCTGGCTGATGACCCCGTTTGTGGACAGCGCACCCAGCATACTGCCGGCAATGCACAGAATGCTTCCGCTGGTCAGAATAGAGACGACTGTTTCGCGCACAGTGATACGCGCCGCATGCCAACGGGAATTTTCGCGCCGGTTTTCCAGGTATTTGTTGGTGAACAGGATGGCGTAATCTACCGTAGCGCCAAGCTGTACCGTATTGATGATCAGGTATGCGATATAATTCAGCCGTTCTCCCGTTAAGTATGGCACCGCAAGGTTCATCCAGATGGCGCTTTCAATGACGAATACAAGGATCGCGGGCAGCGAGAGCGACTTGAACGTGATGAGCAGGATGAGGAAGATCGCTCCCACAGCGATACCGTTCACTACGATATCGTCCTCTGTCACGGTGTCCCGCATATCCAGCGTGTTGACGGCTTCTCCCGCTATCAAATAGGCGTCCGGGTAATACTCCTGCGCAGTTTCCCGCAGCTGTGTGGCAACCGCGAAAGGGATCTCCCCGTCCACGCCTACGCTGGTGCTGATGACCATGCGCGTATAATGCTCGCTGAGCAGCAGCTCCCGCTGCGCCTTTGGCACATATTCCTCCGGGATACTGCTGCCCACAGTATCCGTATAGCTGAGCACCTCCGTTACCTCGGGAATGGTCTTGAAAGCGTCGGAGAGCGCCTTTTCGCGGGCTGTGTCCCCCCTGGGAACCATACAGACGATCTGGTTGGAACGGCCAAATTCCTCGTTGATGCGGATGGCGTCCGCGCCGATCCGAGTGGAGGCATCCCCGTATATCTCGCTGGAGCCATAAGCAAAGTCGATCCTGTCTTTGGCGACAAAGGAAGGCACCGCCAGCAGAATGAACAGGATAAGCGCCGGGACCTTCACCTTCATCACGAAGTAAGAAAAGCCGCGGAACGTCGGCATGAAGCTGCGATGCTGCGTTTTGTCGATCAGCTTATAACACAGTACCGCCAGACATGGCAGAAAGACCAGCACGCACAGCAGCGAGAACACGATAGCCTTCGCCATGACAACGCCCATATCCGGCCCGATGCGGAAACGCATCAGAATCAGAGCGGCAAAACCGATCACGGTGGTGAGTGCGCTGGAGGTCACGGAAGAAAAGCTGTCCTTTACCGCGTGAGACATGGCATCCTGTACATCCATCCCGCTCGCCCGGAAACGGGAAAAGCTGTGCAGCAGAAAAATCGAATAGTCCATGCTTACAGCGAGCTGCAGCACGCTGCCCGCTGCATTCGTCACAAAGCTGATGGTCCCGAATGCAAGATTCGTGCCCATGTTCAGAACGATAGCCACACCGATGGTTGCCATAAAAAGCACCGGTTCAAACCAGCTCGTGGTGGTGAGCAGCAAAATCAGGAATACCAGTGGAAGTGCAATGGCCATAACCATCTTTAGCTCGCGGGTCGTGGATTCTGTGGCCATACCCGTATTCACCGCCTCCTCGCTCATGGCGGCGTCCTCACCAACCACAGCGCGGATATCCATTAAATGACTGTACAGGTCGTCCTCATCCACATAGCAGGTGAACAGCACGTTTCCCTCCTTGTACCAGCTTTCCACTGTGTCGGCGTCCAGCGTCTCCAGCGGCGCGTAAACATTGGCGTAATCGTCCAGCCACATCACCTCCGACACGCCCGGCACCTGCTGGAGCTGTTTCTTCAGCGCCAGCGCCTCCGGAATCGCCGCATCCTCGATCATAATGCGGCAGTTGGCAGTTTTGGCGCTGTATTCCTCCTCCATTACATCCAGGGCAATGGTGGACGGCGCGTCCTTGGGCAGATAATGCATCATATTATAGTCTACCTTTACTCTGCGGCTGAGCAGTGCACACAAAACCGCCAGCACCGCAAACAGAGCAACGATGCCTTTTCTATGATGGAGCATTTTCTGGGCTATTTTGTTCATCCAACCAAACTCCTCAACTTCTTTATTTTTGCACATGTGTTGACTTTTGTTTCTGAATTGATTATAGTGGAATCAGATAATAAAATGCAATCAGCAGATTCCCGCTGATCTATGCAACTTTGTATAAATTCAACGGATATTGTACAGTTTTAAAAATATTTTGCAGTCAACTCAATTGGCCGCAGTGGAGGTTCCATAAATGGCGAAAGCAGAATACAAAAGCGCAATTCGTTCACGCAGGATGATCCAGCACGCGCTGGTCGAACTGCTGCTGGAAAAGGAACTTGATAAGATCACCGTTACGGACATCGTGACGCGCGCCGACATCAACCGCGGTACTTTTTATGCGCACTATGTAGACATTTCGGGCGTGCTTGACAGTATTATGGAAAATGTTTGCCAGACCATCCGGGAAGCGCTGGAAAAACAACCGCTTTGGGCAAAAGCCCCAGATGCACGCATTGTGCTGCAGCACTTGCAGCGCATGCTGGAAAGCGACCCGGAATTTTACCGAAATGCCATCCGCACCAATGTTTCCAACATCGTATTGGAAAAGCTGCGGGAATTCTTTATTGAACAAATGATGCAGCTCGAAAGCGGCTATGCTGTCCGCAACCATGAACAATATGTTTTTACCGTCCGGTTTGGTTCCGGCGGCGTTATCACTTTATATAAGGACTGGTTTTCCGGCAACCTGCCTTTTCCGCTGGACGAGCTGACCGAAAAGGCGGCGCAGGCCATCAACACAATGCTTGCGGGTTTGTAAGTTGTGTTTTTACATGCAAAAAGGCGCAGCACTCGGCTGCGCCTCAACATAAATGATAGATACAGTCTATATGGAAAACTAAATGTCGTTCATATTTCACAAACGGGCCTATAAGAAAATGAACCCACTTACTGCAACACCAAGCTTTCTATTAATAAATATCCCCCGGCCGGTGGTTTCTCTACAACAACAAAAAACCGCCAGAATCATACGATTCCGACGGTTTTGGTCCGAGTGGCGAGAGTCGAACTCACGGCCTCTTGAACCCCATTCAAGCGCGCTACCAAACTGCGCTACACCCGGACATTGCCGCCCGTTCCAGCGGCAAAAATTATTATACGTCATCCTTGCACTTTTGTCAACGTCTTTTTTTCATTTTCACGGCATGATATTTTCATGCAGACTTGCGGTTCCTGTCTCAGACTGTTTTTGTATTGGTCGTAACAGAACTGGATGATGCTGTTACGCTTGATCAGACCGATAAAACTATTTTTTCCATCAATAACAGGCACAAAGTTTTGCCGCATTGCCGCCGCGATCAGTTCTTCCATGTCCGTATCCACTGAGACGCATTTGTTATCCCGCTTGCGCGGGATGCTCATGATCGGCATATCCTCGGCATCCTGCAGATTCAAGTTGTAATTCCGCTTCACCGCCCACAGGATATCACCCTCTGTAATGGTGCCAACATACTCCCCTTTCCTATTTAAAATAGGTATGGAGGAATAACGGTGGTACTCCATTTTCTCAATCGCCTGGCGCAGGGTGAAGTCATCATACAGATATGCCACCTCGGCCTTCGGCGTTAAAAAAAACAAAAGATTCATGCGATTATCCTTTTCCTCTCCTAAATTACTGAGGAGCATCCCTGATTCATTATATCATACTCACGAACAGGATGCATGAAAGATTTGTTAATTGAACACGCAGAAAAACCGGGGCTCGTTCCGATGAAACAAGCCCCGGTTCTTTAACGATACATTGTCCGGGCCGCATTCAGCAGGACCTTGGGGTCCTTGTTGTAGGGCGTGACAGGACATATCTTTTTGGGGATATCGAACAATGTGTACACGGCGATACGGGCCGCACGGACAGAATATTCCTCGGTGAACACCATATCCTCCGGTATCTCTACAAACTGGCTCACCATCGCAAAGTTCGTGCTGCCCTGCGGCACCACCGGCGGCCGGTCGGCCATTGCCCGCGGCTGGAATTGTGCGTCCACATACGGCATCATACACGGAATGACATTAACGACATCCGCCATGATTTCTTCCTGATGTTCTTCCCAGTGCAGTTGATGCAGCAGCTCTTTCAGAATCTCTGCGCCGGTACAATCTCTCATGGGCTTTTTCACATAATCTCCCACATGATCCGTATAAAGGCCGTAGCCCCAGAAAATCGTGGTATCCGGGTCCTGGGCTTTGAAGTGCGGTTGTGCTGCCACCACAACGCTCATACGCCACGAAGAATCCTTAAAGGTCATCAGCGCTCCGGAGCCGGGGATGTTGCCCGAATAGTTTTCGAGCATCTTCAGCAGCCGGTTTCCTTTGCATGTCACCGTAAAGCTTTCCCAGTTGCTTTCATTCACGTTGCCGAAGAACGGCTCCGGATTGCCCAACCCCGGCCGCTTCGCCGCCACCTTCGCCCACAGCTCAGCGGAAACCGGCTTTCGTTCCGGTTCCGGCGCCGGTGCATGCAGGTTGCCCAATGTAGCGGAATCCGTCATACAGGCATTTGTCATGATACATACGTCCCCCTCGCGCAAATCGACCGCGCAACCGTCCGCAAAATGCAGCGCTGTCGCCGTCAGCGCCTCCCCGGGTGCAAAATCGATATCCGTCACGGTACGCCCTGTTTCAAACCGAACGCCGTTCGTCTCCAAATAGGCTTTCAGTGGCAGGATCACGCTCTCATACTGATTATACGGCGTTCGTGTGACGCCCTCCAGCGTTTCAATACGCGGAAACTCAAAAATCATGCGGTTCATATAGCGCCGGAACTCGAACAGACTGCTCCATTTTTGGAAAGCAAAGGTCGTCTGCCACATATACCAGAAATTCGTTTCAAAGAAATGCGGTCCGAACCAATCCTCGATGGTCATATTGTCGAGCCGTTCCTCCGGTGTAAGCAGCAGCTTTGTCATTGCCAAGCGGTCCGCATTGTCAAAGCCCATGCTGCGGACATCGAGAATTTTGGCGTCCTTGTCGATCAGACGTGCATGTGCACACGTAGGATGCGCATGGTCAAAGTTCAAAATTTCCTCTGTGACGCTGCGCTGCGGCTGCTCCAACGACGGAATGCTGCGGAACAGCTCCCAGAAGTTTTCATAGGTCTCTTCGTTGAGCATGCGGCCACCGCGGCAGACAAAGCCCTGCTGTACACTGCCCGCACCGTCGTTTGACCCGCCCAAGACATCCATGCTTTCCAGTATGTGAATGTTGTGACCGTCAAAATTCGCATCCCGTACAAGGTATGCAGCCGCCGCCATAGATGCCAGGCCGCCGCCCACAAGATAAACCTGCTTATCGCCGTAATTGCGGGACTGGAGGCTTTCCTTTCCCCTGCGCGTTCCCTGTGCCTTCGCCTGTTTTTTTACTTTACTTGCCGCGTAAACCGCACCGCCCGCTGCTGCGGCTGCCGCTGCGATGCCCAAAACCTTTTTATTCATAATGCTCATGCGCCCTTTCTCTTCGGGACATATGCCCCGTTTTCCTTTCGGTGGCATCAGTATACCGCCCGTCCGGGCGCATGTCATTATACAGTTGTACGCCCCTGTAAAAAAAGCAGACAGTAGCCATCGGTTGTACGTTTTTTAGACAAACCGCACATTTTGTCTATGGGCAAGTGTACTTCCATGGCGTAGGATAGAAGCGAAGTAAGGTGATGAGATGACCTTTGAACAAAAGCTGAAAGCTGCAGCGCTGGAAGCCGCCCTGCATCCCGCACTGCGGCACGCAGCCAAAAACCCGGCGCGAACGGCACGCAACCTCGTTGAATTTACCGCAGGCGTCGCCGGCGGCTTATTTGACGATGCACAAAAAGCCAGGCTGTATGATGCAGTCTATCCCATGCTGCAGGAAGCGGACCGGGAACACCTTTTCGCTCTGCTGGAACACGCCGCCGGACTTTGCGAATGACAAGAAAGACGCCGCAAAAGCTGCGGCGTCCTTTTTGCTGTACGTATTTCTACAAAGCAGGCTTTTCGCCCCGCTCTTCAATGTAACGCCGGTATGCCAGCTTCTCACTGTCCTGTGCAAGCCGTTTTAGGCTGCGGGCCAGCTCCTCCGGCGGCGTTTTCATACCGGCAGCCACCCAAGTTCTGACTGTTCCGCAGCTTCCGTAGGCATAAAAGTCTGCAAAAAACGCCTTGTCAGCATCCGGTACCGTGCCGTTGTCCAGAGCTTCGATGGCCTCCAGAAAAAGTGCGCGCACCACTTTGAACAAATAGTTTCCAAAGGTGTCCGGCGTACAGCGCACCGTATTTTCGTAGAACTTTTTATCCATGCGCATGGTCTCGAACAGCACTGCGATATGGCTGTCCCAGTTTTCCAGCGTAATTCCGTCGACCAGCCGCGCAAACCCCTCCGTATAATAAATCCAATTCAGCAGCTCATACTTGTCTTCAAAATGATAATAAAATGTCTGACGGTTGAGGCCGCAGGTGGAGGTGATATCCGCAATGCTGATCTTGTCAAAGCTTTTCTCGCGGCACAGTTCTTTCAAGGCTGCGGCAATGGCGTGTTTCGTGATATTGGAATCCGGCAAATCAGCGTTTCACCCTTTCCTTTTATTGTTTCCAGTATACGACGCCCACCGTATTTGTGCAAGCGCAAAGCATTTTCATACAATATTTTTCATCATTTAAATATTATTTTATTGATTTCTTCCATTATATATGGTATACTTAAAAAAAGCGTTCAACTTTCTGCGTGGAAAGGGGGACGCTTTTGAAAATGGGAGGCTATTATGGAAAAGCGCATCGTTAAATTGTACGCAAAGAACAACACCGTTCCCCTGAAGGTCGTTCCGGGCCATTTTGCCACCAACCATTCTCATGTAAATTACTATATCGACATGACAACGCTCAAAACGCGCCTGTCAGAAGCCGGGTCTGTAGCCGCTTCGCTGGCAGGCCTTTATATGACGAACACTATCGTGGACACCATCGTCTGTCTGGACGGCACCCAGGTCATCGGTACTTTGCTCGCCCAGGAACTTACACGCGCCGGATATCTCTCCATGAACGCTCACGGCACCATCTACGTGGTCACACCGGAATACAACTCCAATAGCCAAATGATTTTCCGCGACAATATCCAGCCAATGATCCAGGGTAAGCATGTCATTGTCCTGATGGCCTCCGTCACCACAGGCATCACCATCCGCAAAAGCATGGAATGCATCTCCTATTATGGCGGCATGCTCGTGGGAATATCCGCGATTTTCAGCGCAGTAGACGAGGTGGAAGGCCAGCCCGTCAACGCAGTGTTCCACAAGGATGATATTCCCGATTATCAGAGCTGCGCCATGCACGACTGTCCGCTGTGCAAAGAGGGACGGCGCATCGACGCCCTGGTAAACAGTTTTGGATACTCCAAGCTGTGATAAAGCCAAAAAGAGCGGCTTCACGCCGCTCTTTTTGATTTGCATTTCCCGCCCGCCTTTGTACGCAGCGGCGCACACGAGCCGTTTCAAATACCTGCGCCGCGCAGGATATCATTTGCAACAGGCGTATAAAAGAGCTTCTGCACCTCGTTGGGGTCATCCGTCAACGCAAGCAGCCACATCAGCTTTGCCACCACGGCCTCAGTCGTCATATCAAAGGCTTCCAGCACACCCAGGCTGTTTTTCAGGCTGTGCCCCACATTATATATGCTCAAATCGCTGCCTTCGTTCTGCACCTGCGTCGTAACAACAACGGTCTTCCCTTTTGCCGAAGACTTGCGGATGACCTCGTAAAACTCCCCGGTCTCGCCCGACGGCACGCCGCCGACGCCAAAGCTCTCCAGAATGACCGCATCGTTTTCATCCAGAAGGAAGCGGAGCTGCCCCGCCGAAGCCCCCGGAATCAGCTTGAGCAGTGCCACACGGCTGTTCAAAGCATCATAAAATACGGGCTCTGCCTGAGCCTGCGGGCGGATATAGGGCACCAGGCAATTGTCCTGCACAACACCCAGAACCGGATAATTAATGCTAGAAAACGCACCAAAGCTTTTGGAATAAGTTTTGCGTGCACGGGTCCCCAGGATCACCGCACCGCCGAACACGATCTGCACGCCCGGGATGCGTCCGTCACAAGCGCAGACAAAGCTGTCCAGCAGATTGGTCTTGGAGTCCGTAATATCCATATTGATGGGCTTCTGGCTGCCGGTGAGCACAATGGGCTTGGGGCCCTGCTGAACAAGATAGCTGAGTGCAGCGGCGGTATACGCCATCGTATCCGTGCCATGGCACACCACAAAACCATCAAAGGAAGAATACGCTTCGCGAATGGCACGCGCAATCTCCAGCCAGTAAGCAGGAGACATGTTCGTGCTGTCAATGTTGCACACCTGGCGGCAGGTCACATCGCAAAGCTCACGCACCGCCGGGACATATTTCAGGAACTGATCCGTGGTAAGCTCCGGCACAAGCCCTGCGCCGGTCATTTCGGACGCGATGGTGCCGCCGGTACCAATCATAAGAACACGCTTCATGTCCATCACTCTCCCGCTTTATATTCTCCTGTACACTCAAAAAAATACGAAAAGCGCCGGACAATTTCGTCCGGCGCTTTTGCATTGGAGGTGCCGACCAGATTTGAACTGGTGCATAGAGGTTTTGCAGACCTCTGCCTTACCGCTTGGCTACGGCACCATAAAGCTTTGGCGCCGCAGTTGAAGCTACAGCGCCAAATTTTCATGGAGCGGATTACGAGGCTCGAACTCGCTACCTCCACCTTGGCAAGGTGGCGCTCTACCAGATGAGCTAAATCCGCGGGAAGGCTTTGCGCTTGCAAAGCCCTTGGTGCCTCCGATCGGAATCGAACCAATGACACGGGGATTTTCAGTCCCCTGCTCTACCGACTGAGCTACAGAGGCAAATGGCGACCCGGATGAGGCTCGAACTCACGACCTCTAGCGTGACAGGCTAGCGTTCTAACCAACTGAACTACCGGGCCATCATGGTGGAAGTTAACGGGCTCGAACCGCTGACCCTCTGCTTGTAAGGCAGATGCTCTCCCAGCTGAGCTAAACTTCCGAAACCAAACCGACGCATACTATTTTATCACATCAACCGCTTATTTGTCAAGCAGTTTTGCGATAATAAAAATCCGGTATTCGGTTTGGCGCATACCGGAAAATGGAGCGGATTACGAGGCTCGAACTCGCTACCTCCACCTTGGCAAGGTGGCGCTCTACCAGATGAGCTAAATCCGCGTAACCGCCGCTGCTCTCTGAGCGGCGATATTTATTTTATCTTATTGCCGTATATTTGTCAATAGGAATCCGGCAATTTTTTCAAAAAAACGCCTTTATCCTTTCGTTTCGCCCAAAAGCGCGCCGGCGTCTACATAATATTTTTTGTCGCAGAAATGGCACGAAACCTCAACAGGCTTGCCCTCCGCCGCCATTTCCGCAAGCTCATCCCGCCCAAGCGAAAGCAGCGCGCGTTCCACACGCGCCTGGCTGCAGTCGCATTGATACCGCACCTGCTGCTCGTCCAACACATTCGGGGCGAAGCCCGCCAGAGCCTGCTCCATAATCTGTTCCAAAGACGCGCCGCTGCGCAGCAGCTCTGTCACAGAGGGCAGCGCCGCTACATTTTGTTCCAAATGTGTGATCTCCGCGTCGCTGGCTCCCGGCAGCAGCTGCAGCAGATAGCCGCCCGCCGTCAGGATGGAAAGGTCCCTGTCCACCAGCACCCCCAGCGCGCACACGGTGGGCGTCTGTTCGCTGACAGCGTAGTATGCCGTGATATCCTCCGCGATCTCTCCGCTCACCAGCGGCACCTGGCCCACATACGGCTCTTTCATTCCAAGGTCTTTCACAACGCTCAGCGTGCCATCACGGCCTACGGCGCCGCCTACATCCAGTTTGCCGTCTGCCCGGGGCGGCAGCTCCACCACAGGCTGCTCTACATAACCGCGTACATTGCCCGCCCCGTCCGAAACTGCCAGAACGGTACCCGACGGACCGCCGCCTTTGATACGCAGCGTCAGAGAATCCTTTTCGCTCTTAAGCATTACGCCCATCATCGACGCGGCTGTAAGCAGCCGCCCCAGAGCTGCCGAGGTCACCGCGGACGTCTTATGGATGCGCTCGGCTTCACGGACGATATCTGTGGAATCCACGGCGCAAAAAAGCACCCCGCCATTTTCGGAAATGGCGCGTATCAATCTTGACATCATTCATTCTCCCCTGCGGCCTGTTTCACCGCCGTAATAAAATAGCGCACGCTGTCCGGGCGCAGCGGGCCGAAATCCTCGCCGTCCGCCACATGCTCCACGCGCAGACCCGCCTGTCTGCAGGCACGGGTTATCTCTTCCAGAGAATAGGCATACTCCGTGAAGGCCTCCTTGTCGCATTCATCCATATCGGGATAAGTAATCTCCACCGCGATATGCGTGCAGCCCGCAGCCGCGTCATAACGGTTGCGCCAGACACAATACGCATCATCCGCCTCGATCTCATAGACATTGTCGCTCAAAATATGTGCGTGCTTGTAAGGCGTGTTCATATCAAAAAGCACCAGTCCGCCCGGCTCCACAAACAGAGCAGCGCGGCACAAGGCCCGCCGGAATTTTTCGGCAGGCCCGATGTGATTGAACGTATCGAATGTGGACACGGCGGCGCGCACCGTACCGTAAAGGTCCAGCTCTGCAATGTCCTGGCACAGCAGCAACAGGCCTTCCTGCCCCGTTTCCCAAGCCTTCTCCCGCAGGACGCTGAGCATCTCCGGCGAGAGGTCTACGCCGATCATATCATACCCTGCGGCCGCCAGGCGAAGCGTCAGTTCTCCCGTACCGCACCCCAGGTCCGCCACGATGCCGTCCTCCACACCGTGAGCGCGGAGCACGCCGCATACATACCGGAACAGGGCGTCATAGTCCGCGTCCTCGTTGAACGCGTCATATACCCCTGCAAATGCTTCGTAAGCCATTATACGTCGTTGCGCACGAGGTCCTCGTACGTTTCGCGCCGAACGGCAAGGCTGTCCTCTCCGCCGCGCACCATCACCACGGGCAGACGGGGCACACGGTTATAATTGGACGCCATGGAATAATTGTACGCGCCCGTGGACAGCACAGCCAGGATATCTCCCACAGCGGGCGTCTGGAGCTGCGTGTTTTCCTGAATCAGGTCGCCGCTCTCACAGCAGCGCCCTGCAATCGTCGCCGTAAAGTCTTTTTGCTGTGCAGCCTTGTTTGCAACGACCGCCTCATAAGCAGACTGGTAAAGCGCATAGCGCGGGTTGTCCGTCATGCCGCCGTCGATGGAAACATATGTACGGTAGCCCGGAATGGTTTTGACGCTGCCGATGGTATACAGCGTGATGCCCGTATCCCCTACAATGGAACGTCCCGGCTCAATGCAGATAAACGGCACCGGAAAGCTGTTTGTTTCGCAGAAACCCAGCACCACCTTGGAGACCGCCTCCATATAGCTTTCCAGTGCCTTGGGATCATCCTGCGCCACATAGCGGATGCCGAAACCGCCGCCCAGATTCAGCTCTTCAATGGTATACCCCAGCTCTGCGCGCACCTGCTGTGCAAAGCCCAGCATTACTTCGGCTGCATGGCAGAAAGGATCGATATCAAAGATCTGCGAGCCGATGTGACAGTGAATGCCCGCCACACGGATGCCCGGTGTCTTGAGCGCCGCGGCCACAGCCTGCAGCGCTTCGCCTGTCTCCAGCGCAAAGCCGAATTTGGAGTCGATCTGGCCGGTGCGGATGAAATTATGCGTATGCGCGTCGATACCCGGCTTGATGCGGAACAGCACGCTGGCCGTTTTGCCCGCTGCCTTTGCCAGCGCGCCCAGCAGCTCCAACTCAGCGATGTTATCCACCACGATACGCCCCACACCACTCTCCAGCGCCATGGTCAGTTCATCAGCCGTCTTATTGTTTCCGTGGAAATAAATGCGCTCAGCCGGGAACCCCGCCTGCAGCGCCGTGTACAGCTCGCCGCCGGACACCACATCCGCACCAAGGCCTTCTTCGTTCAGGATACGGTACATCCGCTTGCAGCAGAACGCTTTGCTGGCATACAGTACCAGACCCTTTTTATGATAATGCGCGTCCATGGAATTTTTCAGCGCGCGGCAGTTGGCCCGGATAGCATCCTCGTCCATCACATACAACGGCGTGCCGTATTTCGAGGCCAGCGCTACGGTATCCAACCCGCCGATCGTCAAATGTCCATGCCCGTTGACAGCCGTCACTTTTGTTTCCATACTTCTTTACCCCTCCGCTAAAAATTGATCCAGGACATCCCGCAATTCCGGAATGCCGTATCCGTTATCCGCACTGGTGAGCACCACGCCCCTGCATCCATAGGGCGCACAGATTTCCGCAAAACGTGCCGCCGTCTCGGCATATTGGCTTTTTTTCAGCTTGTCAGCCTTCGTCAGTGCCGCAACGAAGGGCACCTCGTGGTGCGCCAGATACTCCAGCATCATTTCATCGTCGGCGCTGGGGGCATGGCGGCTGTCCAGCAGCTGCACCAGCAGCGCACAGCGCCGTCCGCGCTCGAAATAGCTGTTGATGAGTTTATCCCAGCGCTGCCGTTCGCCCTGCGCCACCTTGGCGTAGCCGTAACCCGGCAGATCGACCAAATAGACGCCGCCCACCGTATAAAAGTTGATGGTAGCCGTCTTGCCCGGCGTGCTGCTCACGCGCGCCAGGCTTTTACGGTTGCACAGCTTATTGATCAGAGAGGACTTTCCCACATTCGAGCGCCCGGAAAAAACGATCTCCGCGCGGTCCCGTTCCGGCAGCTGAGAAGAAAGGCCGTAGGACGCCTTGAACTCGGCTTTCGTCGTATCCATGCGTGCCTCCTTACTGGCGGATGCTGAGCTGCGGTTCCGCTTTTTCCGGCGGTACCGGGCGCGTCTGCTTTTCCCCGCCTGCCTTGGGCGCTTTCGCGGCCTTTGCAGGCTTTTTAGCGGGCAGCAGCACCGTGCGCAGAACTTCCTCCAACGTGCTCACCGGACGGAACGTCAAACCGTTTTTCACGGCGTCGTCCACCTCATACAAATCGGGAGCATTGTCCTTCGGGATCAGCACCAGCTTCATCCCCTCCCGGTAGGCGGCCATGCTTTTTTCTTTGAGGCCGCCTATGGGCAGCACCTGCCCGTGGAGTGTGATCTCACCCGTCATGGCCACATCAGAACGCACCGGGCGGCCGGACAGGCACGACACCAGCGCCGTTGTCAGCGTTACGCCCGCAGACGGACCGTCCTTTGGAATGGCTCCTTCCGGCGCGTGTATGTGGATATCGATATCCTTAAAAACGGAAACATCATAGCCGTAAGCCTCCGCATGGGCTTTTGCGTAGGTGATGGAAAGCTTGGCGCTCTCTTTCATTACCTCGCCCAAAGAACCCGTCAGCTCCAGCCGTCCTGCGCCGCCGGGCACTGTCTGCACCTCGATGGGCAGTATCTCGCCGCCCACGCTGGTCCACGCAAGGCCATTGGCCACGCCCACGGCATCCTTACGGCTGAGAAAAGCCGGTTTCACTCGTTTCGGCCCCAAAATTTCTTCTAGGTTTTTATCACTTACAGAAAGCGTCTCCACCTCTCCCGCCGCAATGCGCTTGGCGCACTTGCGCAGCAGTTCGGTGACGGCGCGCTCCAGGTTGCGCACACCCGCTTCCTGCGTATATCCGTCGATCAGGCCGTACAGCGCGGAGTTCGTCAGCTTCACACGGCCTTTCAGGCCCGTGGCAGCGAGCTGCTTGGGCAGCAGGTGACGCTTGGCGATCTCGAACTTTTCCACGCGCGTATAGCTGGAAAGCTCAATAACATCCATACGGTCCAGCAGCGGACGCGGAATGGTATCCGTAGTATTGGCCGTGGTGATAAACAACACATCGCTCAAGTCAAACGGGATATCCAGATAGTGATCCTTGAACGCGACGTTCTGCTCCGGGTCCAGCGCTTCCAGCAGGGCTGCGGCCGGGTCGCCCCGAAAATCGCTGGCCATTTTGTCCACCTCGTCCAGCAGGAGCAGCGGATTCGCGCTCTTTGCCGTGAGGATGGCGCTGATGATCTTGCCGGGCATCGCCCCGATATAGGTGCGCCGATGGCCGCGGATCTCGGCCTCATCCCGCACGCCGCCCAGAGACATTCGCGCATATTTGCGGCCCAGGCATTCAGCGATGGACCGTGCAATGGACGTTTTACCCACGCCCGGAGGGCCGACCAGGCAAATGATCTGTCCTTTGACTTCGGGCGCCAGCTTGCGCACGGCCAGGATCTCAAGGATGCGCTCCTTCACCTTTTTCAGGCCGTAGTGCTCCTTATCCAGAAGCGCAGCAGCCTTATTGACGTCCAGATTATCCTCGGTGCGTGTATCCCACGGAAGATCCAGGCATGTGTCCAGATAAGTGCGGATGACCGAAGCCTCCTGGGAATTGCCCTGCATTTTAAACATGCGGTCCGCTTCCTTGAGCAGTTTCTCCCGCGCCTCTTCGGGCAGCTTCGTTTTTTCGATCTTCGCCTTGTATTCCTCGGCCTCCTCGCGGGTGTCGTCGAAATCGTCCAGCTCGTTGGAAATCGCCCGCATTTGCTCACGCAGGTAATAATCCCGCTGGTTTTTGTCCATCTGCTCGTTGACCTTGCTCTGGATGTCCTTTTCAATGTGCAGTATCTTCGTCTCCCGGCGCAGAATCTCCAGCAGCTTTTCCAGGCGGCCGGACACAGTGCCCTCATTGAGCAGCGCCTGTTTGTCGGTATATTTCAGCAGCAGGTTTGCCGGGATATAATCACACAGCAATGCTGCATCCTCATTGGTGATGATGGTATACACCACGTCTTTGGAAAGGCGCGGGTTCAGCGAAAGATATTCCTCAAAGGCTTCTTTCACACTGCGCACCAGCGCCTCCACGCGTGCGGAATCGACCGATTTTGTCCCGCGCAGCGCGGCGGCCTTCGTAGACGCCAGCAGAAAACGCCCGCTTGAATCCAGCGTCAGCAGCTTGGCACGGTATTTGCCTTCCACCAGCACCTTGACAAGCTCGTCCGAGACACGCAGCACCTGCTTTACCTCGGCCACAACGCCGTACGCATACAGGTCCTTAAAGCCGGGGTCCTCCACGTCCATATCCTGCTGGGCAGTCAAAAAGACAGCGTTGTTATTGCTCATGGCCCATTCGATGGCCGCGATGGACTTTTTGCGGCCCACCTCGAAGTGGATAATATTTCCCGGGAATACCACCAGCCCCCGCAGTGCAATGGCCGGCAGGCGCAGGATATCTGCGTTCTTATCCAAAATGATTTTTACTCGTTCCGACATACGTGTATCTCCCCTTTGTATGCATATCTGAAAGGGCTTTGGCCCCATGAATGCTCTATGGAACTTTATTATATACGAAATTTGTGAACTTTTCAACAAAAAGAAAAGCGGAACATTGGTAAAACGCCCATGTTCCGCCATTTTTTCACTTATCCGCCCGCCGTCTCAGTTCACACGGCCCGACGCCAGCGCCTTATACCGCTTGCGCACCGCGCCGTATTCCAGCTTCGGCTTCGCGCCGTTCACCGTTTCCTCGTCCACCGTCACTTTGATGATGGTTGGGTCGCTGGGGATCTCGTACATGATGCCGATGAGCGACTGCTCCATCACGCTGCGCAGGCCGCGCGCGCCGCTCTTCAGCGCAATGGTCTTTTTTGCGATGGCATGCAGCGCCTCGTCCGTGATATCCAGCTCCACGCTGTCCAGCTTCATCAGCGTCTGGTACTGCTTCACAAGGCTGTTTTTCGGCTCTTTCAGCACACGCACCAGCGCATCCTCATCCAGCGGGTCCAGCACCGTCACAACGGGGATACGGCCCACCAACTCCGGGATCAGGCCAAAGCGCACCAGATCGTGCGGCTCCACCAGACGCAGCAGGTTCTGCTTCGCCTTTTCGGGGTCCTCCTTCAGCTTGCCGCCAAAGCCCAGCGCAGAGGTGTCCGTGCGCTTCTGGATATGCTTTTCCAGCCCGTCGAACGCGCCGCCGCAGATAAACAGGATGTTTTTCGTGTTGATTTGAATGAACTCCTGCTGTGGATGCTTTCGTCCGCCTTGGGGCGGCACATTGCTGACAGTGCCCTCCAGAATCTTCAACAGCGCCTGCTGCACGCCCTCGCCGCCCACGTCGCGTGTGATGGAGGGATTCTCGCTTTTCCGCGTGATCTTGTCGATCTCATCGATGTAAATGATGCCCCGCTCTGCCCGCTCAATGTCGAAATCCGCAGCCTGAATGAGCTTGAGCAGAATGTTTTCCACATCTTCGCCCACATAGCCTGCCTCGGTGAGCGTAGTCGCGTCCGCGATGGCAAAGGGCACATTGAGCATGCGCGCCAGCGTCTGTGCCAGCAACGTTTTACCCACGCCGGAGGGGCCAAGCAGCAGAACATTGCTCTTTTGCAGGTCCACATCCGTCTTTTCCATGTTCAGGATGCGCTTATAGTGGTTGTACACAGAAACAGCCAGTACCACCTTGGCATTGTCCTGCCCGATGACATACTGGTCCAGCCCTTCTTTTATCTCCGCCGGCGTGAGGATATTGATGTCCTGCGGCGCGGCATGGGCCGGGGCAGCCTTGCCGCGGCGCGGGGCCTGAGCCGGAGCCTTGCCTTCCTCATCCAGCAGCGAGTGGCACAACTCAATGCACTCGTTGCAGATGTTCACACCCGGCCCAATGATCATCCGCTCCACTTCGTCCTGGCTTTTGCCGCAGAAGTTGCAGATGAGATTTTTGTCTTTGCTGTTGTCTTTATTTGCCATATAACACCTTTATCGTTGTGAGATCACGTCGTCAATAAGGCCGTAAGCCTTTGCTTCCTCGGCCGTCATATAATTGTCGCGCTCCGTGTCCTGCTCGATGCGTTCCAGCGGCTGGCCGGTGCAATCGGAGAGGATGCCGTTCATCTTGTTGCGCGTGCGCACCATATGGTCCGCGTGGATCTTGATATCCGTCGTCTGCCCCTGCAGCCCCACCTGTCCGCCGATCAACGGCTGGTGGATGAGTATTTCGCTGTTGGGCAGCGCGAAGCGTTTGCCCTTTGCGCCCGCCGCAAGCAGCACGGAAGCCATGGAAGCCGCCATACCCACACAGATGGTGGAAACATCGCATTTGATATACCGCATGGTGTCATAAATCGCCATGCCGTCCGTGATGGACCCGCCCGGGCTGTTGATGTAGAAATTGATATCCTTCTCCGGGTCCTGACCTTCCAGATACAGCAGCTGCGCCACCACAAGGCTGGCCGTCGTGCTGTTCACATCCTCGCTGAGCATGATGATGCGGTCGTTCAGCAGGCGGGAAAAGATATCGTAAGAGCGTTCGCCGCGCGCGGTCTGCTCTACAACGTAAGGAACCAAACTCATAAATTAGCCTCCCTGTTTTACAGCGGTTCAGTCTTTATGGGAAATCGCATGGCCGCGGCAGCCCGCTGTACCCGGCCGCGCGGCCCGTCTGCGGCGGGCCGTAAAACCGGCCGCCGCAGCAGGGTAACAGATGACCGATACGCGCATAAAATGCGGGTATCGGTCACGCGTCGTCACTATCCGACAAAAAGGCCCGCTTTACTCCGCCTTCTCGTCCTTCTGGGGCGCCACATTCTCAACGGTGACGTCCGCGTTCTGCTTGATGAAGTCAATGGCCTTGTTCACGGCAAGGTCCTTCTTCACTTCGGCCTCGGGCACGATGCCGCGCACTTTCTCCACTTCCATCTTATAGGCGTCGGCAATGCGCTTGACTTCGTTCTCGAAGTCCTCCTCGCTGGCCGCGATGCCCTCCGCTGCAGCCACAGCCTCCAGCGCCAGACGGATCTTCACCTGCTTCTCGGCCTGCTCCTTGAAGCCTTCGCGGAACTTGGCCGTGTCGCCGCCCATATACTTGATGTAATCCTCCAGGCGCAGGCCCTGCTGCTGCAGGCGGTACTCGAAATCGCGCACCATTTCGTCAATGCGGGTCTCGAACATAACGGGCGGGATATCGCCCTCCAGCGTCGCAACGATCTGCTCGACCAGATCGTTCTCCACTTCCAGCTCGGCATTCTTCTCGTTCTGCTCTTCCATGCCCTTGCGAATGCTGGCTTTCAGCTCGTCCAGTGTGTCGTATTCAGACACATCCTTCGCGAATTCGTCATCCGCGGCGGGCAGCTCCTTGGTCTTCACTTCGTGCAGCTTGACCTTGAACGTAGCGGCCTTGCCCGCCAGTTCCTCGGCCTGATACTGCTCGGGGAACGTGACGTTCACCTCGAACTCCTCGCCGGCCTCATGGCCGGCAACCTGCTCCTCAAAGCCCGGAATGAACTGGCCGGAGCCCAGCGTCAGGGAAAAATGCTCGCCCTTGCCGCCCTCGAAAGCCACGCCGTCCACAAAGCCCTCGAAGTCGATATCCGTGATGTCGCCGTCCTGAGCCTTGCCCTCACGGGTAATGATACGGGCGTTGCGCTCACGCATGCGCTCGATCTCGGCCTCCACAGCGGCGTCCTCGACAGTATTGACTTTCTTTGTGGCTTTTAAACCCTTGTATTCGCCTACCTTCATCTCCGGCTTGACGGTGACGACAGCCTTGAGCACAACGCCGTCTTCGGTGCTGGCGGAAACGATGTCCACCTCGGGGCGGTCCACCGGCTCGATGCCGCTCTCGGCAACGGCAGCTTCATACGCCTCGGGGAACAGGTCATTGATGGCGTCGTAGTGGAACACATCGGCGCCGAACATTTTTTCAATCATATGGCGAGGGGCTTTGCCCTTGCGGAAGCCCGGAATGTTGTATTTACCGGCCTCGCGTTTGAACGCTTTGGCAATTGCGGCGTTGAACGCTTCGGCGTCAATGGAGAATTGCAGTTCATGGCTGTTGTTTTCAAGTTTTTCGTTTTTGACGAGATTCATTGTATTTCCTCCAATACTGAACTTACAGAGTACAATTATAGCATACGTTTATGAATATTTCTATACAAATTCAAATTTTATATGGAAAAAACCGCAGTGCGTCGGCGCTGATGAGTTTATACTCAATGCCGTCCAACTCTCCCTGCACCGCCCGCGGAATGGACGGGCCGTGCAAATGGCCGTAAAAGCAGCGTTTCACGCCGTATTCCCGCAGAAGCGCCACCACTTCCCCGGCGTCCGCCTGGGGATAGACCGGAGGATAATGCAGGAACACCGCCTTTTCCGCATCCCCCGCCGCATCCAACGAAGCCCGCAGCCGTCCGCATTCGCGGCTCATTACCTTTTCGTCGTGAGGCTGGCCCGCGTCGAACAGCCAGCTCCGCGTGCCGCACAGTGCAAGCCCTTCTGCGAAAACACAATTGTTATGCAGAAAAGACAGGCTGTCAAACCCATTCGCAGCCAGATAGGCGTTCATTTTCGCCATGGTCGTCCACCAGTAATCGTGATTCCCCTTCAAAAGCAGTTTCCTGCCCGGAAGATTCTGAAGGAACGCAAAATCCGCGCTGCAGTCCTCCAGCTTCATTGCCCAGGAGGTGTCCCCCGCCAGTACCACGGTATCCTGCGGGCCCACAGCCGCCAGCCAGTTTTCCCGCAGACGCTCCACATAGTTCTCCCAGCCGCTGAAAATGTCCATGGGCTTGGACGTTCCCAGCGACAGATGAAGATCCCCGATTGTAAAAATTGCCATAGCATCCCCCGAATGACTGGCCGCAGACCGGCCATACTAAGAAAAGGAAGCGCCGCGCCCTATGAAGCGGCGTTTTGCGAACTGATTTTAAGGAGGCAATAAAAATGCAGGACGAAAAGATTCTGGAAGGCATTTGCTGCGAAGTAGAGAACTGTGTGCACAACAACGGCAACTGCTGCTGCACCGCGCAGGAGATCAAAGTGAAAAACCGCATGGCCGTCCTCGGTGAAGAGACCATGTGCGAGACCTTTGAGGAAGTTTAGGCTTCATCGAAAAATGTCCGCAAAAACGGCTCGTGTGATACGCACGGGCCGTTTTCATTGCACCCTTTTTCTCTACAAAGCAAGCGCCGCAGCCCGGATGCCGTCCTTTTCCACCACCTGCGTGAAGCGCACGGGCTTTTCCCGCAGGCCCGCAAGGCTTGCGGGCGCCGGGACCCCGGTCTTTTCCTGCAGCAGGCGCATGGCCTCAAACTCATCCTCCGGCACATCCGCCCCCAGCGCGCCCAACACATCGCACGGGAACTTGTACGGGCTTGCCGTGGAAAGTACAACGCAGGGCGTTTCGCCGGCCGCCTGCTGCCGTGCCACACGGAACGCCACCGCCGTGTGCGTGTCGCACAGGTATCCGTCCGCTTCATACCGCGCGCGGATCTCCTCCCGCACCTGCGCGTCATCGGCACAGCCGCAGGCAAAGGTCTCCCGGATGGCGGAAAGCACTTCGGCGGGCACGGTGTAATGCCCATGCTCCGCCAACTCACGCATCCAACCCGCCACTGCTGCCGCATCCTGTGTTACATGGTACAAAAGGCGCTCCAGATTCGAGGACACAAGAATGTCCATGGACGGCGAGGACGTTTTGTAGAACGTGCGGCGTGCGTCGTAAACACCCGTGGTGAGAAAGTCCGTAAGAACGTTGTTTTTATTGGACGCGCAGATCAGCTTTTCCACAGGCAGGCCCATACGTTTGGCGTAATAGCCCGCGAGGATATCGCCGAAATTGCCTGTGGGCACACAGAAGCTGACGGGCGCGCCCGGTGCGATATCCCCCCGCTCCGCAAGCTGCGCATAGCTGTAAAAATAGTAAACGATCTGCGGCACAAGGCGGCCCCAGTTGATGGAGTTCGCGCTGGAAAGCTTTTCGTTTTTGGCAGCCAGCTCCTGCGCGAGGTCCTCGTCCGCAAACACGCGCTTGACACCTGTCTGCGCGTCGTCGAAGTTTCCGTTGACAGCATACACCGCCACGTTATCCCCCTCCTGCGTGGCCATCTGCAGGCGCTGCACCTCGCTGGTGCCCGCGTTGGGATAAAACACCGCGATACGGATGCCCGGCAGGCCCGCATAGCCTGCGAGCGCGGCCTTTCCCGTATCGCCGGAGGTCGCTACAAGGATCTTTGTCACGCCTGTTTCGCCCAGATTTTTTTTGGCCTCTACCAGCAGACGCGGCATAAGCTGCAATGCATAATCCTTAAACGCGCAGGTCGGGCCGTGCCACAGCTCCAATGCATAGGTATTCCCGGCCACATGCGCCGCAAAGCCTGCCTTGCCGCCGAAGTTTTCGTTGCTGTATGTCTGCTCTGTGGCTGTTTTCAAAAAATCCGGGTCATAATCCGTCAGAAACATGCCCAGCACCTTCTGCGCCGTCTGCGGATACGTCAGGCCGTAAAACTCCCGCATGTCCACCTGTGGGAACTGCTGCGGGACAAACAGCCCGCCTCCCGGCGCAATGCCCGTGAGAATGGCCGTGGACGCACCGGTGCAGAGAGCACTGTCGCGCGTGCTTGTGTAGTTCATACTTTACCCCTCCAATTATAGCCACAGCCGCTATCCGGCTGTTCCGCCGTTTTCCGCAGCCCTGCAAGGCCTGCTCTTTTTCCGTGGGACAGAGCGGCTCTGCCCAGCCCTTTCTAAAAAGCGCGCTTCCAAAAGCCCCAGGCGTTTTCAAAAAACACCTTGTTCAAAACCGTCTCCGGCAGCCCGCGCGCCAAAAGGTACCCGTACAAGCGCGGGATGCCCCCGATATCCCGGATATCCTCCGGCACATGTGCGCCGTCAAAGTCCGTTCCAAAGCACACCGTATCCTGCGCTCCCAGCGAAAGGAACGCATCCAGATGACGGTATACGTCGTCGCTGCATGCCCGCATGCGGTCGCTGCTCAAAAACGCACTGCACAGATTGATGCCGATCAACCCGCCGCGCCGTACGATCTCCCGGATCTGCTTTTCCGTCAGGTTACGGTGGTGCCCCGTGACACGGCGCACGTTGGAATGCGTGGCCACCACCGGACCACCGTAACATTCAAACACATCCGCCACACCCTCGTCGGAGAGGTGAGAAACATCCGGCACAATGCCGTACTGCGGCAGCGCACGCACCACTGCACGGCCGAACTCCGTAAGCGGGCCGCCCGCTTCACCGCCGCAGCCAAGCTCGTTTTCGCCCATCCAGGTCAACGTCAGAAAGCGCACGCCGTCGCGCTGGAATTCGGCCAAACGCTCAAGGCGCCCACCCAGCGCCGCACCGTTTTCCACGGAAAGAATGGCCGCGCGCCTGCCCTCTTCAAATGCGGCTTCCGTCTCCTGCGCTGTGCGGCACTGAACGATCCGCTCTCTGTTCGCGGCGAGCTGCGCCCGAAAACAGGCGGTCTGACGGCGGTACGAAGCATAAGCCGTGTCCGTGCCCGGCGCATTGTCCTGCACGAATACGGCGAATACCTGCGCCCACCGGCCCAGTGCCCGCGCCTTTTCCAGATTGATGTGCGCATCCGCATCCGCGACGCCGCCGCCCTCCGTCAGGCGGGACACCGTGTCACAGTGCAAATCAAAAAAATCCAACTTCACAGCCTTCTTTTCTACAAGGTAAACGCATTTTCAATACAATTCAGCCGCGGCGTCCCCAAGCGGGGCACCGTGACCTCCACCACATCGAAGCGCATAAAATTCTCCGCCAGCTCCGGGTGAAGCAACAGATATCCCTGTGCCGCCAAAACGATACGCCGCCGCTTTTGCGCTGTTACAGCCTCTGCGGGCTGTGCGGCGGCAGCCTCGTCCCGCGTCTTCACCTCGGCAAAAATCAGCATGTCTCCTTTTTGCGCAATGACGTCGATCTCACCCCGGCGCGTGCGAAAATTCTTCTCCAGCACCCGGCATCCTCTGCGCCGGTAATACGCGGCGGCCAGCCTTTCGCCCATGGCCCCCCTGCGGGCGTTCTTCCGCTCACACATAACCGCGTTTTTTCAAAAAGGACCTGCGGTAAAACGGCTGAATGCCATATTCATCCAGCAGCGCGTAATGCAGCTTGGTCGGATATCCCTTGTGCTTTTCCAGCTGGTATTGGGGATACTCCTTCGCGAGCTGCTCCATGTACCGGTCCCGCGAGACTTTGGCCAAAATGGAGGCGGCTGAAATACTTGCCGAACGGGCGTCTCCCTTGACGACGCTTTGCGCGGGAATCTCCATCTCCGGGCACCGGTTGCCATCGATGAGCGCCAGCCCCGGACGCACCGCAAGGCCCTCCACAGCCTGCCGCATGCCCAGAAGCGTAGCGTTCAGTATATTCATCTCGTCGATGGTCTGAGGCCCCACCATCACGATCTTGTAGGCAAGCGCCTTTTCAATGATCTGCGGATACAGCAGCTCCCTCTTTTTTTCCGAAAGCTTTTTGGAATCGTTTACGCCGTCCACCGGGGCTGCGGGGTCCAGAATAACAGCAGCCACGCACACCGGGCCGCACAACGGGCCGCGGCCCGCCTCGTCCACGCCGCACACGACGCCCGCACGGGCGCGGTATTCTGCGTCGAACGCATACAGTTCCTCCGTCATGCTTCCTCCGGCCTTTCCAGCGAAACGCGGCCCAGCTTTGCGCCTCGGAATTCATCCACCAGCGTAATGGCCGCGCGCTCGGTATTCACCACACCGCCGGACATCAGCATGCCCCGCTTGCGGCCCACAGTCTCCAGCAGGTCGTAGGCGTCCTGCTCCAGCTCCTCCTCTGTCAGGCGGTAGCGCTCCGCCAAACGCTCCGGATACATCCGCTGCATTTCACCCAGCAGCGCCGTTGCCAGCGCCTCGATATCCAGCACATCGTCCTTGATGGAACCGATGAAGGCCAGGTTGCCCGCCACCTCCATGGAGTCGAATTTTTTCCATAGCACGCCGGGCATATCCAGAAGGTCATAATTGCCCACGGTCACCCACTGCTTGCCCCGCGTAACGCCGGGCCTGTCGGCAGCCTTCGCGCGCGCCGCGCCCGCGAAGCTGTTGATAAATGTTGATTTCCCCACATTGGGGATGCCCACGACCATCACACGGATCTTCGCACCCGCCATGCCCTTGACGGCACGGCGCTCCAAAAGCTCCGCCAATTCCGTCTCGATCGCATTTTTTACGCCCTGTACGCCGCCGCGGTTTTTGCTGGTAACGGCAAGGCAGCCGTCGCCGCCGCGGCGAAAATACGCCACCCAGCGCGCGGTCACGTCCGGGTCGGCCAGGTCTGCTTTATTCAGTACATACAGGTGGGGCTTGCCCGCCGTGATGCGCGCGATCTCCGGGTTCAGGCTGCTGCGCGGGATGCGTGCGTCCAAAAGCTGGAGCACAGCGTCCACATTGCGGATATCCTTTTCCATCAGGCGCAGCGTTTTTGTCATATGCCCCGGAAACCACTGGATGGGGCGTGCGCTCAGACTCTCTTTCATGCGATTTTCCCAAAGCTGCTCAGCGGGAACACCCGCAGCAGCACCTTTCCCAAAATATCCCGTTCGTCGATGAAACCCACTTCCGTGCTGCGGCCATCCAGCGAGCGCGGGCGGTTATCGCCCATCACAAACACGCAGCCCTCCGGAACCGTGACGGGAAACTCTACATCGTACCCGGTTGTCGTCGGCGCAGAAATATAAGGTTCTTCCAGCACCGCGCCGTTTAGCGTCACAGCGCCTGTCTCGAAATTGATATCAACCGTATCGCCGCCCAGAGCGATGATGCGCTTGACCAACGGGTCTCCGTAATTGATGTAGCCGTCCACCACCACCACATCGCCGCGCTGGGGTGTATACAGCATGCTCTGTACCGCCACGCGGTCCCCGCCGTAAAGTGTAGGCTGCATGGAAACGCCGGAAACGGTGATGATACGCACGGCAAACACAAAAAACAGTACGATCACCGCCAGCGCGAACACCAGTGAATCATACCACTCGAACAGCGCGTTTTCCTTAGACTGTTTCGGTTCCATGCACACACCTTCTTTTCATCAATAATATAACAAAAAAGGGACAATGTACATTGTCCCTTTTTGTGAACTTATCGAAGCTGTTCCTTGACCTTGGCGGCCTTGCCGGTGCGTTCACGCAGATAGAAGAGCTTCGCGCGGCGTACACGGCCCTTGCGCACAACTTCCACTTTTTCAACGAACGGAGAGTTCACGGGGAACACGCGCTCGATGCCCACGCCGTAAGCAGTGCGGCGCACAGTAAAGGTCTCGGCAACACCGCCGTGCTTCTTCGCGATGACAGTGCCTTCAAACGCCTGGATACGCTCACGCTCGCCTTCTTTGATACGAACGGAAACACGCACGGTATCGCCCACGTTGAACTCGGGACGATCCTCTTTGATCATGCCTTCGGTAATGATTTTCATTGCGTCCATTGTTGTACAATCCTCCATGTTTATTTAGACATTCATACCCGGCGGAGCGCCGGCAGAGGACTGTCCGTTTAATGTGTGACATTAACCCCGCTGTTGGCACAGTGGATATAACGCCTAAATATAATACCACATGGCAATTCCGAATGCAAGCATTTCAGGAAAATTTTTCGCCGTTTCGGGTGTAGATCCCGGTGCGCAGGATATTTCCCGATGCGGCGGGCAGGCCGTGCTGCTGCTCCAGCCACCCCAGCACCAGAACCGGGTTTACATTCAGCACACTGCCCGCAGGCAAACACATACACACCACAAGGCCGCCGTCCTCTCGCATAAGCTGTACCTCCGGCAAATGCGCTTTCAGATCCACTGTTTTTTTCTTTCCGCGCTTGCCCTCCTTCACTACCTCGGCCGCGGGCGCCGCGTTATAGGCCTCCCATGCTGCGCATGCCGCCTGCGCGTCTTTTTCCGCGTAGCGCACCTCATAAGCGGCGCACGCAATATCGCCCGCATCCAGCACGGCGGGCGCAATGCGCGTCACCTCAATGCCCCGGGGCAGGCACGCAGAAAGCGCCGGAGCCGCGGCGTCCCAGTCGTACCCCTCCGCCTCGGACTTGAAGTCCACCGTCTCGGCCAGGCTCTCCTGCCCCAGAGACAGCGGCGCGGCAAACGTCATATAAATGTGAGGGTTGAACCCCAGTGTATACCAGACAGGCAAGCCCGAACGCTTGAGCGCGCGCTGCATCACCCGCTGCAGATCCAGCAGCGAAATATAAGACGCCTCCCCCGTTTTGGTGAACCAGACTCTAATCGTAGTCAAAACAGGCACCTCCCAGCAGCTTATTTGCGCCGCAGCCGCTGCACGCGCGGTTGCACGGCGGCGTGGTCTGCGCGCCCAGCGCCTTTTGGTATTCCCGCACCAGGTACTCCCTGCTCACGCCGTAGTCCAGGTGGCTCCAGGGCGTAACCTCGTCCAGACCGATGGTGCGGTTCGCGTAAAAAGCAGTATCAAAGCCAAGGTCGCGAAACACCTCCAGCCATGTATCATAGCGAAACTGCTCGTCCCAGCCGTCAAAGCAGCAGCCCCGGCGGTAAGCCTCCACCAGAACCCGGGAGAGCCGCCGGTCGCCCTTCGCAAAGACCGCCTCCAGAAAACTGGTATGACTGTCGTGGTAGCTCACACTGATTTTCCGGCTTTTGACGCTGCGCAGCAGATGCTGCTGTTTTTCACGCAGCTCATCCTCGGTATTCTGGCCCACGAACTGGAACGGCGTCATAGGCTTTGGCACAAAACACGCCACGCTGATGGAGACCTGCACGCCGCGGCCCTTGGGTTTGTTTTCGTTTTTATAATAGAGGTCCACAATGCGCTGCGCCGTGTCGGCAATTCCCTCAACGTCCTCCATCGTCTCTGTGGGCAGGCCCAGCATGAAGTAGAGCTTCACGGAGGTGTAGCCGGCGCTGAAGGCAAGGTTGCAGGTGCGCTCGATCTCTTCCTCGGTAACGTTTTTATTGATGACGTCCCGCAGACGCTGTGTTCCGGCTTCAGGCGCAAAGGTAAGGCCGCTTTTCCGCACCCTGGTGGTTTTGCGAACCAGAGACTCCGAAAAGTTGTCGATGCGCAGCGACGGCAGCGACATACTCACATGCTCTTTGGGCGTCCATTCCAGCATATCGTCCAGCAGTGTTTCCAGTTGGCTGTGATCACTGGTGGAAAGCGACGTCAGAGAGATCTCATCGTAACCTGTATTCCCGCACAGGCTGCGTCCTGCCTTGGAGAGCATATCCGCGTCCCGTTCACGCATTGGACGATAGATGAAGCCCGCCTGACAAAAACGGCAGCCCCGCACGCAGCCGCGCAGCACTTCGATCTGCGCGCGGTCGTGCACCGCACCGATCATCGGCACCACAAAATTCTCCGGCAGCGGCTGGCTGTTCATATCCTGAATGATGGCCTTGCGCACCACGGCCGGCGCGCCTTCTTTTGCCGTGATGGCCTCCACGCGGCCGTCGGGCCGATAGGACACATCGTAAAACGCTGGCACGTAAACGCCTTCGATATGACACAGACGCTTTAATATCTCCCGTTTGGTGAGCCCCTCTCTGCGCCCCTGAATGATGGTGTCGCACACATCAGGCAGCTGCACCTCGCCCTCGCCCAGCATCATCAGGTCAAAAAAATCCGCCAGCGGCTCAGCGTTGCACACGCACGGGCCACCCGCCACAATGAACGGCGCATCCTCCCCTCTGTCCTTTGCATAAAACGGAATGTGCGCCAGGTCGAGCATGGCAAGAATATTGGTGTAGGAAAGCTCATACTGGAGCGTAAAACCCACTACGTCGAACATCCCCAGCGGGTCCTTGCTCTCCAGCGCATACAGCGGAATATCCCGCTGCTGCATCTGCTCCTTCATGTCCACCCAGGGCATGAACACACGTTCACACCAGATGTTGTCCCGTTTGTTGAGGATCTCATACAATATTTTCATGCCCAGAAAGGACATGCCCACCTCGTAGGTATCCGGAAAGCAGAAAGCGAACCGAAGGTCCAGCTTCTCCTTCTCCTTATATACGCAGCCCGGTTCGCCGCCGGTATAGCGGCCCGGTTTCTGCACTGCGGCAAGCGCAGCTTTCAGCTTTTCATCCAAGCGTTCAAACATCCTTTCCCTTTTTCGGGCTTATACCCCCGCGTTGTTTCACCCTGCCCCAAGCTCACACTTCACGTTCCGCTTGGCGTTCACTTAAAAAACATGATATCCATGCTGCCAAACCCACGCCCCGCCCGCGGCCCGCATTCACTAAGCGGGCATATTATACCGTATTTGCGCGCAGAATGCAAACAGAAAAGGCCTGTGCACAGTGCCATTCACGCGCTGCACAGGTCTTTTCTTCTTTATTTTTGCCTGAACTCCTTTGCCAGCAGATAACCCGGCCCCAGGAAAGCCGCCGCACGAGCGCCGCGCGGCATCCCGCCCAGCAGCGCAAAGCCGAGCGCCGCCGCGCAGAACAGGCACAACAGCAGCCGCTGGGCACGGCGCAGCGCATCCTGCTTTTCCGCAGGCAGCAAATTCTGCAGCAGGCGCGCGCCGTCCAGCACGCCGAACGGCATCAGATTGTAAACGCCCGTACACAAACTGACGGCGGCGAGAAAATACAGTGCGTAGCTCGCCTGCCGGTGAAGCTGCAAAAAAAGCAGCGCCGCCATGATAAAATTCGCCAGCGGCCCCGCGGCCAGCACCCATAGCTCTTGTGTGCGGGGCAACTGCTCCGCTCCCGAAAGCCCGATGCCTCCCGCGCTGAAATGGAGCCCGGGCAATTTATGCGTACACAGCATATATGCCAGCACATGCCCGCTTTCATGAACGAAAGCGCACACCAGCGTCATGCGAAGAAAGCCCATAGGGTCGAACAAAAGCCCTGCCGCCAGGCAGGCGCACAGCAGTACAGGCTGCACCGACGGCCCGCTCATGCAGCCAGCTGCGGAAAACTGGGCAGCGGGTCCACCCGCACGCCGTCGAGAATGATCTCCAGATGCAGGTGCGGGCCGGTCACAAGGCCTGTGCTTCCCACCGACGCAACAGTCTGCCCCTGCGCGACCGTCTCCCCTCCGCGCACAAAGATATAAGAGAGATGCTGGTACAGCGTCTGGACACTGCCCTCATGGCGGATAATGATATAATAGCCCCGCAGACGGTTGTAGCCCGTGCGCACCACCTGGCCGGACTGTGCCGCTGCCACAGGCGTGCCCTCTGCCGCCGCGATGTCGACGCCTGCATGGAAATCATCCGCGCCGTTCACCGGGTTATCCCGGAAACCGTACCCCGAAGTGACCGGCCCCGCCACCGGCAGCAGAAGCTCCTGCGGCAGCGTATAATCGTCCATGGAAGCGCCGTCAGGCACCTCGCGTTTTTCGATACCGGGCCAAAAGCCGCCCTGCCCGTCCAACGCCTCCGGATCTTCCAACTGCCGGACCAGCCGCTCCGCGCCCATACGCAGATCCTCCACCACGCCGTTTGCAAACCGCGCAAATGCATTATCCGTGGAAAACTCTACGCCCGTTGTCATCATCTCGCGATACTCAGCCCTCATATCCTCCAGAAACGGCATGCCGGCACTGCGCACAAAAAATACGAACGCCACCAACAGCGCGCACAGCAGAACCTGCACGAACAGGACATGCTCTTCGCCCGAGTTTACCTGAGGCGCCGGGAACGGCTCCAGCTTCACCTTCGCCGTGGGATAGAGCTGTTCCACCGGCGCTGTCTCCGCGTTCCGCTGCCCCTCCAGCATCTCCTCCCGGTCTCCCGCAGCCGCCGAAAACGTGCCCGGAACCGGCTCGGGCAGATCAAACCGCTCGTCCCGTTCCCCCTGCAGCCGCTGTGTCCGGCGCGCCTTTCCGCTCCATCCCGCTTCTGGTGTCCCCATTTCCTCCGGAGGGTCCTCATTCAGCCGCATCCATTCCTCCTGCCGCCCGCTGTCCTTTTCCCACATCAACGTCACGCACCTTTTTATCCCGGTTTTTCGGAACGCTCATTCCTTTAAAAAGGCTATGCGGCAAACACAAAAAAAAGAACCCGGACAGCCTGTGTACAACAGATTGTCCGGGCCGGTGATTCGGGAAGGGTCAGCGTCCCAGCAGGTTTCTGAGCCTGCCCAGCAGCGTTTGCGGGCGCGGCGCTGCCGGGCGGCGCTGAGGCTGCTGCAAAGCGGCGGCATGGCGGCGGGCTGCCGGCGCACGGCGCACCGGCTCCCCCGCCGGGCGCGGCGCAGGCATGGCGGGCCAAGCGCCGGCCAGCATATCATACATGCCGAGCTGGCTGTCCACGCGGGGCGCGTCCGGCGCAGGCTTCACCTTGGGATAGGTTCCGTCCGGCTGCATTTCCCGGGCATTCACATTGTCGCGCAGCTGCAGGTCCAGCATCTGCATCAGCTCACCCGCAATGCGTCTGTCCTGAATCCGCACGCCCACCTCGACACGTCGTTCGGTGTTGCGGGTAAGAAAATCGCCCGATGCGATATACACCCGTGTATCCTGCCCGCGGCCGAAAGCATACACACGCTCATGCTCCAGATAGCGGCCCACGATGCTGCGCACCGTGACATTTTCCGTCAGACCGGGTACGCCGGCTTTGATGCAGCAGATGCCGCGCACGACCATCTGCACAGATACCCCCGCGCAGGATGCTTCAGATATTTTTTCAATGATATCCTTATCGCTGATGGAATTACACTTGAGGATGATGCGTGCGTCCTTCCCCATGCGTTTCGCCTCGATCTCCGCGTCCATCTCCTGCATCAGCACGCTTTTGAAGCACAGCGGCGCGACCAGAAGGTTGCCGGCGTGCTCTGTCAGGCGTTCAATTGCAAGATTATTGAACACGGTTGCCAGCTCGGAGCCGATGCCGAGATCGGTCGTGATAAACGAAAGGTCCGTATACTGCTCGGAGGTCTTTTCATTGTAATTGCCGGTGCCGATCTGGGCAATATAGTGCAGTTGATTGCCCTTTTTCTTTGTGATGAGCGTCAGCTTTGAATGGATCTTGTATGCCTCAAAGCCGTAGATGACCGTGCAGCCCGCCTCCTCCAGCTGCTTGGAAAAGTCGATGTTGTTCTGTTCGTCGAAGCGCGCGCGCAGCTCCACAATGGCAACGACCTCCTTGCCGTTTTCGGCCGCGGAGATAAGCGCCTCGATGATCTTGGACTCATGCGCCACGCGGTACAGCGTCATTTTGATGGAAAGCACGTCCGGGTCCTGCGCAGCCTCGTTGAGCATGCGGATGAAGGGCCGGATGCTCTGGTACGGATAAGAAAGCAGTACGTCCTGCGTTTCCACCACGCGGGCAAGATTAAAATCCGGCGGCGGCAGCATGGGACGCTTCACCGGGTAAAACAGCTCGGTATGGCCGTCCTGCGCGATGCGCGCGGATATCTTGAAGCCAATGGACATATCCAGCGGCGTCGTCTGCTCAAATACCTGTTTTGCGGGCAGCATCAGCTTTTCGCGCAGGAACCCGACGATCTCCGCCGGAGCGCGCGGTGTTGTCTGCAAGCGCACGGCCGCCAGCTTGCGGCGCTTTTTCAAAAGATCGCTCATGATCTCGCGATAGTCCACGTCGTGGTCGAACATGCCTTCATCCACTGTGATATCCGCATTGCGCGTCACGCGGAAAATGCACCGGCTCTGCACGGTGTTCTTGCCGAAGATCAGGCCCGCGAAATGTTCCACCATCTCTTCCACCAGTGCAAAGGCGATAGAGCCGCCCGACGGCACAAATATAATACGCTGGAACTGCGTGCTGATGGGTACCAGACCAAAGGAAGACTGCGCGTCTCCCTTTCCCTTCAGAATGGTGCCGACATACACCTCATTGTTGCGCAGAAACGGAAAGGGATGCCGTCGGTCGATAATCTGCGGAGAAAGGACAGGAAATATCTCCTGCATGAAATATTTGCGCCAGAAATGCTCCGCTTCTTTGCTCAGGTGCGCAAAATCCACCTTGCGGTAGCCCAACACCCCCACATTCTCATATAGCTTCGCCACAATTTTATCGCAGTGCTGCTGCAGCTCCGCAACCTTAGGCATAATGGCGTCCAGCTGTTGAGCGGGCGTCATGCCCGTCTTGTTCTCTTTTTCGTCGCCGCCCACCAGCGTGCGGTCGTACAACGACCCCACGCGTACCATGAAAAATTCATCCAGATTGCTCGCGTAAATGGCGGCAAACTTCAGCTGCTCGCCAACCGGGACCGTCTTGTCCTTCGCAAGGTCCAGGACGCGCCGGTTGAATTCAAGCCAGCTCAGCTCCCGGTTGATGAATATCTCCCTCGTATGCGGCTGTTCCATAAAAAACTCCCCTTTAAATAAACGCACGGTCCTTTCAGCCGGCACCGCGCCGCCGTGCTCCCACAGCTCAGGAAACCCGGACATACGCCCGCAGGCCGTCTACGGTGCGCTCCGAGATACCTTTTATCCGTTCCAGTTCTTCCACCGCGCGAAACGGTCCGTTCGCCTCGCGGTATTCCACGATTGCCAGCGCCTTTTTCTCCCCGATGCCGGGCAGCGTCTCCAGTTCCGCAGCGGGCGCGGTATTGACATCCACCCTGTCCGGCCCCGCTTCAAAATACGGCGTTCCGTCCCAGGGCGGATATTCAGCCTGCCGCACGGGCGGCGCCGTTGCGCAAAGGCACACAAAAGCGGCGCACAACGCCGCCCACCAGGCCGCGGCAAAGCGGCGTCCCATTCTATCATCCCCTGTTCCGAAGCATTCATCCGGGGCAACGCGCAGGCGGCAATATTGAGATTATTATACCATATTTCTAAGCTCATGCTTCGCCTGCGGCTCGCATTCACCAACCGAACATATTATACCATGACGCCGCAAAGCGGCCTCAACAAAACCGCACCTCCTGCGGTTTTGCATGGTTCAATGTTCTCAAAGCCCATGCGCAAAAGCGCATCAGCGCACGAAGTGCGCGCAGCCGCGCCAGCGGCGGCTTTGAGGTTATTATACCATATCCCGCCCAAGGCACGCTCCATTTTACACGCTTTTTACAATCAACCGTATTTACGAATCAACCCGTAAAGCACCTCGGCCACGCCGCCGTCCAGGCATCTGCCTGTTACGGTGTCCGCCGCGAGCTGCACCTCCTTGGGCGCGTTCCCCATCGCCACGGAATGCCCGGCCGCGCGCATCAGCTCAATGTCATTGAAATAATCTCCGATGGCCACCGTGTTTTCTATCGGGATGCCCATATAGGTACAAAGTTCTCCCAGCGCCGCACCCTTGGCCGCGCCCTCCGGCATGATCTCAAAATAGTTGCGGTTGGTCGCAATGAAGTAGACACCGGGATATTTGCGTGCGTCCAGAAAATCCTGGATCTGCATCAGCATTTCATGGGAGCAGGCAAACAGCACCTTATTCCAACCGCCGTCCAGCTCCTCCAGCGGCGCCATGCGGTAAGTGAGCCTTTCATGGACCGTGTGGCGGTAGGTATATTCATTGGCCCGCACCACGCAGATGCCGCCGTCCTCGGTCATAACCTCCACGCCCACTCCCGGGAAACGCGCCAATACATCGCACACCGCCCGGCGCGCCGACGGCTTGGACAGCAGTGTATTTCGGATGCGGATGTCGTGTTCGAAATCGTAAATAACGCCGCCGCCATACAGGATAGCGGGCGCGGAAAGCGTCATCGAGTCCAGATGCCGTCCGGCTGATTCCATCGTGCGGCCCGTGGCCACGGTAAAATGGCCGCCCAGCGCGCAGAACAGCCGCATGGTCACCTGGTTCACAAAGGGCACGCCGTCCTCTGGTGTGAGCAGCGTGTTGTCCATGTCCGAAACGACGAGGATATCCTTGAGGGAGCGGATCATAGCGTTACATTTCCTTTTGCAGACGGCCGGTAAAGGCCGTGAAATATTCGGGCAACGGACTGTCGAACTCGACGTACGCGCCTGTTGCGGGATGAATGAAGCCGAGCGTTTTTGCATGCAGGCACTGGCCCTCCAGCTGGGTGATCACCTTACGCGGGCCGTAAACCGCATCCCCGGCAACCGGATGGCCGATGCTCGCAAGATGTACGCGGATCTGGTGGGTTCGCCCAGTCCGGAGCCTTACGGAAAGATGTGTAAAGGCGGGAAAGCGCTCCTCCACATGGTAGGCCGTATAAGCGGTTTTGCCGCCCTTTGGCACGACGGCCATACGCTTTCGGTCCACAGGATGACGACCGATGTTCCCCTCCACAAATCCGTCGTCCGCAGCAAAACTGCCGTATACCACAGTATGGTATACCCGGGCGATGCTGTGCACGGCGAACTGCTGCGACAACGAAAGATGCGTCTCGTTGTCTTTTGCCACTACAAGCAGGCCGCTGGTGTCCTTGTCGATGCGGTGCACAATGCCGGGACGCACTTCGCCGTTGATGCCGGAGAGCCTGCCCGCGCAGTGGTACAGCAGTGCGTTCACCAGTGTGCCGTCCGGGTTTCCCGCCGCCGGGTGGACCACCATTCCCTTGGGCTTATTGACAACCAGCAGCGAGCTGTCTTCGTAAACGATATCCAGCGGGATATCCTGCGGAACGATTTCCACCGGCTGGGCGTCCGGCAGCGAAACACACAACACATCTCCTTGTGTAAGGCGCGCACTTTTGGCGACGGAACGTCCGTTGCACAGTACACGGCCCTCTGCCAGAAGCTGCTGTGCGAAGCTTCGCGTCAGTTCCGGGAACGCCGCCGCCAGCGCGGCATCAATGCGGCGGCCCGTGTCTTCGGCACCGGCGGTATATTCAAGCGTTTTCATCCGTCCCGGCCTTCTGCTCCTTTTTGGCGTCCAGCTCCTGACGCAGCACGGCGATGACAAACAACGCGGCGCCGACGCACACAAAGCAATCCGCCACATTGAATACAGCGAAATTCATGAATGTGGTAGCAAAGAAATCGACCACATACCCGTTAAGCACACGGTCGATCAGATTGCCCAAACCGCCGGAAAAAACCAGGATAAACACCCAGCGTTCCAACCAGGAAGACGGCTTCTTCCAGAAAAAATACACCGCCAGCGCCGCCAGCGCAAGGCCCGTTACGACGATGAGGAACACGCGCCCCCACTCGGCGTCTGCCAGCATGCTGAAGGCTGCGCCGTCGTTCAGCACATAGCGCAGCTCCATGACGCCGGGAATGAACGGCATCGACCCTACCGGCGCAAGATAAACCGTGGCAAGGTGCTTTGTGAGCTGATCCAGCCCTGTCAGTGCAATGATAATGATTACAGATATCAGCAATGGTACGTTCCTTTCTTTGATTGGCACTTTGAAAAAACAGACTCTCTCCGTTTTTGCAGGCAAATCCACAGAAAATGGTCTGCGAATGCCGAAAAATGCAAAAATGCCGTAAACCATAACATAGCGGCGCTTAAAACAAACGCCGCTATGCCACACATGTTCAGTTAGTCCTCAAAAGTAATGTCCTGATACTCCTCGAACGAAGCCTCCTGTCCCGGTTCGCCCGGGGCTGCGGCAGGCTGCGCCTCCGCCGCAGGCTCTTCCTTCGGCGCTTCCTCCGGGGCAGGCTCGGGCTCTTCTTCAGCCCTGGGCGCCTCCGGCGCTTTTTTCTTTTTTTCTTCCGCGCCCGGGATCATGCTCAGCGATTCGATATGCTGCTTATACAGGTTCAGCACTTCGCCCTTGAAATGCGCCACCTCCGCTTTCAGGCGGGCCAGCAGCATCTCCTCTTCAGCTACCTTTTCCACGGCTTCTTCCCGCGCCTGGCTTGCCTTGCTCGTTGCATCGTAAATGATGGTCTCAGCCTTCTGGCGCGCCTCATGGATGACGCTCTCGCCCATACGCTGGGCATTGAGGAGAGCTGTCTTCAGCGTTTCTTCATCATTGCGGTACTGGTCCACCTTTTCCGCAAGGATGTACATTTTTTTCTCCGCATCCGCTTTTTCCGTCTGCAGGCGTTCCAGTTCCGCCGCCACCTGGTCCAGATAAGCGTCCACTTCCTCGGGCCGGTAGCCGCGCATGACCTTGTCAAAGGTAACGTTGCGGATATCTTCAGCGTTCATAGAGATTGTTCCCCCTGTTAATATTCAATATAGGACACGAAGGTGCGGCCCTTCCGGCTTTTGGCACCCACGCCGCACAGCTTGTACTTGCCGCGTCCGCGGATGCTGAACACGTCGTTTTCAAACACTTCATAATGCGCGGACGCCGTGGAAACGTGGTTCACTTCCACCATGCCGCTTTTCACAAGCTGCACCGCATCCCCGCGGCTGATACGCAGCATGGCGGCCAGCACAGCATCCAGCCTCAGCGAGGCCACCGTCGCCGTCTGTGCCGGGCGCTCTTCCCGGCCGGGCAGTTCCTCCGCCCGGCCCGCGCACACACATACGCTGCAGCGCCCCACGCTGGAAAGCTCGTCGCACACCAGCGGCGCGACCGTATCCAGAACGAACAGATATGCCCCGTCTTCCGACAAAAGGATATCGCCGATGCATTCGCGCCGGATTCCCAGCGACATCAGTGCGCCCAGATAATCCCGGTGGGTGAGTGCTCTGTCAGCCCGCAGGGTCTGCGCAAACAGACATGCGGCGGGCAGCGGCTCCTGCGCCCCATATTCACCGAAAAGACGCAGAATCCGCCGTTCGGCATCCGGATAACCGCCGTCGAAAGCATATCCCTCAAAGCCCACCCCCGCAAGAGCGGCGCGGGCCAGTTCCTGCTGGCGATCGCTTAAAAACGGAGTGCTGCGGGACGTCCCGCGCTGGCGCACGGCCTGCACAAGATCCCCCAGGCGGCGAACAAACAAGCGCTCATCGTCGTCCGCGGGCGGTATGTAGCCTCTCAAAATCAGAAGAACACGCCGTTGCTTTCAAGCTCGTCCAGCAGATCCCCCATGATATCCACATTATACGGGGTGATGATAAAAGTGCTGTTGGCAACGCGCTTGATCTGGCCGTTGTTTGCATACGCCACGCCGGAGAGAAAATCCACCAGACGGCGGGAGACCTCCTTATTTGTGGATTCCAGGTTCAAAACCACGGTGCGCTTGGCGTTCAGATGATCCGCGATGGCGCTGGCATCATCAAAACGCTCTGGCTTCACAAGCACTACCTGCAACTGCATGGTGGAGTTGATGTTCACGACCTTATTGCGCTTGGGCGCCACATCCTGTTCTTCGGGGACATAATCGTCCTGCGCCGCATAGCCTGTATTCTCATTCACGAAATCCATATCGTCGTCATCGTAATCATCGTCGTCGGGCACGCCCATCATACCTTTGATCTTATCGAACATACTCATCTCTGAAATCTCCTTTTTATGGCAAGCCGGCCGCGCGCAGACGCATGCGCCGCCGCGCCACGATTGTAACGGTTTTGTATCCACACCGGCACAACAAATTGGATACTATCATCGTTATTATCCTTGTTTTTGTGGCGGATGTCAATAAACAGTTGCAAATTTGTGTAAAAAGGCACACAAAAAGCTACAATATTTTTCCGTCGTACAGGTCTGTGCCGCGCACAACAATCTCATCGAACAGTTTTACCTCATTTTCGCCCGTCGTTGTTTTCGACGGCACCAGAATGTAATCCTCGTTTTCAAACAGGATCGTAATATTTTTCTGGTACACCAGGTTTCCGTATTTGACAAACACGCAGTTTTGTCCTTCAACGATGTGCAGCGCCTGTCGGTCGATACGGATTCCCTCATAGGTGGCGAACGTTATATCTGCTTTTTCATGCTCCAGCGTCACAACTGTCTCGTTGATGTAATCGCAAAGCAATTCCACCTTGGCAGTACCGTTCTCCTCATCCACCGTAACATTCACCACGGTGGCGGGCACCGATTCGGCCGATACGTTTGGGAACGAGATTTCGACGCGCGTTCCCTCCACGAACTTTTCCGCCTGTTTCTGCGTCACAAGGCCATAATAACGCCAGCGGTAGTCCAAAATCAGCTTGCCCGCTACGTTTGCGTCGTTCGTTTGGGAAGGCTGTGCCAGCGCATCCTTCAATTCGGCCGGAGACATGGCCGCCAGCGCCTCAGGCGTATACATCTGCTTCTCGCTGTCCTGCGCGGAGACAAAATATCCGGCCGCCGGAGCTGTTATCGGTGTGTATACGCTGGCGGCATCCGCCGCGTCGCGCCGCGCCGTCAGGTCCGCAATGCGGGCGCTGAAATCCGATACGACCCCCATCGTGAGCTGCATCTTATTCTGCGCAAGCTGGATGGAAGCCCGCGCATCCGATAATCCTGTGTAATTGCCGCTCTCCAGCAGATCCAGCGCCGAATAGATTCCCTGCTGGTTCTGATTCATCAGCGCCTCAACGTCGGCAGCCGCGCCCGCCTGGGACTTTTCCAGCACCGAAAGCTCCTCCGTCAGCTTTTCGGAGAGCGTCCGGTTCTGTGCGCTCGCTTCGTCGGCGAACAATCGCGCTACCTGCGTGCCTGCCGAGACACGCTCGCCGTTGTTCACCTGATAGCCCAGAACACCCGCTCCCTCATAAGGGATGACCGTCTCATCCATGGCGAGCATCCCGTCGCAGCGGACGACGTCGGACATTGAATAGGCCACCGCGGTCTGCGTTTGATAATTCGTACGCAGCACCTGTACCATCTGAACGCCGATGTATCCGGCGGGCACGAGCATCAGCAGAGCCAAAATCAGTCCTCTGTACCGTTTTTTCTTTTTTCTTACCGGCCAGTTTTCCATATATCCGTTATTCCTTATGTTTGATCGCCGCAATTTTTCTTCACATGCTCCGCCCAAAGCCGGGCGGCCGCCCCCGCCGCTTCCGGCTCCCCTGCGGGCAGCCAAACCAGGCCGTCCATCCGCCGGAACCAGGTAAGCTGCCTCTTGGCGTAATTACGGGACGCCTGCTTGAGCGCCGCCGTGCATACTTCCAACGGTTCCTTTCCTTCAAAATAAGGAAAAAATTCTTTGTAGCCAATGGCCTGCGCCGCGGTGTGGTAGGCATCTCTGTTGGCATACACCAGGCGCGCCTCTTCCAGCAGCCCCTGTGCAAGCATCGCGTCTACCCGCGCATCAATGCGCGCATAAAGCTGTGCACGCTCCGGCATATTCAGCCCTATCAGCAAAGCGCGGTACGGCTGCTGCGCCGGACGGGAGCGCGCGAGCCGGCAGGACATCGTCTCGCCCGTTTGCTCATACAGCTCCAGCGCACGCAGCACACGCCCGTGGTTGTTGGGATGCAGCTTCGCCGCACACTCCGGGTCCACCTTCTGCAGACGCGCATAAAGCGGGCCGATGCCCTGCTCCATCAGCTCGGTTTCCAGCCGTGCCCGCACGGCTGGGTCTGTCTTTTCCACTGTAAAGTCTATCCCGTTTACAAGGCTGGAAATATACAATCCGGTGCCGCCGGCCACGATTGGAACGCGTCCGCGTGCCGTGATCTGCGCGATACACTCGCCTGCGTGCCTGACATAGTCCGCAACAGAGAACCGTTCTTCCGGCGGAAGAAATCCCACCAGATGGTGCGGCACACCTTTCATCTCCTCCGGCGCCGCCTGTGCAGTTCCCACACGAAGCCCTTTATAGATCTGCATCGAATCCGCCGAAACGACCTCGCCGTCCAGCAGCTTTGCCAGCGCAACAGAGAGCGCTGTTTTCCCCGTAGCCGTGGGGCCGCAGATCACGATGATATCAGCCTTGTCTGCCAAACTGCTTTTCCAGCTCCTTTTTGGTGATCTTCAGCACGATGGGCCGTCCGTGGGGACAGAACGGAGGCACTCTGCCGTCCAGCACATCCTCCGCCAAGCGCAGCAGCTGTGCAGCGTGCGTTTTATCTCCCGCCTTGATGGCCGCGCGGCACGCGATGGAGTGCAGCACCCATTCTGTTTTTTCGCTGGTGGTATACCGCGGGTTGGAGACCAGCCTGCTGGCCAGCTCCACCACAAGGTCCTCCACATCCTCGGGCACGACGTCCGCCGGGACGGCGCGCACCACGACAGAATTGCCGCCGAAGTCCTCTACTTCCAGACCGCTGTCCTGTAAAAGCATTTCACTTTGCACCAGCGCATCCTTTTCTTCCGCGGAAAGCTGCACCGTTACGGGTACCAGCAGCATCTGGCTGCTCACCTTCCCATACGATGCCGCCAAAGATTCATAGATGATGCGCTCGTGGGCGGCGTGCTTATCCAAAAGGCACATGTCGTTTCCCCGCTGGGTGACAATGTACGTGTCAAACACCTCGCCCACAAAACGAAGCGAATCGCGCCGCTGTTCTTCTTCCACAGGCGCAAAAGCAGTCTGATGGGGCGTTTCAGCCTCCATCTGCGGCGCGGCGGTATTTTCCGTCCCGGCTGTTTCTCCCGCCGCAAGGCTGTTCAGGGCCCGGTCCTCCGGCAGGGTCTGCACGCCCGGCGTTCCCTCCTGCCGCCGGCAGACAGTGTGCGGCATAAAGCCGACATCCTCCGCCGCGTCCTCATCAGCCCATATATCCGGAGCCTTTGCCGAACGGTACGGAACGGCAGATTCACTTGAGAGGGCAGTGATCATTTCACTGTACGCTTTCACCTGGCCGGGCAGCGGTACGGCGGACGGCTCCGGACGTGCCGGGACGGGCCTCACCGGTGCGTCCGGAACGACACGGGACGCCGGGCGCATTGCGCCCGGGCCGCGCGCGGGCTCTTCGGCCGGGGCGCTCTCGGACGGCGCCTTCTTCGCAGCTGCAGCCGGCGCCTTTTCATCCGCCGGGAACGCCCTTTCCGCACCGCCGAAAGAAAACACCTTTTCCGTGCTCTGCGGCGTGATGAGTACGCATTTAACGCTTTGATATACCGCATCAAACACATCTTTTTCCCGGGCGAAACGTACCTCTGTTTTGGCCGGGTGGACGTTCACATCCACCAGCTGCGGCGGCATCTCGATGGAAAGCACGCAGCCCGGGAATTTTCCCTGCATCATCACGCCTTTATAGGCGGCCTCCAGCGCCGCCATCATCGTGCGGTTCTTGACAAAGCGTCCATTGATAAAAAAATACTGCATGGCGCGGCTTGCACGGGCGTTTTTCGGCGGCGTAACAAGGCCGCGCACCGTGTAGCTGCCCGCCGTGTGCTCCACAGGCACAAGGTCCTTTGCAAAATCACGGGAAAGCACGGCATACGCCGCCCCCAACAGTTTTCCGTCGCCGGGCGTCTGGAACTGCGGTTTTCCGTCCCGCACGAACTTGAACGAAACCTCCGGGTGGGAGAGCGCAAGCTGTGTGACAACATCTGCCACGTAGTTGCCTTCGCTGGTATCCTTTTTCAAAAACTTCATACGTGCGGGCGTGTTGTAAAACAGGTCCCGCACAGTGATCGTTGTTCCGACAGGACGTGCGGCAGGCTCAATGCCCTGTTCTTCTCCCCCGCTGATGCGGTACAGATACGCATACTCGTCCGCATCCGTCTTTGTGAGAAGCTCAATGCGGGACACACTGGCCACGGAGGCCAACGCTTCGCCGCGGAAGCCCAGGGTATGAATGCTCTCCAGATCTTCCTCTTTCTCGATCTTGCTCGTTGCGTGGCGGATAAACGCCGTCGGGATGTACTCGGCCTCGATGCCGCAGCCATTGTCCGCGATTTGGATCATTGCGATGCCGCCGCGTTCAACGGAAACGGAAACCGCGGTGGCGCCCGCGTCAATGGCGTTCTCCGTCAGCTCCTTTACAACCGAGGCGGGGCGCTCCACCACCTCGCCTGCCGCGATGAGTTCCGCGGTATGCTTGTCCAACACATGAATAACTGCCAATGCGCAGCACCGCCCTTTCCCGCGCGCCGGGCGCGCTTATTTTACCAGTGTCTGTTTCAGTTCATACAAAAAATTCAACGCTTCCAGCGGCGTGAGCGTTTCCACATCCACCGCTGTCAGCTTGTCCACCAGCTCGCTGGGCACGGGCGCTGCCGCGAATTTTTCAAAATTGCCGAAGTCCAGCTGCGTCACCTTATCGGCGTTGGGCGCGGTGGCCTCCAGCACCTTGAGCACTTCCTTCGCGCGCTTTGTCACCTCGCCGGGCAGGCCCGCCAGCTTTGCAACCTCAATGCCGTAGCTGTCGTCCGCCGGGCCACGCACGATGCGCCGCAGAAACGTAATGTCGTCGCCGCGCTTTTTTACAGCGATGTTGTAATTTTTTACGCCGTCAATGGCGTTTTCCAAATCCGTCAGCTCGTGATAATGGGTGGCAAACAGCGTTTTGCAGCCCATGCCGCCATCCTTGTCCGCAATGTGTTCCACCACGGCGCGGGCGATGCTCATGCCGTCGAACGTGGAAGTCCCCCGGCCGATTTCATCTAAAATCACAAGGCTTTTTGCCGTTGCGTACTGGAGGATTTCGGCCACCTCGGTCATCTCCACCATAAAGGTGGATTGCCCCGCAGCCAAATCGTCTGAAGCGCCCACGCGGGTGAAAATAGCATCCACAACGCCCATGCGGCACGCCCGGGCCGGCACGAAGCTGCCGATCTGCGCCATCAGCGCAATGAGCGCCGTCTGGCGCATATAGGTGGATTTGCCGGCCATATTCGGGCCGGTGATAATGAGCATACGGTTATCGCCGCAGTCCAGCACAGTGTCGTTGGGCACGAACAGCGCGCCCTTGAGCATCTGCTCGATGACAGGATGGCGGCCCTCCTCGATGATGAGCTCGTCGCCTTCATCCACAGCCGGCTTTGTATAGCCGTTTTTCACAGCCACCTCCGCCAGCGCCGTCAGTACGTCCAGACGGGCCACGCCGGACGCGGTTTTCTGGATACGCGGCAGCTCGGCCGAAATTTTATGCAGCAGATCGTCAAAGAGCTGGCGTTCCAGGACAGCCAGACGCTCGTTTGCGCCCAGGATCTTGTTCTCCAGTACCTTCAGGTCCTCGGTGATGTACCGCTCCGCGTTGGCCAGCGTCTGCTTGCGGACAAAATTTGCAGGCACCTGGTTCGAAAAGGAACGGCTCACCTCGATGTAATAACCGAACACCCGGTTGTAGCCGATCTTCAGCGTGCGGATGCCCGTTTCCTCCTTGAGCTTTGCCTCCAGCGTGGCAAGGTAACCTTTGCCGCCGTGGACGATGTCCCGCAGCTCGTCCACCTCGGTGTTGTAGCCCGGGCGAATAACGCCTCCGTCCTTGAGCATGGCAGGCGCATTCTCGTCGACCGCTGCGAAGATCAGCTCCTTGATATCGGACAATTCGTCGATATCCGCCAGCAGCGCGGTAATCTCGGCGCTGCCGAAGGGCCGGGCCAGCGCCTTCAAGCGGGGCAGCTGCTCACAGGTGGCGGCAAGCGCGTAGATTTCCCGCGGAGAGGCCGAACCGTACACCGTGCGCGTCATCAGGCGCTCGATGTCAAATATCTTTGAGAGCGCGGCCGCGATATCGGCGCGGGCTACGGAATCGCCCACCAACTCCTCCACGCCGTCCAGCCGCGCATTGATGGCCGCCACGTTCACCAGAGGCTGCTCGATCCACGCGCGCATCAGCCGCTTGCCCATAGCCGTCTGCGTTTTATCCAGCACCCACAGCAGCGTACCTTTTTTCTCGCGCCCGCGCATCGTTTCCGTCAGCTCCAGGTTGGCGCGCGTGACGGGCGAAAGCTGCATATACTGCGCTTCGGCGTAATTGTGTACGGTCTTTAACCGCTCCACGCCCTTTTTCTGCGTTTCCTTTAAGTATCCCAGCAGCACGGCCAGGGCCGTGAACGCCGGACTTTCCGGTGCAAGGCCGGCCGTTTTTTCAGGGGCCTCCCCAAACTGGGCGCGCATCTCTTCCATGCAGGCGTCGGGCGCGAAGGCCGCTTCATCCAGCAGCTCCACACTGCAGGCAAGCTGCTGCTTGATATACGCCGTCACTTCCTTGTAGTCCAGAATAGCTGCGTTGAACAGCACCTCGCTGGGAGAATAGCGGCACAATTCGGAGATGATCTCCGGCCCCAGCTTTTCGCCCGTGAGCACCGTGGCGTGGGCCGTGCCTGTGGAGACGTCTGCAAAGCATACGCCCGCTTTTTTCTCCGTGATATAGATGCTGGCGATGTAGTTGTTTTTATCATCCTGCAGCATACTGCTTTCGATCACAGTGCCGGGTGTCACCACACGGATGATATCCCGCTTGACAAGGCCTTTCGCCAGAGCGGGGTCCTCCATCTGTTCACAGATGGCGACCTTATAGCCTTTGGCAATGAGCCTTGCCACATAGTTTTCATAGGAATGGAACGGCACGCCGCACATGGGCGCGCGCTCCTCCTGGCCGCAGTCCCGGCCCGTCAGGGTGAGCTCCAGCTCCTTTGACGCAAGAATGGCGTCGTCGTAAAACATCTCGTAAAAATCCCCAAGACGGAAAAACAATATCTTGTCGGGATGCTGTTTTTTGATGTCGAAATACTGCTGCATCATGGGGGAAAGCGCTGCCATATTCTGCACCGTCCTATTAAGATTCAAAACGCGCGGAGCGCGGGGCCGCCATCAGTGGCAGCCCGAACAAGAAGCGCAGCTGCCCGAGCATCCGCCCTGCTGCGGCTCCTCCACCGTCATCGGGTCGCCGCCGTTGACAGCCGTGTTGATGATGGCGTTCACATAATTCATCACAGACTCCAGTTCAGCCTTTGCCTCGTTGTAGGCGGCCATGCTCTCGTTTGCCATGATGTCGTTGTACAGCTGGTTCACCTTCACATTCAGCTCGTTGACCTTATCCTGGTCCTTGTCCGTGCTTTTGGAAAGCTCGCTGTTCAGGTCGATGCGGGCAAGATTGAAGTCTCCGATCAGCTGCTGAAGCGCCTCATCCTCGTCATTTTTTTTGCGGGTGCCTTCCAGCGCCAGATAAGCCTCTTCCCGCTGCAGCTGTGCGGCAGCCTCCTTAAACATCGTGATCGCGTCTTTCGCCATGATAAAATTCTCCTTTTATTCCCTTTATTTTTGAAGCATTTCCGATGGGGTCGCGTTATTTTGCCCTGCGGCGGGCGGGTTCATGCAAGCTCGCCTTTCAGCATCGCGCCGCGCACGCCTGTCACGCGGACATCGGCGAACTCGCCCACAGGCGCGCCGCCTGCAAAATCCACAGTCATATTGTTGTCCAGACGGGCGGTAAGAGTTCCCTCCTCCCTGCCCGGGCCTTCCACCAGGGCGCGGACGGTCTTGCCCACCATTGCGCCGCCCAGTTTTGCCACCACCTGTTCCTGAATGGCAAGCACCCGGGCAATGCGCTGCGTTTTTTCCTTGTGGGGTGTGGTGTCCGGCATGCTTGCCGCTGCCGTACCCGTGCGTTTGGAGTAGATGAACGTAAACAGCTGCATGTACTCGACCTCGCGGATGAGCGCCTCTGTGGCGCAGAAGTCCTCTTCCGTCTCGCCGGGAAAGCCGACGATGATATCGCTGGAATACGTCATCTCCGGCATGCGGCGTTTGGCGTACGCGATAAGCGAGAGGTAGTCCTCCACTGTGTATTTGCGGTTCATCTGCGCCAAAATGCTGTTCGAGCCGGATTGCACCGGCAAATGCAAATGGCGGCTGATGTGCGCGCTGTCTGCAATGGTGTCGATGAGCTCGCGCGTGGCGTCCTTGGGATGGCTCGTCATAAACCGGATGCGGTAATCGCCGGGGACAGCGTCCAGCATGCGCAGCAGCGCGGCAAAGGTGATGTCTTCCGGCAGGCCCTTGCCGTAGGAGTTCACATTCTGGCCCAGCAGAGTGATGTCCTTGTAGCCCTCGGCCACAAGCTGCCGGAACTCCCGCAAAATATCCGCGCTGGCACGGCTGCGCTCTCGTCCGCGCACATACGGCACGATACAGTAAGAACAGAAATTATCGCAGCCGTACATGATGGGAAGCCAGGCGCGGAACGTGGAATCCCGCCGGATGGGCATATCCTCTATGATCTCGCCGCGCTCGGCCGGCATGCGCAGCACGCGTTTGCGCGTGGCCAGCTTTTCACACAGGATTTCGGGCAGCATATCGATGCCGTTGACGCCGAACACAATGTCCACGAACGGATAGTGCTTTTTGAATTTTTCCACGATCTCCTTCTGCTGGGCCATGCATCCGGATACCGCGATCAACAGCTTGGGGTTCGCCTCTTTCAGGCCCTTAAGCGCGCCGACGTTGCCGAACACGCGCTGCTCGGCGTGCTCGCGCACCGCGCAGGTGTTGAACACAATCAGGTCCGCGTCCTCGGGCCGTGCGGCCAGGCCGAAGCCGATATCCGTTAAAACGCCCTTGATTTTTTCGCCGTCGTTCACGTTTTGCTGACATCCGAACGAATGTACATACAGCATGGGGGGCGTATCGTAATACGCCGCGATCGTGCGCGCCGCCGCCTCGTTTTTGGTAAAGCGGATGGTCTCCATGAGTCACCTCAAATATTATTTTAGCCGCGGTAAAAACGCCCGGAGCGGCAAACCGCCCGCGCGCCCCGCCGGGCGGCTTTATGCTAACATACTAATTTAGTATACTACTTTTTATACATTATTACAACAACAAAAGCATCCCCGCCGGAGAGAAAAATTCTCTGGCACGCACAGCAGAGGGCCGCCCCTTCCGGGACGGCCCTCTGCTGTGTGTTTTTTCCGTTTTAATCACGGCTCCGGACGCGTCAGAATCAGCTCCGGGTCGGTGTAATATTCATCCGCCAGCAGCTCCAGATGACAGTGGTTCCCGGTGGAATTGCCTGTGCTGCCCACACGCGCCACAAGCTGCCCTGCCCGCACCGTATCGCCCGGCTGCACCAGCAGCTCGCTGCAATGCGTCAGGCGCACGCGCACGCCGGGGTCGCCGTCCAGCGCGATCTCCACATATTTCCCATATACCCGGTACTGCGTTTCCTCGCCGTCCTCCGCGCGTGTTACCGTGCCGCTGAACGGAGCGACAATATCCGCACCTTTCTTGGCCGCAATATCCACTCCCCGGTGATATCTGCCCACCGAACGGGAAACAAATGTATACTCCGGCACGGGCCACACGCCTGTTGTACCCGCCAGCCGCTCTTTTATCAATTCGTTGTCCGGCGGAAGCCAGCTTTCCGCGTTTTGCGGCTCAGGCTGCTCGGCCTGCGTCCGGGGCGTTGCATCGCGCGGAGCGGAAAGCTCCTGCATGGGGTCCAGCAGCACGCCGTTTCGCTCCAGCTCCAAATGGCAGTGGTTGCCGCTGGCAACGCCGGTGTTTCCCACCCGGGCAACCGCTTCGCCTGCTTTCACCGTGTCGCCGGGCTGTACCAAAAGCTCGCTGCAATGGGCATAGCGCGTGATGATGCCGCCGCCGTGATCCAACAGCACATAGTCGCCCCAATTTTCATGATACTCCGCTTCCAACACCGTGCCGTCCCAAACGGCCAGAATCTCCGCGCCCTCCCGCGCAGCAATGTCTGTTCCGCGGTGGCCCGCACCGAACTGTGTGCCGATGTATTCATACTCCGGCACGGGCCAAACCGGCGGCTGCGGTGCCTCAAGCGTCAATACGCTTTCGGACGGTTCCGGCGCGCTGCTTTCAGGCAGCGCAGTCCGCATCTTGAAAGCTCCCTCACCTGTTCCGGCCGGCTCCGCCGTTTGCGGCTCCGGCAAGCTGCCGCTCACTCGCTCCGCCGCTTCATCTGCCGCGCATGCCGTCAGGCCCGCCGCCAAAACAGCCGCCGCCGTGCACAGCGCCACGGCCGTTAATTGCCGCGCCGTGCGCTTCTGCGGCGCCAGCACCGCTTCCATCCGGCTGCGCAGCAGCCCAGCCGGGCTTGCAAAAGCACTGGCCAGCCCGGCGGCGCGCACATCGGCGGCGGCGCACAGCATTGCAGCGCAATATTCCTTGCGCTGCGCGCCGTCCAGTATCCGTGCCACCGCACGGTCACAACCGAACTCGCAGGCCTCGCTCATCATACGCCGCAGCAGCCACGCGGCCGGATTGAACCAATGTACAACACACACCGCCTGCGCCGCCAGCTTGTACACAAGATGCCCCCGGCGCAGATGCATGCATTCATGCCGCAGAGCGTACTCCAACGTTTTATCCGTAGCCCAGTCCGCGGGCAGGTAAATGCGCGGGCGCAGCACTCCCACCGCAACAGGCGTTGCCAACGCGCCGCATGCATACAGCCCCACACGCCGGGAAAAGCCAATGTCCTTTGCGGCATGTGCCATGCACCGCCACACTGCGGCATCCTCCACCGGGCGCGCTTCACGCGCCAGATGACGTGTGAAACGCCTGTATTCCGCCCACAAAACCAGCGCCGCACACAACACCCCCGCCAGCCAAAACGCCGGAACCAGCCCCCACAGCATGGACGCATGTGCCTGCGGAGCAGCGCGAAGCAGCTTGTCCGCCGCCGGGGGCAGCTCCGTCATAACGGAAAGCGGCTCCAATGCAGCGGCCCCGGCGGACAGAACCGCCCCCACAGAGTTTTGTGCCGCCTGCGCGGGAGCATTCCACGCGCCGGGCGTCGCAAACACGGGAAGGGGCAGCACAAACAGACACAGTGCCGCCGTTAAAACAGGCACGCTCCATTGAATCTGCGCAAAGCGCCGCAGCGCCGGGCGTGCCAGCCACAGCAGCAAAGCCGCCGCGCCGCCCGCCGCACTCAAAGGCAAAAAGGTCGTCCAGAAAAAACGCATCATTGGGGTTCCCTCTCTTTCAGCCACGCGCGCAGGGCCTCCAGCTCTTCAGACGAGATACCGCCGCCGTCCGCCATGCACGCAACCAGATTTTGTATGCTGCCGCCGTAGAGCTGTGCCAGAAAATCCCGTGTCTCGCTGTTTTTGTATGCCTCCCGCGTCATTGCGGCAGTATAGCTGCGCAGCTTGCCGCGCTTTTCGGTCTCCAGCAGGCCTTTTTCCACCAGACGTGACAAAAAGGTGAGCACTGTGGGCTGTTTCCAGCCTTTTTCCTGTCCCAGTGCCCGCATAATGTCCATGCCGGAAACAGGACGTCCCAGCGCCCATACACACTCCATGATCTCATATTCGGCAGCAGAAAGCTTCATTGCAGAAAGTCCTTTCCAAATCATTTTTTACAACATGTCGTTAATATCATAATACACATCCGTCCAGCGGTTGTCAACCGTTTTTTACGCTCTGTAAAAAACAAATTTCCCCACCCGGTGTCACAACAGCCGCTCATCACATAGAATGGAGTGTGCACGCGAAGGATCCTTCTCATCATATGGCACCGGGTATCGTGCGGGGAATGGCCCGCGCTCCCGAAGTTTAGGAGGCATATTATGCAGACCATCGATCTTGGAACCATTTCCATCGGCGGGGAAGATCTGGGGGCGCCCAAACGCCCGGAACCCACGCAGGCTCCCCGTTCCCCCTTCCCCACGCGGGAGGCGTCGCGTCCCGCCGCCCCCGTCGCACCGCCCGCGCCCGTTATCCGTGAGCCCGCTGTACGCGAACCCGCCTGTCCCGCGCCGGCCGCCCGCGAACCGGTTTCCCGGGAGGCGCCCCGCCAGCGTCCCAATGTTGTTGAAGATTATTGCGAAGAATGCAGCGACGACATCTATTTTGAAAAGTGTGAGGACCATAAGGTCTGTCACATTGGCGACACCGCCATGGAGGGACAGGGCCGCATTCTGGACCTGACCATGTGCCTGAAGAATGTTTGCCCCGGCAAGCGCGTGGCTGTCGGCATCGCGCTGAGCGAGCTGGACCCCCGCGGCAACGAGTATCCCCGCGGCATGAAAACCTTCACCGTGCCCGCCCATCACCACGGCTACTGCGCGGATATCCCCGTGGAAGCCATGCGCTTTATCCTCCCTGAGGACATCAGCGTGAGCGGCGCGTCCGATTCTTACGGAAACCGCCGTCATTTCACCGCCAGGGTCGTCGCGCACTACATTGATTTCAACTCCGCTACCGCGGGGCTGTAAAAGCGCATTCACCCATCATGATAAAGGAGCTATATTATGTGTAACTCGAAATGCTATGACGTCATCTCGATCGTCGTCAGCCTCATCCTTGGCATCGTTTTTGCCATTCTCGTCTTTTTCTTTCCCGCTTTTTATCCTCTGGGGTTCCTGTTCGGCTTTCTGCTCAGCCTGGCCGCGCTACTGCTCATGACAATCACCGCTTCCAGCCTGCTGCGCCAGGACAAACGGTTGAATAATTGCATCTGCGCTACGGGCAAACGGCTGCTGATCCCCGCGCTCATCCTTCTGGCCGCTTCTATGCTGGCGTTTATCTTCTTTGCGTTGGGCATCGCAGCCTTCCTCGTCTATCCCATCCTTACGTTCATCCTCTACACGCTGATCACGTATACTTTCTTCAGCCTGTACTGCTTCCTCGCCTGTCTCATCGAAGCGGGCTGCCACCACTGCGGCTGCGAGGAATAACATCCGTTTCCAAACGCAAAACAGGCCGCGCCCTTCCGGGCGCGGCCTGTCCGCATTTTCATATTGGGGACGCCTGCCGTGTCATTCCGTCTTTTTGCGCCGTGCACGTTTTTTTTCCACAGGAGCCGCCGCGCCGCTTTCCGGTTCTGGCAGCATAGGCCGCAGATACTGGCCCGTATACGAGGCCTCGCACAGCGCCACCTCCTCCGGCGTGCCCTGCGCTACGATCATTCCGCCCGCATTGCCGCCCTCCGGCCCAAGATCGATGATGTGGTCCGCCCGTTTGATGACGTCCAGGTTATGCTCGATGATGATGACAGTATTGCCCGCCTCCACCAACCGGTCGATGACCTTTACCAGTTTATGCACATCATCCACATGCAGGCCTGTGGTAGGCTCGTCCATAATATAGACAGTCTTGCCCGTGCCGGGCTTGGCCAGTTCCAGCGCCAGCTTCACCCGCTGCGCCTCACCGCCGGAAAGCGTCGTTGCGCTCTGGCCCATCTGGATGTAGCCCAGGCCTACATCCACAAGCGTCTTGATCTTACGGTGGATCTTGGGGATGTTTTCGAAAAAGGTGCATGCCTCCTCCACCGTCATGTTCAGAACGTCGGTGATGGTCTTGCCCTTATACTTTACCTCAAGCGTTTCGCGGTTGTAGCGCGCGCCCTTGCACACCTCGCAGGGCACATAGATGTCCGGCAGGAAGTGCATGGCGATCTGGATAATGCCGTCGCCCTCGCAGGCCTCGCAGCGGCCGCCCTTGACATTGAAGCTGAAGCGTCCCGGCCCGTAGCCGCGCATCTTCGCCTCCTGCGTCTGTGAAAACACCGTGCGGATATCCGTGAATACGCCTGTGTAGGTGGCCGGGTTCGAGCGCGGTGTGCGCCCGATGGGCGACTGGTCGATGCCGATGACCTTATCCACATATTCAAGGCCCAGCATGTCTTTATGCGCGCCCGGCTTGATGCGCGCGCCGTTCAGGTCCGCCGCCAGGCGCTTGTACAGAATTTCGTTGATCAGCGACGATTTTCCGCTGCCCGAGATGCCCGTGATGCATGTCATTACGCCCAGCGGTATTTTTACGTCCACATCCCGCAGATTGTTCTGCGTGGCGCCTTTGATCTCGATGAAATGGCCGTTGCCCGCGCGGCGGTGTTCCGGCACCTTGATTTTTTTCCGGCCGGAGAGATACTGCCCCGTAATGCTGCGTGGCGCCTTGCAGATATCCTCCACCGTACCTTCCGCCACCAGCTCGCCGCCGTGTATGCCCGCGCCCGGGCCGATGTCCACGATCCAGTCTGCCTCACGCATGGTCTCTTCGTCGTGCTCCACCACGATGAGCGTATTGCCCAGGTCGCGCAGGCGTTTGAGCGTGGCGATGAGCTTTGAGTTGTCCCTCTGGTGCAGACCGATGCTCGGCTCGTCCAGCACATACAAAACCCCCGTCAGCGCCGAACCGATCTGTGTAGCGAGGCGGATGCGCTGGCTTTCGCCGCCGGACAGCGTGGCCGCGTTGCGCGCCAGCGTCAGGTAGTCCAAGCCCACGTTCTGCAAAAAGCCCAGCCGCTCGCGGATCTCTTTTAAAATCCCATCCGCGATCATATGCTCCCGCTCGGTGAGCTGGAGACCGTTGATGAAATCCAGCTCCTCGCGCACGCTCATCTGTGTAAATTTGCTGATGTTCACGCCGCCCACCGTAACAGCCAGGCTGGTCGGCTTCAGGCGGTCTCCGTGGCAGTCCGGGCATTCCACACCCGTCATCACGCCTTGTATCTCCTCTTTCATCCACTCGGAATTTGTTTCGCGGAAGCGGCGCTCCAGATTGTTGATGATGCCTTCAAACTCGGTGCTGTATGTTCCGGTGCCCCGGTCCGTCTCGCGGGTCATCTCCAGCTTTTCGCCGCCGGTACCGTACAAAAGCGCATGCACGCCTTCAGGCGGCATGTCCTTGATTTTGGTGTCCAGCGTAAAACCGTATTTTTTGCCCAGGCCCTTGTAGTACATCTCGCTCACAGAACCGTCCGCATAATACCAGCCGCTTGCCTTGATCGCGCCCTCGCGGATAGAAAGATTGCGGTTCGGAATAACGAGCGCCGGGTCCACCTTCATAAAGGTACCGAGGCCCGTGCATGTCTCGCACGCGCCGAAGGGATTGTTGAACGAGAACATGCGCGGCGCAAGCTCGTCAATGGAAATGCCGTGCTCCGGGCAGGCATAGCTCTGGCTGAACAGCATCTCATCGCCTCCGATGACGTCGATGCCCACAAGGCCGCCCGTCAAGCCGATGGCCGTCTCGATGGAATCCGCCAGGCGGCTGCGCACCTCATCATTGACGACGAGGCGGTCCACCACGACCTCCACCGTGTGCTTCTTGTTCTTTTCAAGGACAATCTCCTCGTCCAGCTCGTACATATTGCCATCCACGCGCACACGGGCAAAGCCGGAACGGCGCGCGGCCTCGAACTCCTTCTGCTGGGTGCCCTTGCGCCCGCGCACAACGGGGGCCAGCACCTGGAACCGCGTGCCCTCGGGCAGGCGCAGCACCTCGTCCACCATCTGGTCCACCGTCTGCTGGCTGATGACGCGGCCGCACACCGGACAGTGCGGAATCCCGATACGCGCATACATCAGGCGCAGGTAATCGTAGATTTCCGTCACCGTGCCCACTGTGGAGCGCGGGTTGCGGGAGGTCGTTTTCTGGTCGATGGATATGGCCGGCGACAAGCCCTGTATCTCGTCCACCTCAGGCTTCTCCATCTGGCCCAAAAACTGGCGGGCATAGCTGGACAGGCTTTCCATGTACCGGCGCTGTCCGTCTGCGTAGATGGTATCAAACGCCAGCGAAGATTTGCCGCTGCCCGAAAGGCCCGTCATGACGATGAGTTTGTCGCGCGGGATGGTCACGTCCACGTTTTTGAGGTTATGCTCCCGCGCGCCTTTTATCACGATTTTATCTGTACTCAAAGCTTGGTTTTCCTTTCCGCCTGCTTGCGCAGCTTTTCAATGCGGTCGCGCAGAAACGCCGCGTGTTCAAATTCCAGTATTTTAGCCGCTTCCCGCATCTCCCGCGTCAGCTGATTGATCTTCTGCTCGATCTCCGCGCGGCTCATGCGTTTGGCGGGCTTGTCCGCACTGTCGTCTTTGGAGGATATCTCCAGCACGCCCATACCGCTGATTTCCTTGACGATGGTCTTGGGTGTGATGCCGTTGGCGGCGTTGTAGGCCTCCTGGATGCCGCGGCGGCGCTCGGTCTCCATAATAGCGCGCTCCATTGAAGGCGTGATGGAATCCGCATACATGATAACGACGCCGTCCGCATTGCGCGCGGCACGTCCAATGGTCTGCACGAGGCTCGTTTCACTGCGCAGAAAGCCTTCCTTGTCCGCGTCCAGGATGGCGACAAGGGATACCTCGGGCAGATCCAGCCCTTCGCGCAGCAGGTTGATGCCCACGATCACATCAATGGTGCCCTTGCGCAGATCACGCATCAGCTCCACACGCTCGAAGGTATCCACCTCATGATGCATATATTTCACCTTAACGCCATGGTCGGAGAGATAATCCGTCAGGTCCTCGGCCATCTTCTTCGTCAGCGTTGTGACCAGCACGCGCTCGCCCCGGCCACTGCGGGTGTTAATCTCGCCCAGCAGGTCCTCGATCTGCCCTTCCACAGGCTTGACGATGACACGCGGGTCCAGCAGGCCCGTGGGGCGGATGACCTGTTCCACGATCTGTGTGGACTGTGCGCGTTCAAAATCGCCGGGCGTGGCCGAAACGAACACCGTTTGGTTCAGCTTCGACTCAAACTCCTCGAATTTGAGCGGGCGGTTGTCAAATGCCGACGGCAGGCGGAAGCCGAAGTCCACAAGGCTTTTTTTGCGGGCGTAATCGCCGCCGTACATGGCGCGCAGCTGGGGCAGCATCACATGGCTCTCGTCCACAAACAACAGGAAATCCTCGGCGAAATAATCCAGCAATGTTGTCGGCGTGGAACCGGGCGCACGGCCCGACAAAACAGCGGAGTAGTTCTCGATGCCCTTGCAGGTGCCCACTTCGGTAAGCATCTCAATGTCGTAATTGGTGCGCTGGGCAATGCGCTGGGCCTCCAGCAGCTTCCCCTCCCCGGTGAAGGCCTTCACCTGCCGGTCCAGCTCGTCGCGGATATTTGCAAGGCCCGCGCGCATTTTATCACCTGAAACGATGTAATGGCTGGCCGGGAAAATGGCAATATGCCGAATCACCGCGTGGCGCTCGCCCGTCAGCGCGTTCACTTCGCTGATGCGGTCCACCTCGTCGCCGAAAAACTCGATGCGGATGGCCACATCGTTCATATAGGCGAGGTTGATCTCAACAATGTCGCCCCGCACGCGGAATTTATTTCGCACGAAGTTGAGGTCGTTGCGCTCGTACTGCAGCGCCACCAGGCGGTGCATCAGCTCATCGCGGCTCATGTGCATGCCCTGCCGCACGCTGATGACCATGCTGCGGTAATCAATAGGGTCGCCCAAAGAGTAAATACACGACACGCTGGCCACGATGATAACATCGCGCCGTTCCGACAGCGCGGCTGTGGCCGAATGGCGCAGACGGTCGATCTCCTCATTGATGGCGCTGTCCTTCTCAATATAGGTGTCAGTGCTTGGAATATACGCCTCCGGCTGGTAGTAATCGTAGTAGGACACGAAATACTCCACCGCGTTGTCCGGAAAAAACTCCTTGAACTCTGTACAAAGCTGCGCAGCCAGCGTTTTGTTGTGCGCCAGCACCAGCGTGGGGCGGTTGAGGTTCGCAATGACGTTTGCCATCGTAAACGTTTTGCCGCTGCCTGTCACCCCCAGGAGCGTCTGGCATTTATCGCCCTTCAGTAGCCCGTCCGTCAGCTGCGCGATGGCCTCGGGCTGGTCGCCCGTGGGCTTGTAAGGCGCCTTGAGAATAAATCTGTCCTTGTGTTCTTCTTCCATTTCCATCCCTCAAAATACAATGCAGCCGCGGGTAAAACGTCATTCTCCAGAGAATTTTCCCAGAGGTTTTATTATACCAATTTTGGTAGAAAACTGCAATCTTATACCCGCCTATTTTCCCTTGTACGCCATCCGCTCTTTTGGTTATTTTGCCCCGCACGTGCAGGTCATACCCGTCCGGCACCATGCCTTTCGAAACGCCGGTGCATGCTTGCGCGGATGTGCTATCCGCCCAACAGCCGCCCAACCAGCCGCGCGCCGTTCGCCACCAGAGCACAAGACGCAAGCCCGGCTGCGGTGGGAAGCGCAAACGCGGCTACCGTCCACTTCCAGCTCTGCGATTCCTTGCGAATGGTGAGACATGTTGTCGAACACGGCCAGTGCATCAGTGAAAACAGCATCGTGCACACCGCCGTCACCCACGTCCAGCCGTTCTGCACCAACAGCGTATGCAGCGCCGAAAGGTCGTTCATCTCCACCAGACTGCCTGTTGAAAGATACGCCATGATGATGATGGGCACGACGATCTCATTGGCTGGGAAGCCCAGAATGAACGCCAGCAGGATCACACCGTCCAGGCCGAAAAAACGGGCCGCCGGGTCCAAAAACGCCGCGCTGCGCACTAGGAGCGTTTGGCCGTCCAGCGTGAGATTCGCCATGACCCATATAAGCATGCCCGCGGGCGCGGCCACCATTGCCGCGCGGCCCAGAACAAACAGCGTGCGGTCGAAAATGGAACGCACGATCACCTTGCCTATCTGCGGCCTGCGGTAGGGCGGCAGTTCCAGCGTAAATGAGGACGGCACACCTTTGAGCACCGTGCCGGACAACAGCCGTGATGCAAGGAAAGTGGCCCCCACGCCCAGCAGCACCAGCCCCGTGAGCAGCGCCGCCGAAGCCAGCGAAGCGCCGAATCCGCCGGAGGCACCCACAAAAAACATCGTCAGGATCGCGATCAGCGTGGGAAACCGGCCGTTGCAGGGCACAAAATTGTTGGTGAGCATGGCGATGAGCCGTTCCCGCGGGGAATCAATGATGCGGCAGCCCACCACCCCTGCCGCGTTGCAGCCGAAGCCCATTGCCATGGTGAGAGCCTGCTTGCCGCAGGCCCGGCATTTTTTGAAGGTGCGGTCCAGGTTGAATGCCACCCGCGGCAGATATCCCAGATCCTCCAGCAGCGTAAACAGAGGAAAAAAGATAGCCATGGGCGGAAGCATTACAGATACCACCCACGCCAGCACGCGGTATACGCCATCCACCAGCAGGCCTTTCACCCACACAGGTGCGCCGGCCCAGGCCATCGCTCCGCCCAGCCGGTCTCCCAGCCAAAACAAACCGTCCGCCAAAAGCTGGGACGGCACGTTCGCGCCGGTGATCGTCAGCCAGAACACCCCCAGAAGCAGCAGGAGCATGAGCGGAAAACCCGTGCGGCGGCTCGTTAGGATCCGATCCAGCTTCCGGTCACGCAGCTCCTGCGGCGTGGGCGTGTGGCGTACCGCACCAATGCACACGGTCTCCGCTGTGCGCACAAGACTGCGCACGACTTCATCGTGCAGCGCCTCCTGCGTAACGCCCCCTTCCGCAAGAAGGCGCCTTGCCCGCGCCAGTATTTCCGCCACATCCGGATGCTGCGCAAGCGAAAAGCCCAGATACCGCACAATTCCGGCATTCAGCTCCGTGTCTCCTTCCAAAAGGCGCAGCGCCAGCCACCGCGGAGCCGGGCCGCCTGTTCCCACGGCGTTGGCCACGGCGGGTGTCAGCAACGCCAGCGCAGCCTCCAAAGGCTGTGCGTAGCGCACCCGGCACACGCGCGCCGCGCATTCTCCCCGAATCACGCGCTCCACGGCGCACATCAGCTCCGGCAGGCCTTCGCCGCTGCGGGCTGCCGCCGGGACGACCGGTACGCCCAGCCTTTGCTCCAGCAGGGCCGCATCCACTTCCACGCCTTTGCGCCGCGCCTCGTCCATCAGGTTCACACACAGTACCACATTATCCGTAATTTCCATTGCCTGCAACGCCAAATTCAAATTGCGTTCCAGGCAGGAGGCGTCGCACACCACCACAACGGCGTTTGCACCGCCAAAGCAGATGAAATCCCGCGCCACCGCTTCCTCCGCGGAATGCGCCATCAGAGAATAGCACCCCGGGATATCCACCAGCACGCAGCCCCAGCCGCCCGTCTCGCAGTATCCCTGCGCGCTGGCCACCGTTTTGCCGGGCCAGTTGCCCGTGTGCTGGTTCATACCCGTCAACTCGTTGAACACCGTTGATTTGCCCACATTCGGATTGCCTGCCAGCGCGACGACGGAATCCGTCTCCCGCCGCTTGACGACGGCCAGCATGCCGTCCGCCGCGTGCGCGCCCGTGGAGCGGTTTGTCAGTCCCATCCTCTCTCCCCCTATCCCTTCAGCAGCCTGTGACCAGCACGCGTGCAGAGTCCTCGGCCCGCAGCGCGATAAGCGCGCCGCGGATGCGGTAGGCAACCGGGTCTCCTGCGGGGCTCTTTTGCACGCATTCCACCTCCGTGCCCTCGATCAGGCCGATGTCCTGCATACGGCGGCGCATGCCGCCCTCTGTCAGCAGCGCGGCCACCCGCGCGCGTTCGCCCTCCCGCAGTGCGGTGAGCGTTCCTTCCTGTGTCATATCCGGACGCCTCTTTTCATAAGCATATACCGTAGCCGTTAGGCCGGGGAAACTTTGTTTCCCTGTTGACAATATATGGCATTTCTTCCGAAGGCGTTACAAGGGAGGCGTAGCATGGATACAGAACAGCTGTTTTATACGCAGAACGGGTATGACCGCGCGGACACCGGTCCGCTGACGACAGCCATGGAGGATTATCTTGAAATGATCTGCCGTCTGACGCGGTCCGGCGGCTATACGCGCATCTCCGCGCTGGCGCGTGAGCTGCATGTCCAGCCTTCGTCGGCCTCCAAAATGGCCGCGCTGCTGCGTTCCGGAGGCTACCTGACCAACGAGCGGTACGGCTGCCTGCGCCTGACGGAAAAGGGCGCTCAGGCGGGCGCATACCTTTTATACCGGCACGACGTGCTCAACCGCCTGCTGCGCCGCATCAACGGCAGCGCGGATGAGCTGGAGCAAACCGAACGCATCGAGCATTACATAGACGTGCGCACCGTGCGCAACATCGACGCTTTTCTGGACGGTCTGCCTGCGCGCTGACGGTCCGCCCCCCGCATGCCAAAACCGCGCCCCGGGCAGCAAACCCGGGGCGCGGTTCATTTTTGTAGAGAAACCACCGGCTGTGCCGGTGGTACGGAAAAGCTTAAGCTATGAAAAGAAACTCCTTCTGGTAAAATGGAAGTGCGGTCTGGCAACTGCACGAACCAACAGAAGGAGGCCATTCAGTGAATGAGAATAATAGTTTAGCGCATACAAAATGGAATTGCAAATACCACATTGTGTTTGCGCCGAA